>Ga0187779_10000075_pt1 | contig 74277 bp, 61 predicted proteins | sample 1015_Q2_SP10_10__FD_132435 | JGI IMG/M metagenome (GOLD analysis project Ga0187779, IMG submission 132435) | Tropical peat soil microbial communities from peatlands in Department of Meta, Colombia - 1015_Q2_SP10_10_MG | ecosystem: Environmental > Terrestrial > Soil > Wetlands > Peat | place...
CCTTAGCTGCCGAGCCAGTTGTGCACCAGATTGTACTGTGGGCGGCTTCGCAGTCGCTCTGAGTAAGTTTCTGAGTCACACAACCACCCCAACGGGGTGGCCACTGCTCCATTGTGACTAGGGCCATGAGTGTGCCGAATTACATAGCCTGAGTAGTTGATTCCGAAGATGTACCGATTCCCGACGTATCGTCGGCAAACCTTCTCCCTATTCGGTGAGCTACGGTTGCTCGTCATCCGCCAGCAACCCTGGCTCGTGCCGATGAGCATGGGATATACTGCGCGAAAGAAGTCCGCCCAGGTTAATCCACATGCGAGCTCAACCTACGAAAGGCGGCTCACGGTTCGGAGTTTACCTTTCCTGCGGCACACTGGCCGCGGCGCTTGCGACGGCGCTCACTCTCACGCTGTTTCCTGACGGTTGGGCCAAATCCAGCAATCCAATTGACCAAGTCTTGCAAGAGGCGGTTGCGGAGAGAAAGCTCCCAGGGGTGGTGGCGATGGTCTCCGTGGCAGATCGCATCGCATATCAAGGAGCCGCGGGAAAGCGTGACACGATCAAAAACATCCCGATCACCTTGGATTCAATTTTCCGCATCGCTTCCATGACGAAGCCGATCACGTCCTTGGCCGTCATGCAGCTGGTCGAAACTGGGCGGGTGAAACTCGATGAACCCGCCGCGACCTACCTGCCGGAGCTTTCCGAAGTACAGGTCCTCGAGGAATTCGATGCCAGCACGGGAAAGGCAAAGCTCCGGCCCGCTAAGGCAGCCCCAACTGTCCGGCAACTGCTGACGCACACGTCCGGCTTTGGCTACGAATTTTTTGATCCCCGATTGCGTGACTACGTGGCCAGCGGCGCGGTTCCTTCCATGCGGCAGGGAGATGATGGCTTCCTGAAGGCTCCACTGGTGTTTGATCCTGGATCGCGATGGGAATATGGAATTAGTTCGGACTTGCTCGGCAGGCTGGTCGAGAAAGTCAGTGGCCAAACTCTGGAAGAGTATTTTCGTCAGCACATTTTTCAGCCGCTGGGCATGACCAACACATTTTTCGATGTGCCGTCTGAGAAGCAAGCGCGTGTTGTAGCGCTTCATACGCGGCAAGTGGGTGGCAACTCTGTGGAACCTCCGCAGCAGGCCTACCAATGCGATTTTACAGCGGTGGTGGCGGTCTCTACTCGACGGCAAGCGATTATCTAAAGTTCGAGCGCATGCTGCTGGGCGGGGGAAGGCTCGACAGCAGACGGGTGCTTCAGTCCGAAACGGTCGCGCAGATGACCTGCAACCAGATCGGCCACCTTACTCTCCCGGAAATGAGGAGCTTCGTACCTCAGTTCGCAAAAGATCCGGTCCGCATCCCTGGCTCGTTGGACAAGTTTGGACTGGGGTTTGCTATCAATACCAAGCCCGTCGAAGGCGGCCGTTCTGCCGGCTCGCTGGCCTGGGGTGGCATATACAACACCTTTTTTTGGATTGATCCCGCCCGCAGAATCTGTGCAGTCATCCTGATGCAGATACTTCCGTTCAGCGATGACGCAGCGATTTCCGCCGTCGAGAACTTCGAGCGCGCCGTTTACGGGACCTCCGCTGCTGTCAATTCCGGGGGACGCAACAATTGAGGCAGGCGAGATGATCTGTCCACTGGCTTGAGAGGCGGCTAGCCTGCCCTCCTGCCCTTGGTCAAGCACGCGGCCGACCGGCCACCGTTTATCGCGTTCATGTGAACCCACGCGATCCTGAGGTGCCGCATCCCGCGCCGGCGGCGAAGGTGGAAAGTTGCCGCTCCACCCTTGCGGAATGACACCTTGGGCACTTCAGGCCGCGATCGGCGTCTTTCATCGGGCGAAGCATCTCGAAGGTATGGCCGCACTTGCAGCACTGGTATTCATAGAGTGGCATTACGAAACTCCTGGGCCTTGGTTCATTCTTCCAACCGCGGATCGATACGCGGCGCGCCGAGAAATGTTACACGATGGGCCTGGCCTCGAGCCAGGTGGAAGGTCCTCTTTACGGTCTCATGGCCCCTCGCGCAGTACTTCCACTCCGTAGCGGGGAAGGACAACGGAGGCGGCAGTACGATTGGCCAGCAGAAGTTTCATGGGGTGGGCCAGGTCGACATGACGGTCTTCGGCGGCGAAGTTGATAAGAAAGAACACCGTCTTGCCGGATCCCACACGCCGGCTGACCTGCACGCCCTCCGGCACCCGTCCCAGCGCCGGTTTCACTCCGCTTTGCTGCACCATCCATTCCGCCGCGGCATCCATGAGCTTGTCATCAAGGACGGCGCCGATGTAGGTGATACGGCCCTTGCCATAGGCGCATGTAATCGCGGCGGGCTGATCGTCAAGCCAGCCGTTGCTCTTCCCGTAGCGCAACAGAATCTGGCTCTCCGGCGACGCAGCCTGCAACTGTTCCGCCCACACGCTTGCCCTGCCTTGCCCCCACGTTCCCGCAACCGGAACATCCGCTTCCAGCGCGTAGTACTGCTCCACCCGTCCCTGGAGCGCATCCACCAGGTATCCCGGCTGGCGCTGCGGTAGCAGCGCATTGTACTGGTCCTTCATGCCCGATCGCGGTCCCAGCACCAGGTCGCCGCCATTGCGTACGTACTCCAGCAGGTGATCTGCCAGATCCTGGGGGAGCACATTCAGGTCGGGCGCCACCACCAGGGCATACCCTCCCAGCGGGGCGTACGGACTCACCACGTCCACCGATTGCGCCAGCCGGTTGAGCACGCGGTAATAACTTTCCAGCAGGGCCATCTGGTCGTACCGGCTCGTGTGCCTCTGCAAATCGATGGCCCAGCGGCTATCGTACGAGTTCAAAAGAGCAACCTCGGAGACCACGCGGGTTCCGCGCAGTTCGCTCTCGACCGCCGAAAATTCCCGCCCGAGCTGCTGGACTTCCGTGTACAGCGGAACCGGAGTCCCGTCGGAGCCCACCAGCGTCCCGTGATACTGCTCCTGGCCGTTTAAGGCGCTGCGCCACTGCCAATATCCCACCTCATCCGCCCCGTGACCGATCGCCTGCCACGCCATCGCCCGTACTTCGCCCTTGTTCAGGAAATTGTTGACGCTGTGCCAGTTCACCGCCCCGGGCTGGGTTTCAATCACCCAAAAGTTCTCGCGCTTAAACCCCCGGGTAAGGTCGTGCGTCATCCCGTTGCGGTCAGGATCAACATGGCCGGTGCCCACGTAGTCATCCCAGGACGCAAAGGTCAGCGGCTCGGTGATAATGTAGTGATCGAAGCCATCCCAAAAGCCCATAAAGTTGCCGGTGATGAACTGGCGTGGCTCGGCGTACTGGCGGATCTGATCGATCTGATTCATCTGATAGTCGTTCCAGGTGTGGGTCACGAACCGTTTCCACTCCAGCATCAGGCCGGGGTTGTGCCCTCCCACGGGAATGGGAATCTCCCTCCAGCTGTCGTACGTCTGACTCCAGTACTCGGTCGTCCAGTTCTGGTTCAGATTGTCCAGCGTCTGGTATTTCTTCTGCAGCCACTCCTGAAACAGCTTGCGGGTGAGATCGTCATACGACATAGACGCGTAGCCGTACTCGTTGTCGATCTGCCATCCCACCACGTTCGGGTTGTGACCGAAGCGGTGAGCCATCTCCGCCGCGATCCGCCGGCAGTATTCCCGGTAGAGGGGCGAAGTCACCGACCCATGGGCGCGATTCCCGTGCGTGACCCGCTGCCCGTCTGGTTGGACCCGCAGCGTCTCCGGATGATTCGCGGTCAGCCACGCCGGAGGCGCCGCCGTGGGAGTCCCCAGCACGCTGGCAATGTGATGCTTGGCGCCGGCCGTGATGGCGCGCTCCAGCCAGTCCATATCGTAACGCCCCTCGCTCGGTTCCATCCGGCTCCAGGCAAACTCGGCAATCCGGACCACCTTGATGTTGGCTGCTTCCATCAGCCGCAGGTCCTCTTCCCAGCGCGCCTCCGGCCATTGTTCCGGATACCAGTCGGTGCCCAGAAGAATGGCATCGTGTCCGGGAATCTGGCTGGGGATAGAGGCCCGGTCTCCCGGCTGAGCAGGGACGAGCTCCAGCAACAGAGCGGGGAGAAAGAGGGCGAACCAATACCGATGAAGCTTATGCATGTCCCCCCTTAGAGTCTTTGCCCCAAACTCACTGGCGTGATGGAAAGCTTTTTGCCCGAGTACTCCACTACGCGATCGGGCTTATCCTCCGGGAGAATCCCTGTCCCGTGGTTCTCCCGGACCACAACCACGCGGAATGTGCGGTTTTTCAGCATGCCCGGGAATTCACCCTGGCGATCGCCGATAGTGAGTGCGTGCCGTGCGTCGTCCCAGCGTAAGCTGATGGCCGCATACACCCCCTTTTCGTAGTTGTAGTTATCATTCTCGTCCTCGTAGAGGGTGAACTGTCCGTCGGCTCCGGGATACACCCGAATTTCAATCGGATCTTCCGGCTTCTCTTCCGACCACTCCAGCGCCGGCCCCAAAGGAACAATCGAACCGGCGCGCAGGTACAGGGGCAGCCGTTCGAGGGGCGCCACGGCATCCAGCCGGCGCGGACCCACCACCGCCACCCCACTCCAGAAGTCATACCACCTCCCCGCCGGCAGATACAGTCGCCGTGTATTCACGCCCGGGTCCGTCACCGGGCTGACCAGAAAAGCCGGTCCGAACATGAATTGGTCGCCGATGTTTGCAGCCTCGACGTCGGTGCGGAAGTCCATGACCAGAGGCCGCATGGGCGTGTAGGCCTGGCTGCTGGTCATCCAGGCTAGGGAATAGAGGTAAGGCAGCAGCCGATAGCGCAATGTGTCAAACTCGGTCAGAATCTTCTGCACTTCCGGGCCGTAGGACCACAGCTCGTTCTGCCCGTTCTTGCGCGTCCCGTGCACCCGCAGGATGGGGTTGAACGCGCCGAACTGAAACCAGCGTACGAACAGCTCGCGATACGCGGGGTCGTCGGGGTCGCCCGAGACGAAGCCTCCGATGTCGGTCGTCCAGTAGGGGAGGCCGGAAACGGAATAATTCAGTCCTGCCGGGATCTGCTTCTTGAAGAACATCCAGTCCGAATTGATGTCCCCCGACCAGACGGTGACAGCATTGCGTTGCGCGCCAGCAAAGGCCGAACGCGACAGGATAAAGACGCGCTTCTGATCAGACTCGCTGCGCTGCCCCTGGTACACCCCGGTCGTGGTCATGAGCGGGAACAGGTTGGCGTAGCGCGCGCCACTGCCGAGAAAAATCTGGTTCGTGACCAGGATGTTGGCCTCGCGGTCTTCAGTTTCGGGCTCCGTGGTGTCAAGCCACCAAGCGTCCACGCCGATCTTGAACAGGTTCTGATTGAGCAGGTTCCAGTAATACTTCCGGGCCTCCGGGTTGAAGGCGTCGTAGAGCGCCTGCCCGGCTGGATGAAAGCCGCTGGTTACGGTCTTGGCGATGAAAAAGCCGTGCTTGTCCATGTCCTGGTAGGTTTGGCTTCCCGGCCGGAAATAGGGCCAGAAGGAAATCATGAGGTGGAAATTGCTGCGGTGCAGGTCGTCGACCATGGCTTTCGGGTCGGGATAGCGCGTCTTGTCGAAGACCGGTTCGCCCATGGTGACCCACCAGAACCAGTCCTGCACGATGGCATCGACCGGGATGTGCAGGTCGCGGTACTTGTGGGCCACCGTGAGCAATTCCTCCTGCGTGTTGTATTTGTTTTTGCACTGCCAGAACCCGTAAGCCCACTTGCCGAACATGGGAACCTGTCCGGTCAGTTCCCGGTAGCCGGCGATGAGCTGGTCGAACTCCGGGCCGTAGAGGAAGTAGTAATCCATAACGTCAGCCACTTCGGAGCTGAGATAGAGAGAATTCAGGAAGCGATTGTTGAATCGACTGCGCGACGGATTGTTCCAGAAAATGCCGTAGCCGTTGCTGGAAAGAACGAAGGGGATGCTGATGTTGGTGTTGTCCTGGGAGATGTCCACTGCTTCGCCACGGTAGTTCCACACACCCGCCTGGTGCTGCCCCAGCCCGTAGAACGATTCGTAAGAAGCCCACAGCTTGGAAAAAAGCTCAGCATGATAGGTCTTTTCCCCATTCACCACAACCGGAGTCATGGTGATTTCAGCCTGCTGGAAGAGCGTTTTCCCTTCCCCATCGCTGAAGGTGACGCTAGCGTCCCGGCGCAGCACGCTAATTCTCAGGCGAGAAGTGGCGAGCGTCACGGCTTCACCGCTTGTTTCCATCTTCCAGCGGACCGGCGCCCAGCTCTCCTTCACAACCGCAGGGTTGGCGGGAAGTGATGCCTGTGGGCTTGGCGCGTAGATCACGCGCACAATCGAATCCGAACAGATTTGCAGCTGCAGTACGCCCGAGTGTAAGGTCAGAGCAACGCCTCCAGGCAGTTGCTGCACCGAAGCCACCGGGTTCAGCTGATTCCACTGTGCCTGGACCGCGGACGGGGGGAAGGAGAATAGGAAAAGTGCGGTGATCCAACCGAACCATCGCTGTCGGGTGCTGACGGAGCGGGGATTCTGTTTAGGCATTTCGCACGCCACGCGCGACATCATACCCCGTCCACCGACTGCGGACGAAGCAGCGTAGTGCCGCCTGTGGGGCGCTACGCTCCTTGCATCGCTTACAATCCCAAATCGCTCAGTCCCGGGTGCTCGTCCGGCCGGCGACCCAGCGGCCAATGATATTTCCGCTCGCATTCCCGGATGGGCAGATCGTTGATGCTCGCCAGCCGCAGGCGCATCAACCCGTGGTCATCGAACTCCCAGTTCTCGTTGCCATACGCGCGGAACCAGTTCCCGGAATCATCATGGAATTCGTAGGCGAAGCGCACCCCGATCCGGCTCCCCTCGAACGCCCAGAGTTCTTTGATCAACCGGTAATCCAGTTCCCGAGCCCATTTGCGTTTGAGAAAAGCCACGATTTCCGCCCGGCCGCTCAGAAATTCTGCGCGGTTCCGCCAGCGTGAATCCGTGGTATACCCCAGCGCAACTTTTTCCGGATCACGCAAATTCCAGGCATCTTCCGCAAGCCGAACCTTTAGGGCCGCAGTCTCCCGTGTAAACGGCGGCAGTGGAGCACGCGTGTCGCTCATAACCATCTCCCATAAAATGTCGCCCCTGGCCCTTCGCGGTCTGGTTTCTCACCTGCGAACTCTCCAGCCCGCCCCGGATCGTCGAGGGCCACAGCCGCCCAGATTTGCATTTTGCCCCGTCGGCAGATGAGGATAATAGGCGATGATCGTCAACTTCGCCGAGCGCGCCCACAACCACACCTGGGAACTGGATCCCATCGTCCGCTCCCTGCTGGACACCGATTTCTACAAGCTGCTCATGCTGCAGTTTATCTGGAAACACTATCCGAGAACGCGTGTGTCCTTCGAGTTGGTCAACCGCGCTCCCGGCGTCCGTCTTGCCGACATGATCGCCACGCGCGACCTGACCGAACAGATGGAGCACGTCCGCAAACTCCGCTTTCGCAAGTCCGAACTCATCTGGCTCGCCGGCAACACCTTCTACGGCCGCCGCGGAATTTTCGAGCCCGCCTTCCTGGAGTGGTTGGAACAGGACTCCCGGCTGTCCGATTACACCTTGTCGGTGGAGGATGGCCAGTTCCGCCTGACTTTCGACGGCTTCTGGACCGAAACCACCATGTGGGAGATTTACGCGCTCTCCATCCTCGACGAATTGAAGACCCGAGCCAACCTAAAAAAGCTCACCGAATTCGGCCTCGACATCTTGTACGCGCGTGCGAAAACCAAGCTCTGGAGTAAGATCGAGCGCCTGCGCGGCGTTCCCGCTCTCAGCATTGCCGATTTCGGCACTCGCCGCCGCCACAGCTTCCTCTGGCAGGAGTACGTGGTCGTGGCCATGGAGGCCAATCTCAGCCGCGGCTTCATCGGAACCTCCAACGCCTTCCTCGCTCACAAGCACGACCTCGAAGCCATCGGAACCAACGCCCACGAGATCCCCATGGTTCTGGCCGCGCTCGCCCCAGATGATCAGGCTCTCAGAGCCTCGCAGTACCGCGTCCTCGAACTCTGGCAGGACACCTACGAAGGTGCTCTCCGCGTCATGCTGCCTGACACCTTTGGCACCACACAGTTCCTCGAGAACGCCCCCGACTGGGTGGCCGACTGGACCGGCCAGCGCATCGACAGCAAGGATCCCTACCTGGCCGGTGACGAGTACATCGATTGGCTGACGCAGCGCGGCCGCGAGGCCAAGGATAAGCTCATCATCGCCTCCGATTCGCTCGACGTCGACGACATCCTCGGCCTCCATGCCTATTTCGGCGGAACCCTGCAGGGGGATGTCACCGCCGAGGATTTCCACTCCGCCTCCGACTTCCTCGACCGGAAGAAATGGATTCCCGGCCGCCGCATCCGCCTCAGCGTAGGCTGGGGCACGCTGCTGACCAACGATTTCCGAGGCAGCAGTCCTGATGGCGGCAACGGCTTCGATCCGGTCAGCCTGGTGTGCAAGGTATCCACCGTCGAAGGCCGTTCCGCCGTCAAACTCTCCGACAACTACGCCAAGGCGCTCGGCCCCCTGCACGAGGTGGAACGCTACCGCAATGTCTTCGGCACCGTGGGAATCGCGAATGTCCCGGTCATCGCCTGACACCCAGTGGTCCCGCCGCCGCTCCTGATTGCCAAACTACGCAGGGGATTCGTCAAAATTTTCGTTTTTCTGTCGTGCCGTCGACGGCGTTTTGCACCCGAGCTCGCCTCCAGACCGGTGCACCGAACGGCAGCCCGGCTTTTATGAGAAACTGTGGACGACAGCCTTTTTGGGCAGATTGCGAAAGCCTTCTCCGTGCCGTCAGGGGAGAGGGTCCGTCGGAACACAGTAGAGAGGAATGTCCCATGTCCGGACCAAGCCGCCGTCCCGAGATTCGCCGCCGCCGTCGCCGCCACGAAAAGGTCGTCAAGCTGCGCAAACGCCTGGCCAGCGCCCCCGATCCCGAGAAGAAGCGAATTGCCGAGAAACTCCACCGCCTCGAACTGGGCTCCCCGGGGAACCCACTGGCCCAGTAGGGGGTTGGGCCGCATAGGGGCGCTTCGAGGGCGCCAGCCTCACCCCACGCTACACCGAGAGTGTCTCAACCTTCGCCTCTCCCGACGAAGCGGTAGAATCCTCACCCCTGCCTGTGCCGACTTTCTTGTAGACCGCCAGGATCTGGCGCGCCGAATCGTCCCAGGAGAAGCGCTGCGCCTGCTTATACCCCCTATCTTTCAGCTTCTCCCGCAGGGTTTCATCCACCAACACCCGGTGTATGGCGTGCATGATCTCAAAGACGTTTTCCGGGTTTACCAGCACCGCCGCTTGCCCCACCACCTCCGGCAGAGAGCTGACGTTCGAAGTTACCACCGGCGTGCCGTGCGCCATAGCCTCCAGAGGCGGCAGCCCGAATCCCTCGTATAGCGATGGGAAGACGAACACCTTGGCCGCATCGTAGAAGATGCGCAGCACCTCGATCGGCACAAACCCCAGGAAGCGGACTTCGTTCTGTACTCCACTGCGGATGACCGTGCGCCGCAAGTCCGGTTGTCCTGACAGATCGTCTCCGATGATGATCAGCTTCAGGTTCACGAACTTATGTTCCTTCTCCAGTTCGCTGCGCAGGGCGGAAAAGGCCTCGATGATCCGCACCAGGTTCTTGTGCGGACTGATTCGCCCCGCATACAACAGAAACGGGTAGTTCACGAGGTAGCGTTCCGCAATCAGCTGGCGCTCGGCTTCGGTGGTATGGCCGCGCAGGAAACGCTCATCAATGGCGTTGTAGACCACCTCGATCCGCCGCGAGGGGATCCGGAATAGTTTTTCGATCTCGCTCTTGGAAAATTGCGAAACGGCGAAGATTGCCGAGGCTTGACTCAAGACCCGGCGAGTCAGCGCGAAGTGCAGCGAACGGCGCAGTCCCGAGGTCCCCCGCGCACGCGACATGTGCTCCAGCACGTCGTGTACCGTCATGACGTAGGGACAGGGCAGCGACCGCGGCAGCCAGAACAGGTGGGGAATGTGGACCAGGTCGCAGCGCAGGCGCTTGAGGATCGTGCGGAACTCGAAGTACCCCTTGGCCGTCGTATCCAGTTCCAGCAGCGGGATGGTATGGAAGTTCGGGGGAAGCGGGCCGATCTCTTTGACCTTCTCCGGGGAGCCGATCAGGAAATACTTGGTCTGCCGGTCCTGCCGGCCCAGCGCCCGCACCACGTTACGGGTGTAGGTGCCAACGCCGAAGTCAGTCATCCGCCGGATGTCAATGGCCACCTTCACGAGGGAATTTAACCACAGAGACGCAGGAAAAGCTCACGATTCAGAACTTAAAGCTGCGTCTTAGGGGTCCGGGTCTGGGATTGGAGCCGGGAGTTGGTGAGCGAACGGATCAGCGGCTGTCTGTGGATCAGACCCGCGTGGCAAGACGCCCAGGCCCGCGTGCGGCCTGGCGCTACCAGTTAAGTCGCGGTACCCAAGACCTAGGACCTGACCACTTCCGCCTGTGCCCTGCGCTCCGCATACAAGGGGAACGCTTCCGCCAGATCCAGCACCTGCCGCCGGATCTTCTCGAGCACCGCCGCCTCGTGGCGATGCAGCAGGGCTTCGGCGATCCACTTCCCGATCTGCCGCATCTCAGGTTCCTTCATGCCGCGGGTGGTCAGCGCCGGCGTTCCGATCCGGATGCCGCTTGGCTTCAGGGGGGGGTTGGTGTCGAAGGGAATGGCGTTCTTGTTGACCGTGATTCCGGCTTCACCCAGTGCCTTCTCCGCGTCACTCCCCAGCATCCCCTTGGCGAAGACGTCGACCAGCATGAGGTGCGTGTCGGTCCCGCCGGAAATGACGCGCAAGCCCGACGCGGACAGTTCGTCCGCCAGGACCTTGGCGTTGGTCACAATCTGCCGCGCGTACTCCCGGAATTCCGGCTGCATCGCCTCGTGGAAACACACTGCCTTGGCCGCCATGATGTGCACCAACGGCCCGCCCTGCATGCCGGGAAATACCGTCTTGTCGATCGCCGGCCCCAGATCAGCCTTTGACAGAATCATGCCCGAACGCGGGCCGCGCAAGGTTTTATGCGTCGTCGAGGTCACGATCTGCGCATGGGGTACCGGCGACGGATGCACCCCGCCCGCCACTAGCCCGGCAAAGTGCGCCATGTCCACCAGGTAGATCGCTCCGACCTTGTCGGCAATCCGCCGCATGCGCGCAAAGTCGATGATCCGAGGATAGGCGCTACCTCCGCCGATGATCAGCTTGGGCCGCTCGGTCTCCGCCAGTTTCTCCAGTTCATCGTAATCGATGGTCTCGCTTTCCTTGGTGACGCCATAGGGGACGATCTTGTATGTCTTGCCCGAAAAATTCAGGTGGTGCCCGTGGGTGAGATGTCCGCCATGCGCCAGGTTCAGACCTAGGACGATGTCGCTCGGCTGCAGCACCGCTGCGTAGGCCGCCATGTTGGCTTGCGACCCCGCATGGGGTTGCACGTTTGCATGTTCCGCGCCGAACAGCTTCTTGGCCCGCTCCCGTGCCAGGTTTTCCACCACGTCGGTGAACTCGCACCCGCCGTAATACCGCTTCCCCGGATACCCTTCGGCATACTTGTTGGTAAACACCGATCCGGCGGCCTCGAGTACCGCCTCGCTGACGAAGTTCTCCGACGCAATCAGTTCCAGCCCTTCGTGCTGGCGTCGGGTTTCATGGTCAATGGCCGCAGCGATCTGCGGATCGACTTCGGGCAGCGAGCGATACATTTTCTGATTGTTCATGGTTGACTCACTCTGGCTTCTTTCTCTGTTTTCTCCGCGGATTCTCTTCCCGACCGCAGCCCTGCTCTTGCCTTTTCCTCGCACTGCAGCGCAGAAAGCCTGGTCAATTCTACGCCTCGAACGCGGTCCGGAAGAATGAGGCGAGGTGCCAGCCATCGAGGTATTTGAAGGGCGTTTCGCCTGTCGAATAGTGCCCGCAGGGGAGCACCACCACTTTGTGGTCAAGCTCATGCCGGGCAAATTCCCCCACCGCCTGCCGGGAAAACTCCGGCAGAAAGGTCAGGTCATAATTCGCGTACACGATGAGCGATCGCTTCTGCTGTCGCGCAAATTTGTCGAAGTACACCGCCGGGCTGATGGCCAGCCAGACCCGGCGCAGGCGCTCCACGTCCATCTCCGTCTCCAACCCCTTGCGGATGTGCCGTGTCGATTGCCCATGCCACACCACGTCGGCGAAGTACGTCGAAGCATGATTGAACGCGGCGGCCTGCAGGCGCGCATCATGAGCACAGGCGATGAAGGCGTAACAGGAACCCAGGCTGGTGCCGATAATACCCAGCTGGCGGTAACCGCGCTGTTCTAGCCAGTCCAGGCAGCAGCGGATGTCGACCACTCCCTGCCGCACCGCGTGGAGCGTGCGCCCGATGTTGGCCGAAACCGCGTAGTCAGCGCGTCGGATCTCGGCCGGCATGCGGATGTCGTGATAGGGCAGGCTGAGACGCAGCACGGAGATTCCCAGCAGGTTCAGCGCCCGGCAAAGCCCGGTGTAGGAAATGGCGTCTGCATTCCAGTGGGGCAAGAGCACCACTGCGCGCCGTCCCCGCGCCGGGAACCAGCGCGCGTTGGCCAGATTGTTTTCCGGATACGGCGTCTCCACCGGCGAGCCGAAACGCAGAAATTTCGCGCGCGTGCCGCGAACCTTTTCTTCCAGCCTGGGGTCAGGAACGTCCCGCGTGCTGAAGACCTCGACCGCGCGCTCCTCGAGACGAAAGTCGCCGGGCACGCGATAGGAGAAAAACTGGTCGCTGGCGGCGATGATTCGCTGGTTGTATTCCGCGAAGAACCGCTCCGGGTCCCCAGGGATCTGCCCCGCGCGGATCCCGTTGCGGCAGGGCCAATGTCTTGCCCACTCCACGCCCCACTCCAGCGGACGCACCACGCGGTTGTTGTCCACCGAGGTCAGCCGGTGCTCCCACCGGTACATCCACTTGGCATAGGGATTCTGCACCTTGAAGAATATAGCAGGCTCCAGGCTGCAGGCTTCAGCGTGTCGAGCTCAGACCGTGGACCTGGTCGGGGTTAGCAAGCGGGGAGCGGCTACCCCGGGTTCGCAAGATCTCGGGCATCGGAGCCAGACCGCTTCCGACCCCACACACAACCCGAGCAACCCGGCCAGCATTTTGGCTAACACCCACTCACCGCAACCGGAGGCCCGCCGGCCCACTCCTACGTCACAAACTTCCTGGGCACGCGTTTCGAGATGCCACACAGAATGTCGTAAGGGATCGTTTCGCAGATCTCTGCCAGCTCGGCGGCGGTCACGCGCGCGGAGCCGCCGGTGCCGATCAGCACGACGTCATCTCCGATTTCTGCGCCGGGACTGGCGGTGACATCCACTAGCGTCAAGTCCATGGAGATCGCGCCCACGATGGGAGCATAGGCACCGCGGATAATCACGCGCCCACGATTGGAGAGCTTCCGGTTGTAGCCGTCCGCGTACCCCACGGGCAACACGGCGATGCGGGAGGGAGCGCGGGTGATGTAGGTGCCGCCGTAGCCCAGCGCCTGTCCAGCCGCCACGGACTTGATCCCGATGATCCTGGTCTTCCACGATAGCGCCGGCTCCAGTTGCGCGGCTACAGCGGGCACCTCCGGCTGACCTCCGCGCAGCAGCGGCAAGGCATACCCGTACAGCGAAAGGCCGGGACGCACCATGTTTTTCCAGGTACCGGGCTGGGCGAAGATACCGCCCGTGTTATCCATGTGGCAGAGCACCGGGTTGAGGCCGTTCTCGCGCACAAGGTCCAGGGCTTCCTCGAAGCGCGCGATCTGCCGCGGCACGGCTGCTGTATCCAGCACTTCGGAAGAAGCGAAATGCGTGCATAGACCTTCCAACGACACCCGGGGAGAAGCCTTGATTCGCGCGCACATGTCGGCGACAGCGTCCAGGCTGACGCCCAGGCGGCCCATGCCCGTGTCCACCTTGAGGTGAACCGGCTGGGGAGGCGCGCCCAGACGCTCCGCCGCACGATCGAGGGCTTCCACGTGGAAGGGCTCCCAGACGGTTGCGGTCAGGTTGCGACGGATAATTTCCTGCTCTTCACCATGCCAGAAACCGGTCATGAGCAGGATGCGGGTGCGGACGCCGGCCTCGCGCAGCGGCACGCCCTCGTCGGTGGTGGTTACGCCCAGCCACTTCGCACCTTCGCCTTCGAGGGCCAGCGCACACCGGGTCGCGCCGTGCCCATAGGCATCGGCCTTGACCACGGCGCACACTTCGACCTCAGAACCCACGTGCTCCTGAATGACGCGAAAGTTCCGGCTTAGGGCCCGAAGCGAGATCTCGGCCCAGGTGGGGCGGGTAAACTTGCGGATCCTTGGCTGCGAAATCGTGATAACCACAACAGGACGATTATATGGGCCCACGCCGGCGCTCCCGGGTTACGAGAGTGGGGGGGGGCAACCGTCGTGACACCTTAGACGTTTCTTGCCGCCCGCCGAAGGCCTGCAGGAGTCTTTCCGCGCGAACGGGTAATCCGCCTCTTGCTGGCGGCCAGCGCACCCGCCAAGGTCGACGACTGCATCACGCATAGATCAACAACTCCACGACCGCTGTGAGCGCAGGCACAGACCGCGGAAGGAAAAAGCCGCATCGGGATGCGGCCTTGGAGAACAGACGCGCGGTGTCGAAAACTACTCTTTGGGCGTGGTCGGTTTGGTGGCGGTGCCAGCCGGCTTGGTCGCTGGAGGCTTGGCTGGCGCTGTCGCCGGAGATGCTGTCGGAGAGGCTGGGGATGCTGCCGGTACCGGTACGCCAGACTTGGCGTTGTAGGCGTCGACCACGAACTTGGTGACGTCGACCGATTCGCCCCACCAGAAAACCGGACCCTGCGGCCACTGCTGTGAAGTGTCGATGATTACGCCAAAACCGTTATCCTGCGCGTACTTGAAGATCATCGGCCCCATTTTCTGCAGGATACGCTGCGCAATCTCGTTCTGCTGGTTCTGGGCATCTTCGCGAGCGTCCTGCATGGCTCGGTCGAAGGATTTCTGCTTGAACTCGATCTGCTTCACCAGGTTGTTGCGCGCTTCATCGTTCAGCTTGTCCTGCTGTGTGTTGAGCTGTTTCTTCAGGCCCTCGATTTCGTCATTCATTCCTTTCAGTTCGGTTTGCTTGGGCTCGAGTTTCTTGCTCAGGGCCTCGAAATCGCGTCGGCCTTCATTGGTGGCAAAGATGGCTTGTTCAATGTTGATGGTGCCGACCTTGGTACCGCCCGCGGAAATCGCCGGGGCGGGCGAGGCTGGGGCGGCGGCGGACGAGGCCGCGGGCGAGGAGGCAGCGCTGCCGGTTTGAGCCAGGGCTGCCACGGAAACTGCGAAAGCCAGGGCCAGAGGGAATCGCACAAACTTGCTTGTCATTGGGCGGGTTGAACTCCTTAGAATTGGTTCCGAAGCACTTGGCTTAGGTTCCCTTCGCAGGCGAACCTGGGCGCCGCTACTGCAGTCGGCCGACCAAACGATGACTCGGATCTGCGACCCGTGAGGCCACTGCTCGCTCCCCACCGGCGCACCCGGAATGTCTAGCGGCCACCCCGAGGATCGTGGTCTTTTCAGGGGACCCGCTCATTATAGCACTTGCCATCAAACCCTCCTTTCGTCCGGATCGGCTTCGTCAGAATGTGGTGGCCACGGTGAAGCGGAACGTCTTACGCGGTTCGCGCAAGGTAAAGCTGGTGCCATACGCGTTGATGGCCTGTTGGTAGGTGTAATCGCCAGCCGCGCCCGGCGGGAACATGCTGCGCGTGATCGAGGTTGGAGCTGTCGCGGTGGTGTCCAAGCGCAACGGGTTGTAGGCCCAATAGATGCGAAAGGGCGCATTGATGACCGGCAGCATGACCTGCAGTTCGAGACCCGTCGACATTCTTGGAGTCCAGTTTGTTCCCGGCGCCGGCTGGAGATACGGGGAAAAGGTGAGTTGTTCGCCGCCCACGCAATTGAAGGCCACGTCGAGCGACGGGCAGCCGAATAGCGTGGTGTTGATGTCGCTCAACTGCCCGGCGTTGATGCGCAGTTGCGACGGCCGGATGATGGGATCGACGCCCGTGTCCAGGAAGGGCGCCAGAGTGACCGGGCCGACGATCGTGATGCGGTATTCGGCGTTGCCGAACAAGCTCAAGTCTCCCCCTGGCTGAACGATGGTCTCCACCGGGACCGGGATGCTATAGGGGCCCAGCCGGGGATTGGCCGGGTCCTTCAAAACAAGGGTGCCGTCCGGGTTGGTCAGGTTGACCACTGCCTTGTTGGGCAAGAAGGCGATGGGCGAAATGGAGCGAATGTCAAATCCGCGCAGATCGTTTTCGCCGCCCATGTAGAAGCGCTGGAACGGCGGTGCCACCAGGCCCCCATAGCCGGTGAGGAACGAGCCCTGTACGTGCACACCGATGGCGTTGCGTCTCTTCTGCATGGGAAAGAACTGCTTGTACTCCGCGATGGGTCGGAGCGATCGGACCGTGCCTCCGAGGCCGGCGATCTCGCCGCCCAGGTACACGCTCCTGCCATGTCTGGGCTGGTAGGCCTGATCCAAGGTGTTGAACGAAAAGCTGGGCAGAATCTTGCTGGTGATGATCCCGTTCAGGGCGTTGGGCCCGTTGATGCCGCGGAACGCCAGGTTCTGAAACAGAGCCTTGGAAGCGTCGCTGAGGGCGACGAGTGAGGAATCATCCAGCGAATACGTGATGCCCACCCGCTTGAAGGAACGGTGCAGCGGGTAACTCAGAGATGTGGTGAACCCGGTGCTCGACTGGGTGTAGTTCTGCAGGTTCTGCAGGTAGTAGGCCGGTAGGTTCAGGTTCTGCCCGGTCAGTGCCGAATATTGCTTCGCCTGGTTGTAACTGATGCGGGTGGTGTACACGGTGAAGCCGGCCTGCAGCGGCCGATCCCAGAGATAAGGCTCGGTAAAGCCAAACATCACGCTGCGCATCAGGCTGCCGATGCTGGCCTGGATCTGCAGCGTCTCGCCCAGTCCCAGGAAGTTGTTGGTGGTGTAGTTCAGGCCGATGAAGGCGCCTTCCAGTCCGCTCACCCCGCCCTGCAGCCCGATGCTGTTCTTGCCCTTTTCTTTGACCTTCAGGGCCAGGTCGACGGTCCCATCTTTCTCATTCAGTTTACGGTCCGTGGCGTTGGGATCATCGGGCTTGAGCGGTTCGAAATAGCCGAGCTGGTTCAGGCGCAGGAGGCTGAGTTCCCACAAGCGCGAGTTGTAGACCTGGCCTTCCTCCAGCGCGATCTCCCGGCGGATGACCTTGTCGCGAGTGGTGGTGTTGCCCTGAAACTCGATGCGCCGGACGTAGAACTGCTTGCCCTCGTCCACGTCGATCTCCAGGTTGATTTGCTTCTTCTCGTCGTCGAACTTGGTGTCGGGAACCGACGTGAAGTTGATGTAGCCCAGCTCGCCGTAGGCTTTGCGCAGGTTCTCCAGGCCCTTGGCGATCTTCTCGCGGCTGAACACATCGCCGTCCTTGATGGGGAACAGGGAACGCAACGCCCGGGTGTTGGGTACCGCCTTGTTGCCTTTGAAGGAGATGCTGGCCAGGGTGTAGCGATCCCCTTCCTCGATGGGCATGGTGATGTCCACCACTTTGCCCGGGCCTTTCTGCAGCAGCGGGATGTGAAACCCCTGGTGCCCCACGTCGCGGATTTCGGTCTTGGGATCCTGTACCAGGACCTTGAAGTAGCCGCGGTTCTGATATTCGGCGCGCACCCGCTCAGTGTCCTCGTCCAGCTTGGTCGCGTCGTAGGTCCGGGCGAAGATGTTTTCCAGGAAGATAGAGTGCGGGATTCCGATGGGCCTGAGGTTCTTCATGGCGGCGCGCAACACCCGCTTCTTGATGTGCTGGTTGCCTTCGAAGCGGATCTTGCCCACTTTGACTTTGGGCCCTTCCTTGACCACGAAGGTGATGCCGACCGCGGCAGGGGGGATGGGGCGGGCCTCGGTGCGAATTGTGGCAAACTGGCGCCCGTGCTCGGACAGCAGTTGCTTGATGGTGACTTCTGCTTTCTTGATCCGGGTGGGATCGTATTGGCTCTCCACCGAAAGCCCTACCTTGGCCTCCTTGAATCGGTCCAGCACGTCACTGGTGGACACGGAGCTGAGGCCGACGTAGTTGATCTCGCGAATGGTCGGCTTCTCTTTCACGTAGACGATGATGCGCCAGCCCTTGGGCGTCTGCTCCCGCTCTATGCGGATGTCCTCGAAGTAGTTGGTATTCCAGAGGGAGTGGAAGTCACGCTCCAGAGCGGCCTCGTCATAGACGTCGCCCGAGCGGGTGAAAATTCGGGCCCGGATGGTGTCGCCGGGGATACGGCGATTGCCGCGAATCACAATTTCGGAGATCACTTCCTGTTGCGCCCAGCCATGGGGAGCCAATCCGAGCAGCAGAACCAGGAGAAGGCCTAGCAGCGGCCAGTTTCCAGACCCGGGATGGAGGAGCCAACGACCGGGAAATAAAGCGGATACCGTCGCCCAGGAGGAGCCGTCGACACCGCCGTTCGCGGGCGCGACAGGGATGTCCGGATGAAAGCGAAGAGGAATCGCTACTACCTCGCCCACTGGGAGTCAGGAAAACCGCAATTATACGGTACGGGCCGGGAGGCGTCCAAACACCCAACCAGCCCTTTAGTCATTGTGCTTGCAGGTGTTACTCTGGGTGCCTTCGCCAAACTCCACCTCCACCCAGACGGAATAAAACGTGGCGGAGTTGCCCAAGGCGGCAAGTTTTTCTGACGTCAGGACCGGAGAATCGTGCTCCCCAACCAGGTACGGAAAACATGGGCCGGGGTGTTGAAAAAATAGGCGGCCTTTCGGCCGCCCGGAAGGGCGAAGCAGAGAGCAGCAGTGGCAAGGCCGGGCCTACATCAGGGCAACACCGCCACGGTGTGAGCCCAAAGCTGGGGATTGCCGGAGGTCGGATCCTTCAGGATCAGGCCGCTGGCTGCCAGCGTCATGCTGCCACCCGACTGTATGCCGCTCAGGCCGTTGATGTTGAGGAACAGGGTGTTGTCCCCGGTTTCCACCATCAGTGGCGTGCCCAGCAGATAGCCGAACAAGCTGTGATTCTGCAACTCGAAGCTGCCGCGATTGCCGCTGGTAATGGTGACGCTGTTCAGGACCAGGTCGCCGACCGTGCCCTGGCGACGTAAGACAATGCGCGCGGGAACGAAGTTCTGATTTGCATCCAGGCTGCCACCCACGGCAATCCGCTGGCCTACCACCATGGAGGAAGCGTTAAACAGGAACTCGGTGAAGAAGGTGTCGAAGTGACGGATGTCGTAGTCCGTCACGCCGCTCACGTCCAGGGTGACCGGGAAGCCAACCTGGATGTTGGAGATGGCGGGTAGCTCTTCCCCGACCAGCAGGGTCACGGTTTGCGCCGGGCCGCTGCTTGGGTTCACGGTCACGATACGTCCGGAGAGGAACGCTTTGTCGGTGGTGATGACCTCGACTTCACGGGCCAGCACGCTGCCATCGCCCTGCGGGATTCCGTCGACTTCGATCACAGCCGGTGGAATGAGCGTGCTCAGGCTGTTCGTGCCGCTGTACTGCGTGTCAGAGTTGACGTCGATGGTGATGTCATGGCCTCCGATGCGCTGCAGCACGAAGGAGCTGCTGCCCACTGAAACCAGGCCGCCTCGAAGATCCGTGATCTCGGCGTCGGGATCGGCCGGCTTTACCGGGCGCAGATCGAATTGCGGGTTGACCACGCCGGTAAGTTGACCGGTGTTGCTGTCGACCTGCAGCGACTGGCGCAAGTCAAATTCCATGTGCAGTCCGGCTAGCCCATTCTGGCCGACGACCAGCGGCTTGCTCAAGGCGACAGTGACCGTAGAACGGGTCAGCGTGCCACTCATGGTGGCCACCGAGGGTGGACTGGTACCCAGGTCCAGGTAGGAGATGACCGGGTTCGACAACTGGATGGTGGCGCTGCTGTAAGTGCCAGGCGTAACCGGGCTGAAGCCAACCAGGGTCCGCAGCCCCAATAGGCGCGCGAAGTCAACGGTCTGGGAAGTGGACAAGATGGTGACGCTGGTCGAACCGTTGTTCAATGTCATTTTGTCCAGATTGGTATTGAAGGCCAGCACCGAAGGCAGCGGCGCGTCTTCCCCGGTAACGAACACCCCACCCGGTTGGTCGTTCTGCGGCCCGGTTTGCGAGGACGAACTGGAGTTCCCGCAGGCCACCGCAATCCCCAGCAGTGCAAGCAAGGCAGAAACTGCAACCACGCGTTTCATAGGCAGAAATCTCCCGGAATGTCGAAGTCGGGGACGGGGCAAAGCGCAGTACTCCGAAAAGAACCCGGCTGGGAAGCCGAAGTTGCGCATTCGTGGATGCGTCTGGCGTCGAATTACCGCGTCCGGCGCGGGATTTGGTCGAGCCTCAGCTGCGGCTAAGCATCCTCATTCCAAGAACTTATTACGATCCCCAGGGACAGGCAATGGGCCAGCTTCGCAGATGCCGAATCACCCGGTAGCCGTGGCACCAGATCAGGGCGGCATCGCACCGGCGAGGCATGAACCGGGCGAGCGCCCTTATCCGCCGGCCCCACAACCGGCGCAGGGGGTACTGGGTTGCACTTAATTTCGTGAGCAGCGTCGCGCCGGTCTTGTGCGATCGTCCCTGGCAACGGCGGGAAAGGCAACGGATCGCGACCACCAGGAGGCAGGAGGGGCAAACCTCTCGCCGGTGCTGGCCAAGGTCTGGCCGCGAACTGCTCTCGATCCTTTTCGGCGCCCGCATGAGGCGCACCTTCGATGGCCTGGGGGGGTCCACAGAGGCCTCTCCCGGACTGCGACCCTGGCCAGCAGAAGCGGAGTCGAGAGCCGATGGACGGCACGTCGCGAAGGCTGAAGCGGGCTATTTAAACTCCAGCACTTCCTTTTCCTTGGCCTTGCTCATGTCTTCCATCTTCTTGATTTCGTCGTCGGTGAGTTTCTGGATCTCGTCCAGAGCGCGCTTCTCGTCATCCTCGGTGATCCTCTTGTCCTTAAGCGCCTTCCTGATGGCATCGTTGCCGTCGCGGCGTATATTGCGCACGGCGGTGCGGTGGTCCTCGAGGATCTTGTGCAGATGTTTGACCAGTTCGCGGCGGCGTTCTTCGGTGAGCGGAGGCACGGGCACGCGAATGATCTTGCCGTCGTTCATGGGATTCAGGCCGAGGTCGGCGGCGCGGATGGCTTTCTCGATCGAGGCCAGCGACGACGGATCGAAGGGCTGGACGGTGATCAACTGCGGTTCTGGGGCGTGCACCTGGGCGATCTGGTTCAGTGGCATCTGCGAGCCGTAGTAGTCGATGCTTACGCTATCCAACATGTGGACCGAGGCGCGCCCGGTGCGGGTGGCGGCCATCTCCTTGCGGAAGTCTTCCACCGCCTTCTCCATGCGGGTTTTCAGCTGAACGTAAGTTTCCTTTAGTCCCGGGACCGCAGCCATCGTAGCCTGAGCCATAACCCGCTCCGAATAAGTACAAGAGTCAAAACCCGAAATTATAAACCCAGGAGTCGTCGCCAGTCGTTAGCCTCGAGTCTTCCGAGCCCGCCTTGATTCCTTGCCGCCGCCGCAGCATGCGCAGAGAAGCCTCAGCCGCTGAGGCACGGAGCAGGGACTGAATCACGCGCTGACCAGCGAGCCGATCTTGGCGCCGGTTACCACCCGGCGGATGTTTCCTGCCTCGTTCAGGTTGAACACAATGATGGGCAGATTGTTGTCCTTGCATAGGGAGATGGCGGTCGAGTCCATCACCTTGAGCCCACGTTTCAGCACGTCCATATAGGAGATTTCGGCGAACTTCTTGGCGTCCTTGACAAGCATGGGATCGGCGTCATAGATCCCGTCCACCTTGGTGGCCTTGAGAATGGCGTCGGCTTTGATCTCCATGGCACGCAGGGAGGCAGCGGTGTCGGTGGAAAAATAGGGGTTCCCCGTGCCGCCGGCGAAGATCACGACCCGGGCTTTTTCCAGATGGCGGATGGCGCGCCGGCGGATGAAAGGCTCGCACACTTGATTCATTTCGATGGCGGATTGGACCCGGGTGTGGACGTCCTGCTTTTCGAGGGCGTCCTGCAAGGCGAGGGCATTGATGACGGTAGACAGCATGCCCATGTGGTCGGCGGAAACGCGGTCCATTTCCTTGGCCTGCTCGGCAACGCCACGGAAGAAATTGCCGCCGCCCACCACGATGGCGACCTGGACGCCGAGGGTATGCACTTCGGCCAGTTCCCGGGCGATCTCGTGCACACGCTGGGAATCGACGCCAAATCCCTGACCGGCGGCCAGGGCCTCACCCGACAACTTGAGAAGGATGCGTTTGAAGACTGGAGTCGACATAGATGAGATTTAAAGTTTCACGGTTTCAATCAGGCTCAAATTTCAGAGTTCCAGGTTGCAACCTCGCGGGGAGCCGGGCGACCACACCGCCAGCCGCAACCTTTGAAACTTTCGAAACTTGTTGCTGGCTACTTGCGCGGTGGCGCCGCCGCCTCGCCGCCGCCCCCGTCTTCCTTCTGGGGCGTAGTTGAGGCTACGGTCATGCCGGACTCGCCCACTTTAAAGCGGGCAAAGCGGCGAACCGCGATGTTCTCACCCAGTTTGCCGATCTTGGTGGCGATAAGCTGGGAGATCGAGATGGTCTGGTCCTTGATGAAGGGCTGCTCGAGCAGGCAGACCTCCTCATAGAACTTTTCCATCTTCCCAGCCACGATCTTTTCGACCACTTGCGGCGGCTTGCCGGTCGCGGCCGCCTGGGCACGGTAGATCTCCTTCTCGCGTTCGTAGGCCTCGGGGGTGACGTCCTCCTTGCGGACGAACTTGGGATCACTGGCCGCGATGTGCATGGCGATGTCGTGCACCAGCTCCTTAAAGTCCTCGGTACGGGCCACGAAATCGCTCTCGCAGTTCACTTCCACCAGCACCCCGATCTTGCCGCCGGCGTGAATGTAGCTGGCTACAGCGCCTTCGCTGGTTACTCGGCCCGCCTTGCGCTCCGCCACGGCCGTACCCCGCTTGCGAAGCAGCACAATCGCCTGCTCCACGTCCCCTTTCGCTTCCGCCAGGGCGTTCTTGCAATCCATCATCGGCGCCCCGGTCTTGTCGCGAAGCTCTTTCACCTGCGCTGCAGAAATATTCACGGTAGTTGTGCTCATGTTAAGAAAGAACCCTTCTGGGATGCGGTCGGCCGTGGTTGCGATGCGATGCAACGATCACACCTCCCGCTCCGCGCAATCATCCGGATAAAAGTTGACCCGCGGCGTCAGGACGCGCGCGGGTCCGAATCCTGTCACCAGTCCGGTTATATGGTCTGGCTTTCGATCTGCGGAACCTCGTCGGCGTCCTGTTCTGCAGCCGGCGCTTTCCTGGTTCCGCCGCCCAGCACGTCCTCCATGCTGATGTCCTCGGCGCCGGCGTCTCCGGCGGCTTCCGCCGCGATTTCATGCGCCGGTTCGGGCACAGCGCTGGCGGAAACGGCAGCCGCGATTTCGTCTTTCTGCTTGTCAGTGGCCAGCTGCGCGCCTTCTACCACGGAGTCGGCGATTTTCGAGGTGAACAGCCGGATCGCGCGCAGGGCATCGTCGTTGCCCGGGATCACGTAGTCCACTTCGCTGGGGTCGCAGTTGGTATCGACCACGGCCACCACCGGGATGCCCAACTTGCGCGCCTCGCGCACTGCGATCTGTTCCTTATTGGAGTCGATCACGAAGATCGAGTCTGGCAGCCGCGACATGTTCTTGATGCCGGCCAGGTTGGCCTGCAGGTGCTTGCGCTCGCGTTCGAGCTTGATCACTTCCTTCTTGGGCAGCAACTCGTAGCGCCCGTCGACCGCCATGTCATCGAGTTCCTTCAGCCGCTTCACCGATTTCTGCACCGTTACCCAGTTGGTCAGCAAGCCGCCCAGCCAGCGCTGGTTCACGTAGAACATGCCTGCACGAGTGGCTTCTTCGGCGATAGCGTCCTGTGCCTGGCGCTTGGTCCCCACGAAGAGCACAATCTTGCCTTCGGCAGCGAGGTCCTGCACGAACTTCGACGCCTCCTTGAACATCTTCAGCGTCTTCTGCAAGTCGATAATGTAAATCCCGTTGCGCTCCCCGAAGATGAACTCCTTCATCTTGGGATTCCAGCGCTTGGTCTGGTGCCCGAAGTGCACGCCCGCTTCGAGCAGCTCCTTCATGGTGATGTTAGCCAATCAACCTCCTCATCTAATCTGCATCCTTCGAGTCAGTTGCCATGGGCTGGTTGTCGGTCAAGCTCCGCCGGCTACTGCTCTTCCGGATTGCCATTCCCGTCCCCGCGCAATCGAGCACGGGAAGAATTGAAAAACTGCTCTCCGCTAGCCTTCGCCAGCCTCAAGCAAAACCCAAAACGGTTCGCCAGTAGTCGGGGAAAACCAGGAAAATCACTCCTGGCGGCCGACTACCCGCCGCTGCATTACCGCTTCGAATACTGGAAGCGCTTGCGGGCACCCTTCTGCCCGTACTTCTTGCGCTCCTTGTGGCGCGAATCGCGGGTGATCAGGCCCGCGGCCTTCAGCTTCTTGCGCAGCTCGGCATCGAACTGCATGAGAGCGCGGGCGACACCCAGCTTGAGCGCGTCGGCTTGGCCACTCACCCCGCCGCCCGAGACATTGGCCACCACGTTGAACGAGCCGCCGGTCTCGGTGGACAGCAGCGGCTGGCGCGCGCTGGAGCGTTGGGACGCGGTCACAAAATATTGTTCGAACGGACGCCCGTTGACCTTGAACTCGCCGCCGCCCGGGCGCAGATAGACGCGCGCGACCGCCGACTTGCGGCGTCCGGTACCGTAATATTGGACTAATTCTGGCATTGGTAGCTGCTCGCTACGAGCGGCGAGCACCCATTCGGGGCCCCCCTCTCCGCTGTTCAACCTTTCAAAGAATCTGAGCCTGTCGTGCTCGACGCGCGCAAGGCTCCATAAACCCGATGTGCGCCAAGCTCCGAGCCCGCGGCTCCAAGCTTTTACGCCAGGACCCGCGCCTCCGGTTTCTGCGCCTGGTGCGGATGCTTGTCGCCCCGGTACACCTTCAACTTGCTGAACATCTGCTTGCCCAGACGGGTCTTGGGGAGCATGCGGACGACCGCCTGCTCGATGACCAGTTCGGGCTTGCGCTCAAAGCGCTTGCGGAACTCTTCCGTGCGCAATCCGCCGGGATAGCCGGTGTAGTGCTGATAGACCTTCTGTCCGGCCTTCATCCCGGTTACTTTGACCTTCTCGGCGTTGATGACGATCACATGATCGCCGGTGTCGAGAAATGTCGTGTAGCGGGGATTTTCCTTCCCCGTAAGGATGCGGGCGACCTGCGATGCCAGCCGGCCCAAGGTTTGCCCCGAGGCATCCACGACGTACCATTTGCGCGTAATTTCCCCTTGCTTGGGGAAATAGGTGGACATCTGAACTCTCCCAGAATTTAAAAACGCAATGAAGACCGCTGAGTTCCTTCCCGCGCCGAATGCGCACGGGTATCAGGCGGGCAACCGCAAAGATACGCGAAGTCTTAACCATAGCGTAGATGGCGAAGAATTGTCAACGAATCAGGACGGTTACGGACGGTTACGTCACTCCTGTCCCCCTCCCGCGTTACTCATACGCCAAGGCCTCGATCGGGTCCTTCTGCGCCGCGCGGAAGGCGGGGTAGAGCGCGCCCAGCATGGCTCCTATGATGGCGATGCCCGTGGTCTTGAGAATCCACCCGCCCGTTACCACGACCCGCAAAGTCGGGATTCTGTGGGCAATCCCGGTCCGGGCCGCCAGGCTGATAAGGATCCCCAATACGATCCCGCCCAGCGCCAGCATGATGGTTTCCCGCAGGATGACGTTCACGATGTACAGCTTCGACGCGCCCATGGACTTCAGAATGCCGATCTCCCGTGTGCGCTCCATCACCGCTGTGTACATGGCCTGAAAAATCACGATGAAGCCGATGATCACCGAGATGGCGATGACAACGTCGATGAAAGTCGACAGACCGGGGTAGTTGTTTGGGGTCAGCATGGAGAGGTAGTAGTTCATGGAAATGGCCACGTACCGTTCCATTCCCGGGACCTTCTTAATCTCAGCGACCACCGCGTCGGCATTGGCGGGATGGTCCAGCTTCAGATAGAAGGTGGACGCCTTGTCTTTGGATCCATTCAAGTCCTGCAAGACGCCGATCTCGAGGAACTTCCGGGCTCCCTTGCCGGGCTCGACGATTCCGCACACGCGAAACTCGTGGTTCAGAATCGGCATGCGGTCTCCGATCTTGATGTGCTTGGCCTTGGCCATCACGTCGTCGATGATGACGTCATCAGCACTGCGGAAAGGGCCTCCTTCCAGGTAGTGGAAGGGCCGGAGCGCGTCATAGCTTTTGAGGTCAATGCCGGCAATCACCTCTAGCGTCCCGTTGGTGGAGACTTGCGTGATCACCGGCGCTACAGCCACCACGTGCGGAAGTTTGGCAAGGACGTCCCCGATCCTGATCGGCATGGGGGCGCCAGTCAGGCCCACGATGTAGGACGACCCTGGGGGCATGATCACCACGTCGGCGCCAATGCCCGCCTGGCGCTGCCGCGAGTCGCTGACCATGCCCAGGGAAAGGCCCACGATCAGCAGGATGAGCGTGACTTCCAGGGCGACGGCGACGACGCTGATCAGGGACCGGATGGGCCGGTGCACCAGGTTGCCCACAATCATCTTGTTCATCATGGCTTGTGGTTGGCAGCCGAGGGTGGATCGCCCGCCACGTTGCCCACGGACGTTTCTCCCAGGTGTACCACCTCCGCACCCGGAGGCTGCGCCAGTTCGAACTGCTCGTCCTTCAGGGGCTTGTTCAGTTCCAGTTTCACGACGTTAAGGGTAATGTCATACTCTTCCACCGGCCGCCAGATTTCGGTCTGGCCGGGATACCAGATCCCGTCGTGATTCGAGTACTGCTCATATTTTACGTCGGTGACGAGGTCACCCCGCTGGTCGTAGATCAGCTGGCGGTGCGGCTCCAGGTCGGTGCGGCTGAAGATGATCTTGCGGGAGAGAAACCAGCCTTTGGCGCCCTGACGCAGTACCAGCAACTCGTAGGCCGGCTGATCCACCCGGTGGCGCCGGGAGTCGAGGACGGTTTCGTTGCTGTTCTCCAGCACCGCGATTTCCTGGCCGGCTTCGATGGGGTTGATCAGCAGCGCCTCGTAGATGCTCTGGGGACGCACGTTCTCCAGCGCCATCTTGGGGTTGGTAACTTCCAGATCATTGCGTCCGGTCACGAAGCGGTTCTTGGGCGGGATCCATAGTTTGAAAAACTTCCCGTCGCTGACCATGTCGAAGGCGCGGTTGCGCACCACGGGCAACAGTCCGACCATGCGCAGCATGGCCGGCTTGCGCGCCAGCACGTAGCCGCGGATTTCCTGATAGTCGGTGACCTTTCCGCGTCTGATCCCGCCGACCGAGGTGTCGATATCCACGGTTGCCTGCAGGGTCTGGATCTTCTCCGCTTGCTGGTTGATCTGGTCGATCAACTCCTGCTGGGTTGCCGACTTCAGGGGAGTAGTGGTCGCCTCCCGCTCCACCTTGCGCGAGCGGAACAGGCATCCGGTCAGCCCCAGCAGGGATGCCAGCAAGACGAAGGTCCGCGCTTTGGAGAGGTGGAGCATGAATCACTTATCAGTTGAGTATACCGTGGCGCCGGCTGGCAGGTTGCAGGTCCGCAGGTGGCGCATTCGATCAACAGTGGCAAGATCCAACCAGGAGCCCGCAAAGAACAGGCCCTCCCATGCCGATCGGATGCTCTGTCCATCGGGAACTCCATGACGAGGAGAGCTTGCCTCTTCGGCTCGGCAGGGTTCATGTGTGCCGGTGTTCGGGTGATGGCGTGTTGAGGCCGCTCCGTGGCAGGCGGGACTCCGACGGTCCCCCCTGCCACCCGCGACCCGGAGCCGGTTTCACTGGGCCCGCATCGCCCGCCGGTAAAGGTTTATGTTCTTGTTGTGCTCCTCCAGGCTGTGTGCGAAACGGTGGCGGCCATCGCCGTTGCTTACGAAGTAGAAGTAGTCGGTCTGGGCGGGATGCATGGCGGCTTCGAGCGAACCCTTCCCGGGATTGGCGATCGGCCCGGGGGGCAGGCCGACGTGGCGGTAGGTGTTGTATGGGGAGGGGGTCTCGAGGTCGGCGTGGTGCAGCGCGCCTCGGTAGACTCCGGCCAGCACTTCTCCGTAGATGACACTGGGGTCGGCGTCGAGCGCCATCCCTTTGTCAAGCCGGTTGTAATAGACGCTTGCGACCAGGGGGCGCTCCTCGGAAGCCGCCGTTTCCTTCTCGATGATGGAGGCCATGATCACTGTATCCTGCACGTCAGAATCCAAGCCCAACGAACTTGCCACCTGGCGGAAGTGCTTCACCATGATCGCCGCGATCTCGCGCATGGACTGGGTACGAGTGAAGTCGTAGGTATCCGGGAACAGGTAGCCTTCAAGGCTCTTGGCTTCGGGAGCAATGTCTCGGATCAGACTCGCATCTTGGGCAACTGCTAGAAATTCTTCCCGCTTGCCCAACCCGGCTGCCTCCACTGCCTGGGCCACGTCGAACATGGTGTAGCCCTCCGGGACCACGATGGTGTGCACAAAGATGTCGCCGCGCACCAGCCGATCGTGCACCTCGACAATGTTGGCGGGCTGCTCAAATCGATACTCGCCGGCTTTCAGGGAACCGCCCCGGTGAAGGTAGTGCCACAACAGGAAGGCATTCGCGCTGCGGATAACCCCGGCTCCCTTAAGCGTCCCGGCGATCCTGCGCGTGGACCATCCCGGCCGGAGCAGCACGCACTGCTGGCCCGCCGGGGCGGTGGGCGTGAGCAGAGCCCAGCCCAGCCATGCTCCCAACCCGAAGGCGGCAAGCAGCGGAAATATGAGCAGTTTGCGCACTTGCAAACAGTGTAGATGAACTTTCCGCCGGCCAAGGAGCCGATGGTATTGCAACCCCGGTAAGTAATCGCCCTGGGCAGCCCCTCAATGAAAGTCGACGGCTAAAATTCCCCGGCCGAAGGCTGGCTGATTTCGAGGCGTCTTCGTCACGCCTGAAGATCGACTTTCATCACTGGCTAGAGACCATCGGCCGCCGGGGCATCTGGGGCCGCCTTTCGTCTCTCCATCCACGATTGCAGGATCAGCACCGCCGCCATCCGGTCAAGGACCTCTCCGCGGCGGCGTATGGACATTTGCGTCTCCCGCAGAATGCGGTTGGCTTCTGCCGAGGTTAGCCGCTCATCCCATAGGTGAACCGGAAGCTGAAAGCGGCGCCGCAGTTGTTCCGCGAAACGCCGCATCTTCTCGGCCTGCACCCCTTCGATTCCGCTCATGCGCAGGGGGTAGCCGACCACAAGTTCCCCGATGTCGTATTGCTGAATCACCCGGGCCAACTCCTGGAAATCGGAGCGTTTGTTCTGGCGGTGGTACGTGGGCAATCCCTGGGCAGTGATGCCCAAAGGATCCGAAACTGCCATCCCGATCGTCTTCGAGCCAACATCCAGCCCGAGAACCCGTCTGCCGGGCCGGGAGAGTGCGGAATGAGCAGACACAAGCCCCACGGCGAGATTATATGTCGCTGCGAATCGAGGGAATTGCACTAGGATAACGGCATGTCCGACCAGCTCGAAGAGCGCCTGTCTACGGCCACGCAGGCGATACCATCGGCCAGCCAATGGCCAGCGCGCATGATCGCGGTGGGAGTGATACTGGCCCTTTGTTACGTCGCCAAGCTAGTCCTGATCGTTCTCCTGGTCTCGATTCTGCTGGCCTTTGTGCTGGCCCCGGTGGTCGATGTCCTGGGGATGCTCCGCCTGCCAAGGGGGGTAGCGTCGCTGATCGCGGTTCTGCTGCTGCTCGCCTTGCTCTACACTCTCACCTACGCGTCCTACAACGAAGCCGCCAACTTCGTGCAGGTTCTCCCCAAATATTCTGCACGGATTCGTTCTTCCCTGATGAACTTCCGCAAGCAGGCGGAATCGTTCTATCCGCTTCTCCCCAGCGAAGAAGAAAATGAGAAAAATGCAGTGACGGAAACCCCCTGGAACCTGCTGACACGCAGTTTTGGGTCGCTCACCCAGGCTTTGCTCTCGCTGTCTTTCATCCCTTTCCTCGTCTACTTCATGCTCAGCTGGCATCCCCATGTGAGATCGGCGACCGTAATGTTGTTTCCCATGGAACACCGCCATCGGGTCTACGTGACCCTGGGCCAGATCTCGGGGATGATCCGGAGCTTTATGGTCGGGAACCTGCTGATCGGAATCTTCATGGCCTTGGCAAGCGTGGCCATATTCGCACTGTTTCGTTTGCCGTTTTTCTTCGTGATTGGCGTCGTCAGCGGCTTCGTAAGCCTGATTCCCTACGCCGGGGTTTTGCTGGCGCTGGCGCCCCCTCTGCTGGTTGGCTTGGAGAGCGTCAACTCCGGCGATCTCATCCTTCTCGTCCTGTTCGTAGCTGGTCTCCACCTGCTCGCCATGAACGTCCTGTATCCCAAGTTTCTTGGTAACCGCCTGCAATTGAATCCCTTAGCAGTCACCATTGCGCTCTTGTTCTGGGGATGGCTCTGGGGCGGGATGGGACTGCTCCTGGCCATCCCCATCGTGGGCGCCATGAAGATCATCTTCGACAACGTGACCACGTTGCGGCCTTACGGGGTGTGGCTGGGGGAGTAGCTTCTGGTCCTCGGTCGCTCGTTGACTGATATCAGGATGAGACGCGAACTTCGGTGAGGGGGTCGTATAGCTTTCTGCGCAAGCAAAGACCTTGTGGTTGAGGGGTTAGGGCAGCGCAACCCGCCGAAATCGGAGCTCGACCGATTAACCTGGGCCCTACGCGGAACAGCTGTGTCGGTTCGCTGCCTTGCCCAAGGCAAAGGGCCGAGCCTCGCACCCGGGAGTCCTCTCAAGATCCTGCATCAGGTTCTTTGCAGGAGCTAGGGTTCCTACCTGTGCGGCAATCGGAAGCTCTCTTCGCGCACAGAAGATCGCGCCGGACCCCAAACGAGAAAGCCGGAGGCGTGGCACGCCTGGAACCGGGCAGCGGCTAAGCTTCAAACTCCGCCGCTTCCGGAAAGCGCAGCCTATGTTTGGACAGGGCTTTGGAGAGCATTTCCTCGATCGCCCGCTCTTCGCAGTTCTTGGCCATCGCCAGTTCGCTGACCAGCAGGTAGCGAGCTCGCTCCAGCATCTTCTTTTCGCGGAACGACAGGGGCTTAGACTGATTCAGCACCAGCAGGCTCTTCAGCACGGAGGCCACTTCCAGCAACGATCCGGTCCGCATACGCTCGGAGTTCTCCTTAAACCTGCATTTCCAGTCGGCGTTGTTGGAACACTCGCCATCCGACAGAAAATCAACGATTTTCAGGATTTCCCCATTGCGAACCACACGCCGCAGGCCCACGCTGGTCACGTTGTGGAACGGCACCATGACCTTCAGGCTGCTCGACTTGATTTTCAGGAGGTAGAACTTTTCGACGGTTGCCCCGATGGTTCGGCTGCTGATCTGCTCGATGATGCCGACCCCGTGGTTAGGATAGACCACCTTGTCGCCGACGTGGAAGCCGTCGCCGCTGATCATGGGGGACCCCTGCGAGAAGCCGGCAAGAACTGAAAGGCCCGTGCGTTGTCAGTATACTCTAACCGTGCCAGCAAAGGCAATTGTGGCGCGGGTTTGCCCCTCATGAGGCGGGGTGCATGTCACGCAAACGGCTATCCATCAGGTAGTTGCACCGTTCTCAGTGCTTCCGTCGCCCCCCCTACCAGCCGCAGGCTGCGGCACGCCCCTGCAAACTGTGGCTGAGGTTTATAATTTCCGGCGGGATGACCGATCAAATCAAGAAAAAACTCCAACAAGAGATTGCCGCCCTGGAGTACGAGCTGGCCCGCGAGCTCCCCAAAGAGCTCAAGAGGGCGATCGCCCTGGGAGATCTGAGCGAGAACGCCGAGTACCACATGGCAAAGCAGCGTCAGGAGTTCGTCAAGGCCCGTCTGCGCCAGCTGGGCAAGCGTCTGGCTGACCTATCCCTGATCAACTTCAATAACATCCCCAAGGACAAGGTCGGGTTGGGCTCCACCGTGAAGGTTTACGACAACGATAAGGACGAGGAGATCGAGTACAAGCTGGTGACCAGCGAGGAATCTGACGTGGGCGCCGGCAAGATTTCCACTACATCCCCCATTGGCCGTGCTCTGCTGAACAAGAAAGTGGGCGACACCGCGACCGTCGTCACACCCATGGGCAAACGGGAGATGGAGATCCTGAGCCTCACCACGATTCACGACCAAGCGGAGGCCGGATGAGCTGGACTAGCGCCTTCGGTGGCGCCTGCGGCAAGCTGTTGCGGCTGATCGTCAACCGCCTGGCCCTGACCCGCATCAGCCCGAATTTCCTGACGTTTCTTGGCCTGGTCATCGACATCCTTGCTGCCTGCCTGTTCGGCTATGCCAACGCCGACAACCAGGCGCGCATGTTCTTCTATGCTGGAGTGGTGATCTTCGCGGCCGGCTTCTTCGACATGGTGGACGGACGCGTGGCCCGTGCCACGAACCAGGTCACCCGTTTCGGCGGCTTTTTCGATTCGGTCGTGGACCGCTACAGCGACGCCGCCCTATTCTTTGGGCTGCTGGTTTATTACGCTCGCGGCGGCCGTTTCTTCTACGTGGTACTGACGGCCCTGGCTATGATCAGTTCGGTAATGGTCAGCTACGCGCGCGCCCGGGCGGAGTCGCTCATCGGAACCTGCAAGGTGGGATTCATGGAGCGCCCCGAACGCATGGTGTTGCTCATCATCGGCGCGGTCTTCAACCGCATGGCGCCTGTCTTGTGGGTGATCGCCGTACTGTCTACCATCACCGTGGCCCACCGCATTTACTTCACCTGGCAGCAGACGGAATTGGAAGGGGCGCCAACCGGCACGGGGCGTTCGGCAGCGTAGGAAGATCGTTCGTCGGTCACTTGTTGTTCGTCCTCAGCTCTACCGATCTGTCGGGAAGGTCCGCTGACCACAGCGGAGACTGGAGGGGGCATCCGACGGAGATCTTCCCCCCCCGCCAGCGCCCCGCTCAACAAACACGCGGATAATGGTTTTCAAATCATCCTCCGGCTCAAAGTGGGCCATCTTGTCCCGCCTCCGGGAATTGCACCCCGGCAACCTGGGCGGCATCAGGCTTGGGCTCCGGACCTCTGACTGCGGGCTTGCGGACTTCCCCTTCGCTCTGACGGCCGGTGTTAGACTATGCGAGCTCCACGAGGCTAAAGTCGGCGGTGGGAAGGTGTTCGGTCCAAGGTTCGCGGTTCAAAGCCTGCCCTCCGAAGTCCGTCGCTGAGTTCCAAATTCGAGGTCTCTTTTGCCAACCGATCCCGTTCTGGTCGTCCATGGCGGCGCCTGGGCGATCCCTGCGGAAACCGTGAGCGCTCACCTGGCGGGTGTACGCAACGCCCTGGCGGTGGGGTGGCGCGTCCTGAACCACGGCGGCGCCGCGCTCGATGCAGTGGAGGAAGCGGTCGTGGCAATGGAAGATGACGAGACGTTCGACGCCGGCCGCGGCAGTTTCCTCAATCGCGATGGCAAGGTCCAGCTTGACGCCTTCATCATGGATGGAGCTACGCTGCGCGGAGGCGGCGTCGGCTGCGTAGAGCACCTGCGCAATCCCATTCGCGCGGCCCGCAAGATTCTCAGCGACAGTCCGCACGTTTATTTCGTGGCCGAGGGGGCGGAGCGCTTCGCGGCGGATCACGGCATCCCGCTCTGCCGCAACGAAGATCTGGTCCTTGCCCGTGAAGTCGAGCGCTTGCGCGCATTCCAGGCGCACGCCGCCGAGCGCAAGCCCGATCTGTTTGCGCCCGCTGTTTCTCACGACACGGTGGGAGCGGTCGCGCTCGATACCAGCGGGAACATCGCTGCCGCCACCTCCACCGGCGGCACTCTGAACAAGGCACCCGGCAGGCTCGGGGATTCGTCGCTCATTGGATGCGGCTGCTATGCCGACAACGAGAGCGCCGCCGCCTCCACAACCGGTTGGGGCGAGCCGATCATGAAGCTGGTCCTGGCCAAGTGGGCCGCCGATCGCGTGGCGGCGGGAAACTCTCCGGAATGGGTAGCGCCCGAGGCGATCAATTATCTCAAGGCCCGGGTGAACGGGCACGGCGGCATCATCGTGCTCGACACCCGCGGCCGCGTCGGCATCGCGCATAACACCCCGCGCATGGCTTGGGCCGTGAAGAGCGCGAAACGCGAAGAATTTGGCGTTGAAAAGCAGTAATGCCAGGCGCGAACTGCCGATACTCGAGTCTTCACGGGCGCGGCTCCCCGCGCTACCACTACTCGGAGCTTTCCCGCCGCCTACGACCTAGAAGCCCGCAGGCCAGAGCCCCAAGCTTGTAGCCTGCATTTTACTAACCCTATTCCTCTCACGAATTTAGCCTTGCGGGTCCACGCCTCGATGATGTACAAACCACCAGGCATTGACCTTCCCCACTCGTGTTCGCTTCCTGTCAGCCTGTCAATGGAGAAATCTCCTGTGTTTGGTCCGCGTGCGATCGGTGGTGGCGCGCGATTTGCAAGGGAGAACCTATGACGTTCGCCTCGAAGACGCTGTCCGTCTGTGTACTTGCGTTGCTGTCCACGCTGGTTATCGCGCAAGGCGTGACCACCGGCGATCTGCGTGTGATCGTCAGGGACGAAAAAGGCGACCCCATCAGCAACGCCACGGTAACGGCGCGCAATGCCGCCAAGGGCGTGGAACGTGCGACCAGTCAGAACGCCGACGCTGAATACCGGTTGCTGCAACTGCCTCCGGGAAATTACACGATCATCGTGGAAGCGGCCGGTTTTGCCCGGCTGGAAGCTCCGGACCAGGTGATCACCGTCGGGCAATCGCGGGAGTTGCCGGTGGCGCTGAAGGTGGCGGGAGGCCAAACCATCGTCCAGGTGAATGCCGAAGCGGAACTGGTAGAAACCACCCGCAGCCAGACCACGAACACCATCGACCAGAGCCGGATCGACAATCTTCCCATCAACGGGCGCAACTACATCAACTTCACCTTGACGGATTCGCAAATCGTCCGCGACAACGCCCCGGTCACGGGCGCGGCGCCGACCTCGGGGCTGAATATGAGCGGCCAGCGCGCTCGCTCCAACCTAGTCAACGTGGATGGCGCCGACGCCACTGACAATGCCACAAACGGCGTTCGCTCCACCGTCTCCCAAGAAGCGGTGCAGGAGTTCCAGATCATCACCAACAGCTACGCACCCGAATACGGCCGTGCTTCCGGCGGGGTCGTGAACATCATCACCCGATCGGGCTCGAACCAGTTTCACGGAGACGTTTTCGGCTATCTCCGCGACCGTGCCTTCCAGGCAGTGAACCCGTTCAGCACGGTTCCCAATCCGGCCTACACCCGGGTGCAGGCCGGGACCGCGTTCGGCGGAGCCATCAAGAAGGACAAGACGTACTTCTTTTTTTCCTACGAAATTACCCGCCGGCACGAGACCGGATTTTCCGCCATTGGTCAGGGCGGCCTCGGCTATTGGGGTCTGCAGAACTTCGACGCCACGCCGATCTTCAACAACTTTTTCCCCCAGCCTTTCCCGGCCGGAACCTTCAACATTCTTGCGACCGCGCCCCAGGCTGCAGCGCTCGGTAGTGGCGCGCTAAACCCGTTTGAGGCTGCGCAGTATGCCATCCTGGTCGGTGGCTCCTCGGGAATTGCTCTCAACGGTTCCTATCCCGCATCCTTTGCCATCCTGGCCCAGGCCGGTTTCATCCCTACTCCGGTGAACGGTACCAGCCCGCTGACTCAATTCGTCTCGTCCTGCCACCTGAATCCGATCAATCCCCCTGCTTCGAATCTCGTCTGCAACGGCCTGCCCTCCTCCTTTCAGACGCTCGGTTCACAGCCGGGAAATTTTCCTGTGTTTGAGGGCACCAGCATCTACGACCTGCGGCTGGATCACAACCTAAACAGCCGCAACCGCTTGACCCTGCGTGCCAGCGTCAGCCCCAGTACGGTCGACGGCATCGAGGTGAACGGACAAGACCAGCCCATTGGCCAGAACGCTTACTCCCGCACCTCGCAACAGACCTACCGCGATGTCGCCGGCGTGGTGCAGGACACCTGGGCGATCAGCAACAACAAAGTGAACGACTTTCGCTTCCAGTACGCGCGCCGCGGCTTGTCCTACTTCTTCTCCAACGCACCCGGCGGCGGCGATGTCGCGGTGAACATTCCCGGGTTCGCCTATTTCGGACGCGAGCCCTACTCGTACATCCAGCGGGTGGAGCAGCGTTACCAGTTCAGCGACAATTTCTCCCTCAGTCACGGCCGCCACGACATGAAATTCGGCGTGGACTTCAACTATCTCCCTACTAGCGCGACTTTCACGGTGAACTATGGCGGTGTCTACAACTTTGGCTCGGTCACGGCGGTACCCGGACTTCCCGACCTCACGGCGGTCCAGGCCTATGGGCTGGGCATCCCCTCCTACATGGTGCAGGGCATAGGCAATCCCAAGGACTCTTTCCCCAACAAGCCGCTGGGCGTTTTCTGGCAGGATTCGTGGCGCCTTCGCTCCAATCTCACGCTCAACTACGGAGTTCGCTACGACGTCGAATTTCCGCCGAAATTCCCCCCTCCGGATGCGCTGGCGCAAGTGGGTTATAACTACCTGGGCATCCAGAAGGGCATCAACACGGACACGAACAACCTACAGCCTCGCATCGGCATCGCCTGGGATCCGCGAGGCGACGGCAAGAGTGCGTTTCGCGCCTCCTACGGCATCTTCTACGATCATCCCCTGCTTGGTCTCTACTTCCTCGGAGACGCCTCCGACGGGTCCAAGACCGGCCAGCTGCTGTTTTTCGGCTCCGATCCCTGCACGGGCAACAATCCCAGCCCCCTGAACCTCACCGCAACAAACGTGTTCCAGGGAATTCTCGGAGTCCCCGGCTGCCTGCCTCCCGGTCTGGCCCAGGTTCTGGGTTACCAGGCCACATCATCCCCGAGTTCCCCCTGTCTGGGCGAAGCCAATCCCCAGCGCTTCGATCCCTGCCTGGAAAACTCGCCGTTCATCAACCAGGGCTACCTGACCTCACCTGCGGCATTTCCCCTGGTCTCGCAGCCGTTCGGCTATCCCCTGGGCAAGAACTTCGTGTACGCGTATTCGCAGCAGGTGAACTTCAGTTTTGAACGGGATCTTGGCCACGGCTACGCTCTGAGCCTGGCTTACAACTTCAACGGCGGCCGCCATCTGAACCGGCCGATCAACGCCAACACCTCGCGCGGCGATCTCCTGGTGAAAAACTGGCAGGCCGCGGTCGCGGACCCGAGCTTCGCGGGCGGGCCCCTGCAAGTGGGCACAGGTGCCGTGCCGTGTGGCGTCAACACCACGACGGGAGTTCCCTGGGTGAATCCCGCCCTGGTCAGCTTTTTCCGCCCCGGCGGTCTCAACCCCTCACTGGCGGCGGGCTTCCTGGCCGCGGGAGCCGGCGGGTGTGTAACCCTCGCCCAGCAACTCCTGGGAGCCTACGGTCTCAACTCCAGTTGCGACACCTCCACCTTGGCCAATTGCATCGTCTTCAGCGACATGGATGCCAATTACTCCAACGGAAGCTCTGTCTATCACGGCCTCACGGCCAACCTGCGCAAGCGCTTGGGCGGACACCTGGAATTCCTGGCTTCCTACACCTGGTCCCACGCCATCGACGATTCCACGGACCTGCAGGCCACGCTCACACCCCAGGACAGCTACTACCCCGGGCTGGATCGCTCGACCTCGCTCTTCGATCAGCGCCACCGCTTTGTTTTCAGCGGTGTCTACCAGAGCGGGCGCCTGTCCGGCAGCAGCTTTGCCAGCAAAGTCTTCAGCTACTGGACCATAGCTCCGATCCTCGAAGTGGGCTCGGGACGCCCCTTCAACATCATTACCGGCAACGGGGACAACTTCCAGTTCTCCTCCCTGACCGGACGGCCCAATGCTGTTCCCCCCGGTACTCCCCCCACCCCGTGCGGTCCGGCGATCCCCTCCAAGTACTCTCCGACGGGATTTCTACAGGAGCCTTGCTATGCTTCGTTCGCGCCGACCTCGAGCAACCCCGCACCAGAGGTCACCTTGCTCTCCCTGGACGGCACGCTCGTGCGCAATGCCGGAGTGCAACCTTGGACCGTCTTTAACGACCTGCGCGTTGCCAAGCGGGTCTATTTCGGCGAGCGCATCAGCATGGACATGATTGTCGACATGTTCAACCTGGTTAACCGGTTCAACGTGTCATCGGTCAACGTGCTTTGGACGAATGCGGGTCAACCGACGTCGGCTTACGATCCGCGGCAATTCCAGTTTGCCTTGAAGATTAATTGGTAGTGCCGCGGACCTCAGACAACCGCGGGGCGTATGCGAAGATCAACGCTGGTTCTGCTCGGTCCGGCCGTCTATCTTGTCATTGCCATTCTTGGCTGGGGTGGTATTGGCGCTTTCTTCTCCCATCCGCCGCTAATCGCGCTGGTGATCATCCTGTGCGCGCTGGCGGGCGCTGCCCTTCTCACCCGCGGAAATCTGAGTTCAGGCGTGCGCGAGGATCGCTCCAACCGCTGGGTCATAGCCGCTTTCGGCATCCTTGGGTTGCTGGCCGCCTATCTTCCGGCCTACACCGACCGCAACGAGTTCTGGATCCTCGACGGCAATGCTATACGCTGGGTGGGTGTCGTTCTCTTCGCCGCGGGCGGCATGCTGCGGCTGTGGCCGGTCTTTGTGCTCGGCCATCGTTTCAGCGGGCTGGTCGCGATTCAGCCCGAGCACACGCTGGTCACCAGCGGCATTTATGGTGTCATCCGCCATCCGAGTTATCTTGGCCTGCTGCTCAATGTACTGGGCTGGGGACTCGCCTTTCGCGCGGGAATCGGTGTGTTGCTGGCCGCGCTGACGCTGCCGCCTCTGCTCGCGCGCATCTCGGCGGAAGAGAGGCTGCTGGAGGCGCAGTTTGGCGAGGAGTACAATGCCTACCGCGCCCGTACCTGGCGCTTGATTCCCCGCCTCTATTAGGGAACTCCGCCGATGAGAGTTTGCACGACCTCCCGATATCCACCCCGGACCGACTTATCCCCGCCCGTTGACCCTATTTTCATGGCCACCGGCGGGCCGCCGGCCGGGCGACTCTGAGCACGCAGCTTCTCCCGGTGAAGCGCAAAGCCCCTACGCGAATGCGTGGCCGGCGAGGGCGTGCGGCGCTGCCCGTCCCCTTAGTTAAGTTAGATCCCCCCCAGGTCGAACCCCGGGGTCGTCCGCCTTTGTTATCATCACTCAGAGTATGGACGACGAGGTTCCCATCATTCCCGGAACGGGGGAGGCATTCATGGAGGCAACGGCCATTCCCGCTGCGGCCGCGCGCCGCGACGAAGACATCGCGCTCGACTTGATGAAGTTCATCGCGGCCACCACCGGGTACGGCAAGAGCGGCGCTGCGGGCGGCGTCGGCTTTGAAAAGTCCGGCGCGGCTTCCAAGCCGGAAGAGTATGCCACTCACCTGCTGGAACTCTACCGCAGGTGCCTGACCGCCGTGTCAGGGAGGAAGTAACCGCCGCAGACGGCGGCCTAAACTGAGTCCCGGATTTCCACTTAGGCTGGCCCGGCTTTCGGCCTTGTTCCCCAACACTTTGCTTGCGTAAATAGCCTGCTTTGTGGACAATGCACTCCTCTTGCTTTCTCAGAGGCTTTCTGACTGCTAAGGCCGAGGGAGGAATTATGGCTGCAGCTCCACAGAGTCCGCTGACGATGATTAAGCAGGGTTCGAAATGGTCCATTGTATGGGGCGTTCTGCTGGTGATCTTTGGCATGCTCGCGATTGGCGAACCCCTGGTGGCGGCGGTTGCCGTCAACATCTTCATTGCCTGGCTTCTGATTTTGGTTGGGATCGTTCACATCGTGCTTGCCTTCCATGCCCACCGCGGCACAAGCATTGGCTGGAAACTGGCGGTAGGAGTCGCCTACATCTTCATCGGCGGCTACCTTCTGTTTCATCCCCTGCTGGGCGTAGCTTCCTTGACGCTGCTGCTTGCCGTCCTGTTTCTGGTGGAAGGGGTGCTGGACCTGATCCTATGGTGGAAGATGCGTTCGACGGGAGGCTCGTTTTGGATCCTGGTAGATGCCCTGGTTACCCTGCTGCTGGGCGGGTTGATCTACGTCCACTGGCCATCGAGTTCGATCTGGGCGGTCGGCACGCTGGTGGGCATCAGTATGATCATCAGTGGAGTAACTCGCATCATGCTCTCGCTTGCCGTGCGCAAGCTGACCACGCAGGCGGCCTGAAGCGCGGTCGTTCGAAGCGCTGGACCGTTGCCCGGGGCTATTCCTGCGCCAAGTGGGCGCGCGAGATCCATTTCCGAGGCCCCCGCGCCGTGCCGGGGATCACAGATTTTCCCTCCGGTTGGATGTGAGCCGGTAATCCAGGGACCACGTTCCCGGCCCCGCGACGATCAAGAATAAGAGGCACATCAACATGGCGAAGTCTGTGCGAGCGTCGCTGACCATGAACCAGAAGCCTTGAGCTGGCCGCAACAGCTCGGGGATCTTCGTCGTCGCGATGGCAGTCGAAATCACCACCAACAGCGGAATGGCTGCAACCCGAGTTGCCATGCCCAGGAGAACCAGCGCTCCGCAGAGGATCTCGAAAGTGCCCACGAAGTGGGCGGTGAACGCCGGATGGGGAAATCCGATCCGGGTAAACCGGTTAACCCCCAGGCTGGCATCGGTGAACTTCAGTAATCCCTGCGTGAAGAAGATCAGGCCCACCGCAATACGAATCAGAATGACGGCCTCACTGCGCAGCCGAACCAGTCCGCGATTCCACCTCATGTTCGTGCTCTCTGTGCATCCAACCCTTGGGGAGACTTGAGTCAAGTGTAGCGCGGGTGCCCTGCGCGATTGAATCCAGGGGTTTTGTTCGCGCGGCCAGCCCCAGGGTTCGACTGCAGCCCTGCTTCCACGAACACGGAATCGCGCACCATGCGCGCCTTCATAGGACCACCAGGGGGAGAGGCATGACGGTTTCGCGGCGAAATTTTCTGAAAACGGCGGCCGCACTGGCCGGCAGTTCGTTGCTTCCCACTTCCTCCCCGAGAGCAACCCAATCCAGCAGCTCTTCGCCACAACCCGAAGGCGCCCCCGATTACACCATCGAGATCGCGGTGAATCCGGTCGAGATTGCGCCTTCCCGAATCATCTCCACGACCACCTATAACGGCCACTTTCCCGGGCCGTTGCTGCGCTTCAGGGAAGGCCGGAGAGTGGTGGTGGACATTCAGAATCGCACCGGGGTTCCGGAGCAGTTGCACTGGCATGGCCAGTTCGTGCCTCCTGATGCAGACGGAGCCTCGGAAGAGGGCACGCCCTCGATCCCAGCCCGGGGCAGCCGACGCATCTCTTTCGTGCCGCGGCCCTCCGGCTTTCGCTTCTACCACACCCACAATCGCGCCGGAGCAGACCTGGCGGCCGGACAATACAGCGGCCAGGCAGGACCGGTCTACATCGAACCAGCGAATGATCCGGGCAATTACGACCGCGAAGTTTTCCTGGTGCTCAAGGAATTCGAGCCTGCCTTCAGTCGTGGCGGCGATATGGCCATGAATTTTCTTTCGCCCGCCACCCGCGTCCCGGCGCTCGCAGAGGCGGGAGAGTCCACGATGACGGCCTCCCGGGCCAAGGGGATGCCCCACGGCTACGAAGTCGGATACCGCTCATTCACCATCAACGGCCGGATGCTCGGTCACGGCGAACCCGTTCGGGTGAAGCGCGGCGAACGCATCCTCTTCCACCTGCTCAACGCCAGCGCCACGGAGATTCGCAGCCTGGCGCTTCCCGGACACCTGTTCCGGGTTATTGCTCTCGACGGCAACGCGGTTCCCACGCCGCAGCATGTCCCGGTGTTGTGGTTGGGAACGGGGGAACGGATCTCCGCCATGGTGGAGATGACCCATCCCGGCGTTTGGATCATGGGTGATGTGGCCGATGACGACCGTTACCACGGCATGGGCATCGTCGTCGAGTATGCGGGAGAGAAAGGCAAAGCGCAATGGATAGCTCCGGCCTCGTCACGCTGGAACTACACTCAGTTTGGCAAGCCGGGAACCGGGACGCACGCCCCTTACGAAACCATTGAGATGACCTTCGCCAAAGACAACGCGGCCGAGGCCGGCTTCAACCGTTGGACCATCAATGGTGTCGCTTATCCCATGAACAGCGGCATTTCGCCCGCCCTGTTTCACGTGCAGGAAGGCAGGCGATACCGATTGCACCTGCGCAACGCCAGCGATGACATCCACCCCCTCCACCTGCACCGGCACAGCTTCGAACTGACCCGCATCGCCGGCCGGCCCACCTCCGGCGTGACGAAAGACGTGGTCATGCTCGGCGGCTACCAGGAGATCGAGGCAGACTTTGTCGCCAACAATCCGGGCCTGACGCTATTCCATTGCCACCAGCAGCTGCACATGGACTTCGGCTTCATGGCGCTGCTCGAGTACGTGTAGCGCGGGGCGCCCTCGCCCGCGAGAAAGGTCGCGTATTGGTTGCCCCGTCGGCCGCGGTGCAACTGTGCTAAGCTGCCGTGCTTGTGCATGGGCCGTTTTCTTCTGCGCGCACGGAGGCGTGGAAGATGATTCCACGGCCGCCCGGCCGTTCCAGGATTGGAAGCCCTCGCTCCCCCCAATGGGGGGCCGCATTTCAGCTGATCGCCCCCGATCTGTGTGGCCATGGCCGCTCCGGCATGCTTTCGAAGCCGTTCCGGCACGATGAGGCGGCCTCCCACATGTTGGTTCTGCTTGACCATCGTGGAATCGCCGCCTGCAAGGGTGTGGGAGTGAGTGGCGGCGGCAACATCCTGCTGCCCATGGCGACCCGGCAGCCGTTGCGTATGCTTGCCATGGTGCTGGTCAGCGCAAGGCCTTATTTTCCCGCGCAGGCGCGCCTCATCATGAGCCAGTATGCCGACCGCGTGCCCCAGGAGCAGTGGCAGATCCTGCGCCGCTCTTATCCCGGCGGGGCGACGCCCAGATCCAAGCTCTCTTGGATAGCACCGAAGCATTCGCGACCAGCTACGACGACATGACCTTCACGCCCCCGTCTCTCTCCACCATCCAGGCCCGTACCCTCATCGTGCAGGGCGAGCGTGATCCCCTCTACCCGGTGGAACTCTCGGTCGAGATGGCACGCGCCATTCCGCAATCCAGCCTGTGGATCGTGCCCAACGCAGGCCACGGCCCGGTTATCGGCGAACGCTGGCCCGAGTTCCAGAAGCTGGCCGCCTCCTTCTTGCGGCAATAGCAGCAGCGAAAAAAAACCGCGGCCGAAGCTGCGGTGTTGGAACTTTCACGGGAGTGCGGATGGCACCGGCAGGTCATCCGCATGACACTGCCTGCCGGCGACACGCCTTAACGGCGCCGCCCTTTCTTCTTGGCCGATTTCTTCTTGGCCGATTTCTTCTTGGCGGCCTTCCCCGCGGGCTTCTTCTTTCTGGCTGCTTTCTTCGCTGGTTTCTTTTTGGCCGCCTTCTTTTTGGCTGCCTTCTTGGCCGGCTTCTTCTTCCCACCCCCACCTCCGCCCCGGGCGGGTTTCGGAGGTGCCGGAGCGGACACGGGTTCAACCACGGCCACGCTCTCTTCCCGAACTTCGGTTATAGTGGGCTCGGCCTCCTCTTCCTCCTCTTCCTCAAATTCCTCTTCCGGCGCCTCGCCATAGGCGCCGCTGTCGCCGTATTCATCCATCTCGTCGTCACGTCCGTAGAGGGTTTCGTCGTTAAAGGTCATTGCTCCTCCTGGTGGGTGATGCTCCGCCTTCGCTGGGCGCGCCGTAACGCAGCGCACACGCATGAACTGGATAAAACAACTGAAATACTGCCTGCTTCACTGAACGGGGCGCGATTATAGCACAGAGGTTTTGCCCGCACAGTAATCGCCGTGCAAGCGTGCAAATACGCAGACCAGGAGCGTATACGGACCTTGTCCGCCGCCCGCTGAGAGGGCGGAGCTTACTCGTCTGTGGCACAGATCAGGCCTCACAGAACCGGTTATTTGCTTGCTGGAGTGATGATTAGGACCATGCCCGGGCGGAGGACGGCAATGTTGCGGTTGTCGCGCTTCAAAGCCGCCACCGTCGTGTTGTAGTTGCTGGCAATCGAGTACAAGGTTTCGCCCTGCCTCACCTTGTGATGCTGGACGACGCCTTTGCCGTGCGCGGTTTGCCCCGTCCTGCCAGAGCTGGACTTGACCGACTGGGTGTCCGTCGCCTGGACTTCCTGCGCATTGGGGCTGATCGGCAGGTGGATGTAAAGCACTCTTCGTCCCTGGAGACTATTGCTCCTTAAGTGGTTCCACTTGCGCACCATGGCAGGCGGCACTCCGAAGTTGTCGGCCACTCTCTGCACTGTGTCTCCCTTCCGAACCTGGTAGCGAGTGATGTGGCGTGCGTAGGTCGCCTCCTCGCCAGTCGGATGCTTCCCGGGAGCAATCGGGATGATGAGCTTGCTGTCAGGGGAAAGCGGGTCGCCCTCTCCCAGATCGTTGGCCTCAGCAATCGCCTTCGCACTGCTGTGATAGCTGCCGGCCACCGAGGCCAGCGTATCTCCGGGCTGCACCTTGTGGTACCGCCACCAGACCCGCATGTCGCGCGGGATGGCGGTGATCGCCGTCTGGTACGTGTCCTTCGATCCTGCGGGCAGGTGCAATTCAAATTCGTGGTCCTTCGGCGTCGTCAGCCGCAGCAGGCTGGGATTCAAATCCTGCAGGTCAGCCGCGGAAGCGTCTACGCATTCTGCTACCAGGCGCAGGTCCACCGGATAGTCGATCTTCACCGCGTCGTAAGGAACCGGCTGCTGGCGCTCGATGTGATCCAGCCCGTATTGCCCGGGATTCTTGGCCATGATGGTGACGGCCAGGATGATCGGGACGTAATTGCGCGTCTCGCGAGGCAGCACGTTGCGACGATACAACTCCCAGAAGTCGGCATAGCCGGTACGCTTCACCGCGTTCTGTACCGTGCCCGGCCCGGAGTTATAGGCCGCCATCGCCAGGTACCAGTCGCCGAACTGGTTGTACAGATCCTTAAGATGCCGTGCCGCCGCGCGCGTCGACTTCTCCGGGTCCTGCCGATCGTCTACCCACCAGTCGCGTTCCAGCCCGTAGCCGCGGGCCCGGCTTGCCATGAACTGCCAGATCCCGCGCGCCCCCGCCCGCGACAGCGCCAGGGGGTGGAATCCCGACTCGGCTTGCGCCAGGTAGATCAGATCCTGGGGGATGCCCTCTTCCCGGAGGATGCCGCGGATCATCTCGTCGTAGCGGCCCGAGCGCGCCAGCGCATGCTCGAAATTGTCCCGTCCCCGGGTCGAGAAATAGCTGATGTAGCCGGCGACCTGGTCGGTCATCATCAGCGGCAAATCCGAATGGGTGGACTGGATCTCCGCTTCCGCCTTGGCCCTGACGTTGGGATCTGCTGGGAAGGTGACCTCGTTGGCTTCGTCGATGGGCGCGGGCTCCGACTTCCGCTCGGTGAATCCGTCGCCCTGTTGCAGGGCCAGCAGTTCGAAGCTGTTGATCCCCTCCATGATGCGATCGAACTCGGCTTGCAAGCGGTCATCGGAGTCGAGGTCGAGGTTGCTGCCCAGCAACAAGTTAAAAGCGCGATCGAAATTCTGTTTCGCTGCCTCCAGGTGCCCGGCCTGGTAGTTCTGCTGCCCCGCCTGGTAGTCGGCCTCGACCTTCTTGATCAGGTCCGCGACGGGGTCGACCGACAATGCCTGCTGCGCCGCGGCATTTGGTTCCTGTACTGGAGTCCGGGGGGGTGCGCTAGGAAGCGGCGACTTCTGCGTCGGCGGCGCGGGAGGTGGCGCTGGGCTAGACAGAGCTGGTGCAGTCGCCTGCTGCCCCGGCAGCAGAGCAGTTGGCCGGTGCGCCGACTGGCAGGCAATGGCCGCCGAAACCGCAGCCATCGCCAGAATCCCCTGAAATTGTCCAAACCTCATCATTCTCTATGAGTTAGCGCTATCTCGATCAACCTGTTTCTGCTTTCCTGCAACTCCAGGCAAACTGTTCTCAAAATGCTACTATCGGGCGATTCCGAGGGTCAATTCGCAAAGATTAAGCCCCAGTTACCTTAGAGACGGGGAGGCATGTTACTAGCAGGTCGGCCCGCTGGCAAGAACCGCAATTCCTGGACTGGCCTGCAGTCGAACCTCTGCCCAATTGAGGTCGGCAGCGGGCAACCCCTGGCTTCGTGGTCCTCCTCTCATTGCCGAGAACCCTTTCACCCCAGATGGCAACGAACCGTGCTCCGGAGTACTATGTCTGTACCATTCCTGAGGCGTGTTCGATTTGGCCACTTCCGAAATCCCAATTTCGTAAGGAGACACCATGTCGAAGAAGTTCCAGATCACTCTACTTCTGCTTGCTTTGGCGGCCGGACTGATGCTCGCTGGCCCGACATCCTTCGCGGTGCCCACGGCCCCCATGGCGCAGGGCCAGGGTGGGATGGGGGGCGGGTCCGCGACCGGACCGATGACCCCCGAAAACCGTCTGAAATGGATGACCGAAAAACTCAACCTTACCGACGATCAGCAGGCCAAGATCAAACCCATCCTCGAGGATGAGACCACCCAGATGAAGGCCGTTCGCTCGGACACTTCCCTGTCTCAGCCGGACCGGCACGCCAAAATGAAGTCCATCTACGCGGCCGACACCGAGAAAATCAATGCGATCCTCACTCCCGAGCAGCAGACCAAGTGGAAGGAGATGAAGCAGGAAATGATGGAGAAGCACAAGGAGATGAAGGGTCAGGGTGGGATGGCGCCTCCCCAATAACAGGTCTCACCGCGAAGAGGGCGGCCCTGGCGGCCGCCCTCTTGCGTAGCTGCCGAGTGCGAGGCGGGGAGGCTCGCGAGGCGTCTGGTGAGGAGCGGACCGGAGTAGTCGGACGACGAATCCTCCCAAGGCGGAAGCATATCGAATCCAGCATGAAGGCCATCCAGATCAAGCGCACCGGCGGGCCGGAGGTGATGGAATACGTCGACCTCCCGATTCCGCAGCCGAAGTCCGACGAGGCACTCGTCAAAATTGCCGCTGCCGGCGTCAACTTCATCGATGTCTACTATCGCGAGGGGCGATACAAGGCGTCATTGCCCCTCATAGTCGGGCAGGAAGCGGCAGGCACGGTGGACGCGGTGGGCAGCGAGGTCAAGTCCTACAAGCCCGGCGATCGCGTCGCCTACTGCGGTTTGCTGGGCAGCTACGCGGAGTTCCAGGCGGTGCCGGGCGACCGCCTGGTAAGGATTCCGCCGGACGTCGGCGATCGTCAGGCCGCCGCCGCACTGCTCCAGGGCATGACTGCCCACTACCTCTCCCATGACACCTTCCCGCTGAAGCAAGGCGACACCGCACTGGTCCATGCGGCGGCGGGCGGCGTGGGACTGCTGCTGGTGCAGATGGCGCACGACATCGGCGCACGCGTCATCGCCACCGTATCCACCGAGGAGAAGGCGAAGCTGGCGCGCCAGGCCGGCGCCGATGAAATCATCTGCTACACCCAACAGGACTTTGAAACCGAAACCAGACGTCTCACCATCGGCCGAGGCGTGGACGTGGTCTACGATTCGGTGGGCAGGACAACCTTCGAGAAGGGCCTCAACGTCCTGCGCCCGCGCGGCTACATGGTGCTGTTTGGCGGATCGAGCGGCGCCGTGCCGCCTTTCGACCTCATTCAGCTCTCGCAGAAGGGATCGCTCTTCGTGACCCGGCCAACCCTCGGTCACTACACCGCGACGCCAGAGGAACTCGAACAGCGGGCGCGGGCCGTGTTCGCTATGATCGCGGCGGGGAAACTGAAGCTGCGCATCGAGCACATCTACCCGATGCAAGATGCGCGGCAGGCACACCGCGACCTCGAAGGGCGCAAAACTACCGGGAAGCTGCTGCTGATTCCTTGACCGGCTGGGCAGCGAGGAGGGCTTCAGGGGCCGAGCTTCAGGCAAACCTTCCCCCGGGAAGCGAAAACGGTGAAATATTGACAAGCTTTCCGCGCGGTTGTCGACGACAATCACACTATGACAGCCGGGCCGGCAGCAAGAACCGTCTGGGCCGCGTCGCTGCTGACGCTGGCCGCCGCCCACGCGGCTGCCCAGGAACTCATTCTGCGTTGTGATCCTTCGCAAACCATCGCCCGCTGGACCCTGGACGCCACCCTCCACACCGTCAGCGGCGACTTCAAGCTCAAGCGCGGAGAGATCCACTGGGACCCGGTGTCGGGAGAAACCAGCGGCAAGATTGTCTTCGATGCCACCAGCGGCCAGAGCGGCAATTCTTCCCGCGACAGCAAGATGCACCGCGTGGTGCTGGACAGCCGGCAGTATCCCGAGATCTCTTTCCGTCCGGATCACACCGCGGGCCAGGGAAACCCGGGCGGTGTCTCGACCGTTGAGGTGCATGGCAGCTTTGCCATTCATGGCTCCGACCACGAGATCGCGGTGCCAGTGGAAGTGCGGCTCGTGGCCGATCATTGGTCGGCTGCCGCCCACTTCAGCGTTCCTTACGTCGCGTGGGGCATGAAGAACCCGAGCACATTCTTGCTTCATGTCGCGGATTCGGTGGAGATTGACATGCGCGCCGCAGGCGAGGTGAGCCGATCGCCGTAGCCGCAACCGTGTCGCCGGCGAGCTTGGAAGCCTACTCCGCTCCGCGCTTTCGGGAATACCCCCGCGCATACGCTGGCACAGGAATCGCTGGGTCGGAGCGTTGGTCGCGAATCGGCTCCCCAGCCACCGTCTGCAGGGGAATCACTCCGGCCCACGTCGGAAAGGCGTAGTCCTCCGCGTCGTCGAGTGGAGGCCCCTGACGCACTTTGGCTGAGACCTCGGTGATGGGCAGGCTCAGGATCACGGTCGCCTTGAGTTCCTGCTCATTCGGGGGGCGCGACTCGGCCCAGCGTCCGGGCAAGATGTGTTCCGACAACCGGCGCAGTGCCTCCAGCTTCTCCGCCGGATCCTCCACCGCCCGAGCGGTTCCCAGGACCACCACCGAGCGGTAGTTCATCGAGTGGTTGAATATCGAGCGCGCCAGTACCAGTCCGTCGACCAAGGTCACGGTCACGCAAACGGGCACGCTGCGCTGCAGGTTGCGCAGCATCCGGCTGGCCGCCGACCCGTGAATGTAGAGCCGGTCGCCGGCCCGGCCGTAGCCGGTGGGGATGACAAATGGCTGGCCGTCGATCACGAAACCAACGTGGCAGACGAATCCTTCGTCGAGAATACGGCAGACGGCGTCGCGGTCATAGACGGCACGCTCCGCCTCGCGGACCACCCGCGTGCGCGCCGTGGGCGTGTAGTTCTGTCCCATGAAGTCAGCTGGCTCCCGGCTTTCGCGAAGAATGACACAGCATGGTAACAGGGGAATCGGGCGCCCCGCAGGCCGGAGGACGATTCGCGATCGGCTGAGGCTAGTTCAGTCCCAGCGCCGGCTCCCCCTGTACCAGTTCTTGCGGGTTTTCCTGAATCGGGGTCGCCGTCTGCACCAGCTCTTCCGGATTCTGCTGTATCCGCGCCGGCGACTGGTGGAGCGGTTGGGCCGTCTCCGCAACCGGCGGAGCAGGGGCGCACCAGGACTCAGACGGAACATCCCGGTGCCGCCGGACCACTCTCGCCGGCCGTGCCGGTCGCGCCGTCCCGAATTGCGGCGCAGGCCCAGGGGTGGCATTCGGGCGGGGAGAAGCCGCTCCCTGATTTGCCGCCGGCGGCGAAGGGGTCCCTGCGGGCACAGCCTCCGATCGGCGTACCGGAACAGGTTGTTCCTGCGCGAGGGAATACCGCGGAAGTAATGCAAGACCAAGGCCTGCCAGCACGATCATGGTTCGAAGTACCCGCATACAGTTTCCCTGCTATCGGCGCAAACCCGGCGCGTTTTGGAAAGTCGCGCCGGGCTTCACGGCAACATGTTACCCAGGTCAACCCGTCAGTTATCTTCCCGCAACGGCCGCCGATTCAGCGGGAAGCGCCGGAGTGCTCGGCCCGGCGTATTTCTTGGCCTACTTCTTCGCCTGCGTCTGTCGGGCAAAAACACTGCGGGGGTTCAGCCGCAACGCCTCGGCCAACGGCTGGTTGGCGCCCTTGCCGTCGCCCTTCTTGCGCAACGCGATGGCCAGCCAGACCAATGTCTCGTCTGACTGCGGGTGCAGGTCGGGCGGACTTGCGGAAACTCTCAATGGCCTTGTCAACATCCCCGCCCAAGATCGCCGGAGCGTTGAGATACTGCCTCCCCAAGCTGTCATACACGCGGGGATCATTCGCATCCAGTGCGGGCGCGCGCGTGTTCTCGGCCTTGAGCTTAGGACCATAGTGCGGGCCGCGGATCATGGCGCTGCCAACGTGATCTTGCGCCCGTAGAGGTCGTCCTGGAGGCTGTGCGCGTCGGCCGGCTCGGTCCCAGCATGGCAGGATTGGATTCCGCTTGCGCCTACCCGGATGTTTGAAGGAATTTCGACGGCACCGTGCAGATCGTGCTATCCCCTTGCTTCCCTGTCACCATGGCGAGATTTGCCTGGGTAGTGCTCGAACCTCTCACGCCGCCCGCAGCCTCTCGGCGATCTGCGCGTGGCCCTTCTCCTGGGCCAACTGATCGGGGGTGACGCCGGCGTCATTTTTCGCGTTCGGATTGGCGCCGTGTTTCAGGAGTAGTTCAACCATGGCCTGGTCGCCGTGCTGCGCCGCCGAATGCAACGCGGTCCATCCCTCCTGCTGGCGAGCATTCACCGGAGCGCCGTGTTCCAGCAGGGCGCGCACGATGGCGAGGTTGCGTCCCGCGGCCGCGGAGTGCAACGGCGCCACCTGCATGGGATTCCTCGCCACTGCCGCCGCGTCGGCGTGATGTTCCAGTAGGACGCAGGCGCAACTCTCTTGCCCGAAGAACGCGGCGAAGTGCAGGGCGGTGAAACCGTCGCCCGACCAAGCATAGGCCAGCCGCGGGTCCGTGGTTAGCATCTCTTCCACCAGGTCCGACCGGCCCAGGCCGGTGGCCTCGAAGATATCGAGCTCCGGCTGCGCCGCGCGTAACAGGTCGGCCAGGTCCAGGCGATGCCGGTAGAGCGCATGCATCAGCGCCGAGACGCCGTAGGCGTCACGTGCTGCCGCCAGCGAGCGGTCCTGCGCCAGCAGGCCGCGCAATCGCTCCGCGTTCCCCGCTTCCACCGCAGCCAGGACTTCGTCTTTGCCGTCCACACTCACCTCCCGCGAAACGGCGAATATCATAGCCTTTCTTGTTTCATCGCGCGACCGCTGGGAGAGGGACATTCCTGTTACCGGCGTTACCGCACAGTGTGATCTGGATCACGCCGCCCCTGGGCATACGGGATTAGCCTGGTCTGTAGCTTCCCGGAGCGCGTAGTGGGTAAAGCGATTGGGAATCGGGCTCCACAGCCTCCCACACGGGTTCAACTCCCGACGCTCCGGCCAATTTCTTGCGAGAGGATGGCGGAGTGTGGTGCTGCCGTCCGACCCCGACTTTCGCCGTCCTCGCGCGCACTCAGGAGGCAGCCATGCCCAAATCGTTGCTGATCCTTCCCCTGCTGCTACTGTTCGTTCTCGGCGGGCCCGCGCAGCAAAGCGCAACCCCTGCCGCCCGGAAGTCTGCCAACTACGACACCGTTCCAGTCGCCGATGCCAACAAGCCCAACCCGGTCAAGGCCACTGCCGAGTCCCTCGCCCGCGGCAAAAAGCAATATGGCTATGATTGCGCCATGTGCCACGGCGAGGATGGCGCCGGCAAAGGCGACGTCGGGACCAGCATGAACCTGAAGATGCAGGACTTCACCGATCCCGCAACGTTGAAGGACCGCACCGACGGCGAGCTGTTCTACATCATCAAGAATGGCAAAGGCGATATGCCTCCGGAAGGCGACCGCGTCAAGGCCGAACAGATCTGGGACCTGGTCAACTACCTCCGGACGTTCACCAAAGGCAAGACGGGGTCAGGGAAACCGCCGGCGGAGGCCAGGCCCCCTGCGGACGGTAAGAACGCGCAATAGTTGGCGGCTTGCCCCGCGTTTCCCCCCGGGGGAGGGCCAAGCTTAGCCCGGGCGGCCTCGGCCCGTCGCCTGCTCCATCTCAGCGGTTCACTTCAGCATGATTGCCAGTGGCACCGGTATCGGGCCGTCTCCACCTTGGGGGTTGATCAGCAAGCACTGGGCGGTCACGGCTTAGGAAACCAAGCGGAAATGGGCAGGTGGGTCTGAACCCGCACCACTATGAGCTTCCCTTCTCCAGGGAGAAGCGGAACAATTCCTCCCTGCGCCCGCGCAGTTCTTCGCCGCTTTGGAAGACCTCCCGCCTGCTCCCTGCGCAGGAAGAGGGCGACACGAACCGTGCCCAGCTTCTACTCTCACTCCTGGAATAGGCGATTCAGCACCTAGCTGGCGAAAAAGGGGGCCCTTCCCGCCCGACCAGCATTGCACCGGCTCGAGTCTCAATCGACAGTCAAAGATTGGAAATCGACAATCCCTAGGTCTCGATGCCCACGTAGCAAACTCGGCCGACCAGGTAGTCGGCGGTGGTCTTGCCTTCTTCCATGGTCATCACTTCAATGGGGTAGGCCTGGTTATGCGGGCGCAGGATCAAGTGCTGACCTGCGACCTCGACGTACTTGATGGTGCAGTCGCCATCCTTGGCTACGGCGTACATGTTGAACTCGCCTTTGCGGTAGGGTTTGAGCGAGTTGTAGTGGCGGTCGATGAGCACGGCGGCGCCGGGCAACAGGCGCGGGTACATGCTCATGCCTTCGCGACCGTCGACCTTGATGAGCACGAAGCGCTCCCAGTTGTCGCGGTGGCCTTCGAGCTCGGGGCGCATGCGGCGCAGGAAACTCTTCTTGAACTTGAGGATCTCGCGCACGTTCATGCTCATAATCAGCGGTTCGGAGGCTGCGATCGTGCCATCGACCAGGAGCACGTTGTCGAACTCGTCGTCGGTCGGGGGCAGGATGCTGGCGCGCTTGTTGACCTCCGTCGGGTCGAGCAGGTCAAGAACCGACAGGTGTTGCACGTTGAGCACTCGATCCATGCCCTCCAGGCTGAGCCCGCGCTTCCGGTTGAGGAAGTTGGAGATATGCGCCTGCTTGAAACCGGTCTGCTGAGCCAGGCGGAGCCCGGTCAGTTCGCCGGCTTCGATCCGCTCCAACAAGGTTCGGCGCAGGTTGTCCTGCAGTGCTCGGAATCTCATTTCTCAAAAGTATAGCACGCGCCTATAGCATCGCGATATTTGTGATACAGCTTTAACATCTGCAAGGAAATAAGGTTCTTGTTTCCCAATAAACGGCTGTGGGCTCTGCTGCTCAGGATAGCTTGGAGTACACGTTCCGCGGAGCTATTCCCGGCAGCCGCGGAGCGGCCGTCGCCGTCGCTTCACTTTGCCGGCAGGCGGCGGTGCAGAACTGCCGTGTGCTGAAATCGGATGGCTCCCGCCGCCGTTGGAGCGACGGCGGGGGACGTAGCTGCGGAGGTGGATCACGCAGTGTGGGCGGGAGGCGTTTGCGATGGTGCCGAGTTGGGGGCGGTGGGAGTGAGGAAGAGCGATTCGGTAGAATGAAACCGCCGCCCAGCGTGCGATGGAAACCGGTCTTCGAGCGGGCGTGGAACGCAAGTATGGACATGACATGGGTGACCGACCGGATCGCGGTCGGGGGCGGGATCTGGAACGAAGGCAACATGGCGGCGGTGGCGCGCGTAGGAGTGACTCACATCATCGACATGCAAGTGGAGTTCGATGACACAGCGCTGGCGGGGCCGTACGGGATCGAAGTGCTGTGGAATCCTACCGATGATGACTTCCAGCCGAAGCCGCCGGAGGTATTCCAGAGGGGAGTGGAATTCGCTATCGGTGCGCTGCGGGATGCGGAAACCAAGCTCTTCATCCACTGCGCGGCGGGAGTGCATCGTTCGCCCATGATGACTTTGGCGCTGCTGTGCGCAATGGGATGGAAGCTGAAGGACGCGATGTGGATGATCGAGTCGCGGCGTCCGGAAGCGGATTTTGCGGATGTGTACGTGCGGAGCGTCGAGCGGTTCCTGCAAGGCTACCTGGCCGAGAAAAAGTGACGCTGGGAAGATCGCGGCCGCAATCGTGAAATTCTTCAGCCCTCTGGCAAGGGCAGCTTTACTTTTCTTTGAGCTTTAGCGGGAGGAGCAGGCGCGGCTACCCCACTTCCTCGCTCCAGTTTTCCAATGCTTTCTTGACCACGGCCATGAACTGATCGGCGACGGCGCCGTCGATAAGGCGATGGTCGTAGCCTAGGGTGAGGTGGGCGACGGACCGGATGGTGATGGCGTCGGCGCCGTCCTTGTCGCTCACCACCATCGGTTGCTTGCTGATTCCACCCACCCCCAGGATGGCCGAATTCGGCTGATTTATGATAGGCAGGCCGAAGACCGCGCCGAACTGGCCGGGGTTGGTGATCGTGAAGGTGGAGCCCTCGACGTCCTGCGGCGTCAGCTTCTTGGCGCGGGCGCGCTCGCCCAGGTCGGTGATGCCGCGTTGCAGCCCCAGGAAGTTCAATTCATCGGCGTTCTTCAGCACCGGTACGATCAATCCCCAGTCCAGCGCCACCGCGATTCCCGCATTCACGTGTCGGTGGTAGCGGATGTTATCGCCCTCAACCGACGCGTTCACAATAGGGAACTGCTGCAAGGCAATGATAGCCGCACGGACGAAGAAGGGCATGAAGGTCAGGCGTGTGCCGTGGCGCTGCTCGAACGCAGTCTTGAGGTTGTTGCGCAGTTGGACGATGCGGGTCATGTCCACTTCAAACATGGCATGAACGTGGGCGCTGGTGCGGCGCGACTCGAGCATGCGCTGAGCGATGATCTTGCGCATTTGGCTCATCGCGACAAGATCACCTGGGATCGTGGCTGGCGCCGGAGCAGGGGGAGGTGGTGCGGCTGGAACAGCCGGAACAGCGGCTGTAGGCGCCGCAGCAGCGGCTTGCTGCTCGAGGAATACCATGACGTCCTGCTTGGTGATACGCCCTCCGAGGCCGGTGCCGCTGACCCGGGCGAGATCGATGTTGTGTTCGCGCGCGATTTTGCGGACCAGGGGAGAGGAGCGGACATCTTCTTCGTGGGTTGCGGGGACCGGGCGCGCCTCGGGAGTGGGGGGCTGCAGCCGAGGCATTTCTTTCTTTTCCGCAGCCGGGGCCGGAGCCGCGGGGGCAGGAGCTTTCGCCGCAGCGGCAGCGCCTTCCCCATCGGTGGCAATGGTTCCCACCACTGTATTCACCTGGACGGTAGTGCCCTCGGAGACCTTGATTTCTTGGAGAGTGCCGGAAGCCGGGGCCGGAATCTCGGCATCCACCTTGTCGGTGGAGATCTCAAACAGCGGCTCGTCACGCCGTACCTTGTCGCCCGGCTTCTTCAACCACCTGGTGATGGTTCCCTCAAAGATGGACTCACCCATCTGCGGCATGATGACGTCAGTTGGCATGATTTCCTAGCGCCCCCGGGCAAGCACAAATCCTTATTATATATAAGCCCCAAACGCCAGATTGCTGCCTCGCAAGGGTTGCGTGTAACATCCGCAGCTTATGCGCACCCTGGCTCACGTGCTTCTGCTCTTTCTATTTCTGTCCGCCGCTGCCGACGCGCAGCAATACGATGTCGTGATCGAGGGCGGCCGGGTCATGGATCCGGAGACGGGCCTGGACGCGATCCGCAACGTGGGTGTGAGCGGCGGCAGGATCGAAAAAATCTCCGCCGAAACCCTGGCCGGGAAGCGGGTGGTGAAGGCGGAGGGCCTGGTGGTCGCACCGGGATTCATCGATCTGCATCAGCACGGGCAGGATCTCGCCAGCCAGCGCGCCAAGGCGCTCGACGGAGTCACGACGGCGCTGGAACTGGAGATTGGGGTCCCCAATGTCGGAGGCTTCCTCAACGCCAAACAAGGACGGTCACTGATTCACTACGGCACCAGCGCCAGCCACCTCGCGGCCCGGGCGCTGGTCTTCGGGACCCCTCTCACGGCTGGAATGGCCAGTTCCCGCGTCGGCATCCCCGAGATCCTGCCCCAGAGCGGGCCTGCGACCAACCAGCCGGCCACGTCTCAGCAGATTGAAAGCATCAAGGAACAGCTAGCCGCGGAACTCGACGCCGGTGGTCTGGCGATTGGAATGGGCATTCAGTACTCCCCGGGCGCAACCCGGCTGGAAGTAATTAACATCTTCCGCCTGGCGGCCGCGAGGGGAGTCCCGGTCTACACCCACCTGCGAAGTTTCGGCAGCGTCGAGCCGGGCTCCGCCATTGAGGCTGTCGGTGAAGTGATCGGCGCCGCAGCAATCTCGGGGGCAGCCCTGCATATCGTGCACATCAACAGCACCTGCTTGCACGACGCGCTGCAGTGTATTTCCCTAGTGGAAGGCGCACGGGCCCACGGCATGGACGTAACCACCGAGGGTTATCCCTACGTCGCCGGCATGACGATTCTTAATTCCGCGCTCTTCAACCCAGGCTGGCGCGAGAAGTTGGGCATCGACTATAGCGACTTGGTGCTCCCCGATACCGGAGAACACCTCACCAAGGAGCGCTTCGAACAGCTGCACCACTCCAGCGAGCAGCACTCGGCTCTGATCTTCGCCAATACGCAGGAAATCGTGGACGCTGTAATCCTGCATCCACTGGTGATGATTGCCAGCGACGGCGCCCCTGGACATCCGCGCAATGCCGGCACCTACTCCCGGGTGCTGGCGCAGTATGTGCGGGAGAAGAAGATGCTTCCACTCATGGATGCCCTCCGCAAAATGACTCTGATGCCGGCCAAGGTGCTGGAGCGCTCCACTCCCCAGGCGCGCCACAAGGGCCGCTTGCAAGAGGGCGCCGACGCTGACATCACGGTGTTTGATCCCAAGAGCGTCACTGACCGCGCGACCTTCGAACATCCCATGCTGCCGAGCACGGGTGTGCAATATCTGTTGGTCGGCGGCACGCTGCTGGTAGATCAAGGCAAGATCTTGGAGAACGTCTATCCCGGACGGGCATTGGTGGGGCCGGGCAGGTAGTAAGGAAGGCCGAAATCGAACTCTGACCGCTTCCTCATCGAGTCTCTGCGGTGTGAATCCGTGCCCGGCGGAATACTACTCGTGGTGATCTTTGTGGTCACCGGATTCGGTCGCCGGGGGCTCAGTCCCGGTCGACTTCTTCCAGAAATCCTGCGCGGCAGGCGGAAGTTTCTCGACCCGAACGAGGAAGGCTGTGATCTTCCAAATGTCCGGTTCCGATAAGGTCTTTCCCCAGGCGGGCATGCCGGTATAGCGGACCCCGGTGCGGACGGCGTAAAAAACATGCCATTCCGGATCATCAACCGGGTTCACGATCAGTTGAGGCGCCGGCGGGTAGAAGGAAGCCCCAAATGCCGCCGGTTTGCGGTCGAGTCCGCCGTGACAGCCCGCGCAATTCATGGTGTAGAGCTTCATGCCGGCAATCAGATTCTCGTCGGTCGGGGGCAGGGGACTGGTCGCGCGCGGCGCCCGGCGTTCCATGGCAGCGTCAAGCGCCATGTTGGCCAGGCGCGCCTCAAAGCGCCGCGGACTCTCGTCAGCGCTCGTGGGCATGTAGCCGAGCAGCGCCCACCCCAATCCTCCCACTATCAACACCCCCAGCGCCACGATAATGCCAAGGATAAAATTCTTCACCAAGCCTCCCGGAAGTGGTTTCGATCCAACGCCATAAGCTCCTTGCCTTCAGCGCCAGGCAGTCGGGAAAGATACCCATGATAAATGAAATACTCTCGGCGGCAAGGCGCAACTCGATACACCGTTCAGTCGGTGCTGCCGCACGGTCCTAGTAGGCGTGGAGTTTGCGCGCCTCGCGGACGACATCGCTCACCTTGGGCAAGTAGTATTCTTCGAGCGGAGGCGAGAACGGCACCGGCGTGTCGAGCGCGGTGATGCGAACGATCGGGCCATCGAGAGCGTCAAACGCATCTTCATTGATCACGGCCGCCATCTCGCCAGCCAGCCCGCCGGTGCGGGCATGCTCATGGAGAAGGATGACCTTGCTCGTCTTCTTCACGGTGCTTTGAATGGCCTCGCGATCGAGCGGCGAGACCGTCCGCAGATCCACCACCTCGAGCTCAATTCCCTCCGGCCGCAGGATCTCGGCCGCTTCGAGCGCGACGTGCACCATCGCGGCATAGGTGATGACGCTGAGATCGCGCCCTTCCCGCGCCACCCGCGCCTTGCCCAACGGCACGATGTAGTCTTCGCCGGGTACCTCTTCCTTTATGCGCCGGTAAAGATACTTGTGTTCGAGGAAGATTACCGGGTTGTTGTCGCGGATCGCCGCCTTGATCAGCCCCTTGGCGTCGTACGCCGAGGCCGGGCATACCACTTTGAGGCCGGGAGCATGCACGAACCACATCTCCGGATTCTGCGAATGGAACGGGCCCCCGTGGACGTTGCCGCCGCTCGGCCCGCGAATCACCAGTGGCGCCGGCGCGCCCCAGCGGTAGTGCGCCTTGGCGACCATGTTGATGATCTGGTTAAACGCGCAGCCGACGAAGTCCATAAACTGGAATTCGGCCACCGGGCGCATCCCAGTAAGCGATGCTCCGAAGGCGGCGCCCACGATGGCCGATTCAGCGATGGGGGTATCAATCACACGCTCCGGGCCGAAGTGATCGATGAAGCCGTCTGTGACCTTGAAAGCCCCACCGTAAATGCCGATGTCCTCTCCGATACAGAAGACTGCCGGGTCGTGCTCCATCTCTTCCCAGATACCCTGGCGGATGGCTTCGAGATAGGTCAGATGCGGCATCGATGCCTGAATTCGTCGTCCCCAATGGCGTTCAGCATGGCGCGCGCCGAATTCGCCGACATCCTGAACCGGGCGGCCGTTGCCCGGGAATGGGTTATCTTACACCGCACAGAAGACCGGTGGCGGTGGCAGTCCCGATCAGGCATCGGGAGATTCTGGAGCAGGTTTAGGGACCCGCACCCATTACCAACGAGTCCGCGAAAACGCCACGGCGAAGCGAACCACTGGCGCCTTCACCTCGGGGAGCGGGTTCCGATGCTGGCTTGACTTTACGGGCATGAACGGGACCGCAATCAGCAGCGCTGCTAGAGAACGTGTTAGATTCCGCATCGCTCCTTAGCTATTGTGCCGTCGAGTGGCGACGATATCGCTGCGGGTCTGCTTTACCCCCGGTTGCACCTCCGCTTCACGCCGTGACCGCGCCACCTTCCCCCTGTTTGTCATCGGCATTCCGTACTTCAGTTTCACCTGGTGGCACCCTGCCTCACAGTAAACTCCGCCCGCGGCCGTCTCCGGCGCGGGCATCGGCGAGCTCACCGCCAGCTCCCGATCCGCCTCCAGTTCCCGGTCAACATCTTCGATCAGCTTCAGATTCTCTGCCCGTGTCAGCCACTTCTTCACGTTGACTAGGTAGTTCTCGAAGCGCGCAATCGGGTCACGCTTCTGCCAGTACCCCAATAACGGCCGCGGAACATACTCCGCCGCGTCGTGGATGGCGTGGCCTTTCATGCGCATCATCTTGGCTTCGATGAGCGTCGGGCCTTCGCCGCGGCGGGCGCGCACACAGGCCTCATGCGCAGCGTCGTAGACCTGACACGCGTCGGTGCCATCTACGATGACGCCGGGGATGCCATACGCAATGGCTCGCTCCGCCAAGTCCTCCACGCGAAACTGCATGTCGGCGGGGGTGGAATATCCCCAGAGGTTGTTCTCGACAAACAGTACCAGGCCGAGGTCCTGCACCGCGGCGAAGTTCAGGCCCTCATAAGTAACGCCGGTCGACTGCCCGCCATCACCGATGTAGGTCATCACGGCGATGTTCCTGCCCTGCAGCCGCGCGCCCAGGGCCACGCCTGCCAGCACCGGAATCAAATCACCCAACGTCGAGATTGGCGCTACCACGTTACGCTTCTCAATATCGCCAAAATGTGATGAAGCGTCCCGCCCGTGCGTCGGGGACCCGGCTTTGGCCATGTACTGCATCATAATGTCGCGCGCTGGGAAGCCCCGCACTAGCAGTGCTCCCTGGTTGCGGATGAGCGGCCCCATCCACTCTTCGGGCTTCAGCGCATAGGCTGAGGCGCAGGAACACGCCTCTTGCCCCAGCCCGAAATAGACGCCACCCACTACCTGGCCCTGCTTATAGAGGTTCTCGAGCGCGGCCTCCATCTTGCGATTGAGCAGCATCCAGCGATAGATGTCGATCGACTGCGCGCGGCTGAGATATTTCGACTCACGAATCGGGGGCGCAGGTGCACTTAGATCGCCCGTAACCAGGTAGCGCATTCCATCCCCGCTCCGCACCAGCCGCACTTCGAAATGCGGCTTCTCCAGCCGGTAGTCGAGGATGGTATAGGCCCGCTGGTTGGGCAATGTTGCCGGCGGGGTGTCGCGGGAACTCCGGTGATTCGTACTGGCACGCTTGTCCGTGGCTTTGGTTTTCTTGGCCATGGGGTGCGCGTCATGCGACGCCTGTCCACAGGGAATGCTAACCGCTTGCGCCGCCTTTGGCCAACCTTGTCCGATGGAGCGACAGCAGTTTGCCTGGAGGCCGTCGAAAGGGCTTCGCCGGTCCGCGGGCAAATCGCCTTCGCGCCACCAGTGTGTCCGCGGTCAGGCCAGAAATGTCTCCCCTTCTTTATGCAACTGCCGCAGCTCCTTCGGAACCTCCACCGGCACTCCGACTGTCTCGCCGAGCAATGCCTCCAGCGTATTTCCCCACAACGTCGGGCTGCCGAATACGGTGCCGAAGTGGCGCGATACCGAGTACGCCACCTTCTCCAGCGTCACTGGCCCGCCCCGTTCCTTCGCCATAGAGGTCACCGGTTTTGCGATGATCCCGCAGGGAATGATGAGATCGAAGAAACTGAGATCGGTATTGACGTTCAGCGCAAACCCATGCGACGTCACGCCCCGCGAGATGTGTACGCCTATGGCCGCGATCTTCGCCTGCGTCTTCGACGGCTTCTTCGTCCACACGCCCGTCAGTCCGGCCACGCGTACGGTGGGAATGCGGAAATCGCCGCAGGTGCGGATCAGCACCTCCTCCAGCCGCCGCACAAACTCGACCGCTCCCAGCGTCTTGCGGATCCCACTCTCCGCCGCCAATCCCCGCAGATCGAAGATGGAATACCCTACCAGCTGTCCTGGCCCGTGAAAGGTCACGTCCCCGCCACGGTCACACTCGAACACTTCCACCCCGCGCTCCGCCAGTCGCTCCGGTGAAGCCAGCACATGCGCCGCCTTCGCATTCCGCCCCAGCGTGATCACGGGAGCATGCTCCAGCAGCAGCAGTACGTCGCCCACGCGCCCGTCCTTGCGCAGTCCCACCAGCTTCTGCTGGAGCCGTAGCCCCGTGGCATAGTCGGTGATCCCGAGTTGCACCACAGAGATCATTGCCTAGGATTTTTGCACCACGGCTGCTTGCCCTCCGCGGTGATCATCATCGCCGCAGCCCGTCCGCTTCCGCTAGCGCGAACGTCCTCTACAAGGCTCATAACCCCGGGAGAGCAGGAGTTCGAAAGATGGCCAAGTATCGACGGGCGTCCGCTACACCGACATGCTTTCCTGAGTCTTACCCCAGCAGCCGCGCCGCATCCTTCGCGTAATAGGTAAGGATGATGCTCGCCCCTGCCCGGCGGATCGACACCAGCGCCTCGAGCATTACGCGCTCGCGGTCAATCCACCGATTGCGTGCCGCCGCTTCAATCATGGCGTACTCGCCCGAAACCTGATAGGCCGCCAGAGGAACGTCAAACCGCAGTCGTGCCGCCGCAATCACGTCAAGGTACGGCAGCGCCGGCTTCACCATCACCAGATCTGCGCCTTCTTCCAGGTCGAGTTCAATCTCCCGCATCGCCTCTCGAAAATTCGCGGGATCCATCTGATACGACCGCCGGTCCCCGAACTGCGGCGCCGAGTCGGCCGCCTCCCGAAACGGCCCGTAGAAAGCTGACGCAAACTTCGCCGCATAAGCAAGGATCGGGGTATTGGTGAACCCTGCCTTATCCAGGCCTGCCCGAATCGCCGCCACCCGCCCGTCCATCATGTCCGAAGGAGCTACGATGTCAATGCCCGCCCGCACCTGCGACACGGCGGTGCGCGTCAGTATTTCCAGTGTGGCGTCGTTCACGATCTCATATTCCGTGGTGATCGCCGGAGGGGCCGCCACCGCCGCGCCCAGCGACTGTGGCACAGCCTTCACGATCCCACAATGCCCATGCGACATGTATTCGCAAAGGCAGACGTCACCCATCAGGATCACGTCCGGAACTTCCCGCTTGATCGCCCGCGCCGCCTGCTGCACGATCCCGTCTTCGGCCCAGGCCCCGCTCGCGACTTCGTCCTTTTTTTCGGGCAGCCCGAACAGGATCACCGACGGCACACCCAGTGCCCGCGCCTCCCGCACCTCCTTAACCGCCTCGTCCACCGAGAGGTTGAACACCCCGGGCATGGAGTGCACTTCTTTGCGGACACCTGAACCGGGGCACACAAACAAGGGGTAGACGAACGCTTCCGGCGTCAGCCGGGTCTCGCGCACCAGCGAGCGCAGCGGCTCGGTGCGCCGCAACCGGCGAAGGCGGGTGGTGGGGAAGGCCATGCGCTGATTCTAGCAAAGCCCACCCGCCCCGCTGGGCCCAAAATCGCCTCCTGGCCCGGCCCACTGGAAGTGCCCGATGTGACATGGATCATCGATGGCTACCGTATCCGAAGGGTGGGATTGTGCGGCCAGGATCGCGAATGATTCTGAGGTTACTTGCGTAACCGCCTGCACTCCGCCGGAATCTGCGAGACTGGGCGTCCGCGGCGCTAGACTGATTCCGACCATGGGGCACAACAAACGCCAGCTTTGGATGGCGGCCGTCGCCGCCCTCATCCTGGCGGTCACGGCGCTGTCGCTGTGGGCGCCGCCGGGTCCTGCCCTGACCACCTTCGCCGATCTCACGTTCCTCGCCCTGCTGCTGGTTGCCACCGTGGCTATGAGCCGCAACGGGGTCTCCATGCCCCGCTTCCGCGCCTTCTGGCTGCTCATGGCCTTCAGCTGTCTGCTGTGGGCGATCAACGCCGGGTTCTGGGCGTACTACGAAGTTTTGCTGCGTCGCGACCTCCCCGATCCCTCCTTGGGCGATGTCATCCTTTTTCTGCACGTCGTCCCCTTGATGGCCGCGGTCGCGCTCCGCCCGCATCGCCTCCAGGGAGATCGCCCGGTCTCCTTCGATACCCTCAACTTTCTGATGCTCCTGGTGTGGTGGGTGTGCCTCTACGCCTTCATCGTATTTCCCGACGAATATGTTGTTCTGCACCCCATCTACAGTAGCAACTACAACCTGCTCTATCTGCTGGAAAACCTCGTCCTGTTGTTGAGCCTGGGGCTGTCGGCTGCTTCCAGTCGTGGCGCCTGGCGAAGGATTTATTGGAACCTCTTAACCGTCGGCGTGTTGTACACGCTGAGTTCGGAAACCATCAATGCCGCGATCGATCGCGGTCAGTACCACACGGGCAGCATTTATGATGTGCCCCTACTCGTCGCCGCGGGCTGGATGGTCTGGGTTGCCCTGCTCGCGCATCGCCTTCCGCTGGAAGAAAATCGCTCGGCTGCGCCCGCCAGCCGCTGGATGGATGTGGCCCCTCGCGTGGCCATGCTGGCCATTCTCTCGCTACCCCTGCTGGGCCTGTGGACGCTCTTCCTCGATCCCGAGGCCGAGAAACTGCGTAACTTCCGCATCCTGGTCACGGTGGTCGCCACACTCTTGCTTGGCTTGTTCGTTCTGGTCAAGCAGTTCCTCCTCGACCGCCGTTTAATCCGCCTGCTTCGGGAATCACGCCGCAGCTACGAACGCCTGGAGCGCCTGCAGTCTCAGCTCGTGCAGCGTGAGAAACTTACGGCTCTCAGCCAGCTGGTCGCCGGCGCTGCCCACGAGATCAACAACCCCCTCACGGCGATCCTCGGCTACTCCGAGCTGCTCGCCGCTAACCCCGCCCTCCAAGACGAACAAGGTTCTCTGGCACACAAGATCGGCCAGCAGGCCCGCCGCACTCGCGATTTGGTCTCTGATCTCCTCAGCTTCGCTCAGCAGAGCCCGGCCGAAAAGGCCCTGGTGGACCTGCCCTCTGTCCTGCAACGCGCCCTGCAAGTGCACGAAGTCCCGATGCGGGGCAAGAATATCCGTGTGGAGATCAGTCTTGAGGACAATCTGCCCCGTATCTGGGGTAACAGCAATCAACTCCTGCGCGCCTTCCTCCATCTCATCGAGAATGCCGTCGATGCGCTCGAAGAAGTGGGCGGCGGGTCCCTGTTCATCACCGCCCTCCGTGAAAATGACGACGTGCTTGTTCGGGTTGCCGACACCGGCCCCGGCATGCGTGATCCCGGCCGCGTCTTCGACCCCTTCTACACGACCAAGCCCGTGGGCAAAGGTACCGGCCTCGGCCTCAGCGCCACCTACGGCGTCGTGCAGGATCACCTGGGGGAAGTTTCCTGCTATAACCGGCCGGAGGGTGGCGCGGTCTTCGTTCTCCGTTTTGCCGTGGCCTCCGAAGCGGCCGCAGCCAAAGCCGCCCAGTTCTGATCGCTGCCCTGGTGGCGTCAAAGCAAACAGCGTCGTGCCTGCCTTCGAGCACTGGCGTGGCGTGTCGCCGGCCCCGCCGCTTTCCCCATTTCCTGTACCATGACTAGACGATGTCCTCCGCTCCCCTCGCTCACACCAGCGCGCGTGTTCTGGAGTTCGACTCCCTCCGCGAGCTCGTGCGCGGCTACGTTGCATCTCCCCTCGGCGCCGCTCGCCTGGCCGCCCTCGCCCCCAGCGCCGACCCCGCTTGGATCGAGCGTCAGCACGCCCTGACCTCCGCCATCCGCGACTTCCGACGCGCCGGCGGCGGCTTCGAATTCGCCGGCTTGCTCGATGTCACCCAACTCCTGGACAAGGCTTCGATCTCTGGCGCCGCCCTCGAAACCACCGAAATTCGTGACGTCCTCCTGCTCGTTGACCGCGCCGCCGAGTGGCGCGAGATCGTGCTCCATCCTCCCGCCGCCCTGCGCAACGACTGGAGCCCGGTCCGCTTGCTCAGCGAAGCCATCGCCGACTTCACCGAGTTCCTGCGCGCCTTCCGCCACAGAATCCTTCCCGATGGCACGCTCGATGACCGCGCCTCGCCCGAACTCGCGCGCATCCGGCGTGACATTGAACGCCAGAAGCGCGCCATCCAAGAGTCGCTGCGCGGCTACCTCCGCCGTCTCGCCGAAGGCGAAGTCGTCCAAGACGAACTCATCACCATCCGCGGCGAGCGCTTTGTGATCCCAGTCAAGATCGAACAGAAACGCCGCGTCCCCGGCGTCGTCCACGGCTCGAGTTCCAGCGGACAGACCGTCTTTGTCGAGCCTATCGAAACCATCGAGCGCAATAACGACCTTGTTCGCCTCCTCGACGAAGAGCAGGCCGAGATGCACCGTATCCTCGAGGAGATGACCGGCTGCATCGCCCAACACGGCGCCGAGATCCGCTCCGCCTCCGACGTCCTCTCTGAACTGGAACTGGAGTTCGCCAAAGCCCGCTTCGCCGAGGACTACTTCTGTGTGTCCGTCATCTTGTGTCGCGACGGACGCCCGCGCCCGACCATGCCGGGCGAAGCCCGGCTCCTGCTGCAGAAGGCCCGTCACCCAATCCTGGAACGCAATCTTAAGTCCAAGGGCCTCCCCATCGTCCCCATCTCCCTCGAACTCGCCTCTCCTCGCCGCGAACTCATCATCACCGGCCCCAACACCGGGGGAAAAACCGTCGCCCTCAAGACCGTGGGACTGCTCGCCCTGATGGCGCAGTCCGGCATCCCCGTCCCCGCCGACCGTGCCGAGATGCCCGTCTTCGACGCCATCCTCGCCGATATCGGCGACTACCAGTCCATCGAGCAGAACCTCTCCACTTTCTCTGCCCACGTCACAAACATCGACTTCATCTCGCGCACCGCCACGGCACGCTCGCTCGTCCTGCTCGACGAACTCGGCTCCGCCACCGACCCCGGGGAAGGCGCCGCCCTCGCCGTCGCCATCGCCGAGCACTTCTGCCAGATCGGATCCTTTACCGTTATTTCCACTCACCACACTTCGCTGAAGGTCTACGGAGTGAACACCTCGGGGGTGGTGAACGCCGCCGTCGGCTTTGACGCCGCCACCCTGCAGCCCACGTACGAACTGAAGGTCGGCGTCCCCGGCGCCTCCGCCGGCATCAACATTGCCCAGCGCCTCGGACTGAATCCCGCCATCATCGACTCCGCCCGCTCCCGCCTGGCGACCGAGGCCCAGGATGTCGCTCGCTTCCTGGATCGCCTCCACGAGCAGCTCCGCGAAGTCGAACTCGAGCGTCTCCGCCTCCAGACCCGGGAAGAAGAATTAGAAAAGGAGAAGTCCCGCCTCGCCGCCGAAGGGCGCAAAGATCAGCAGAGCAAAATCCGCGACCTGGAGAAGAAACTCGACAGCCTCTTCAGGGACTTCGAGTATCACGCGCGCGAAGCGGTGCACGCCATTCAGGACCGCGCCGCTGCTCAGAAGGTCTCTAGGGATGCCGAGCGCCGCATCGCCAAGCTCCGCCGCGAGTTCCGCGAGCAGTTCGACTCCACCGTCGTCGCCCACTCCACCGGAGCCGACCGGGGTGCCCCTCCGGCCTCGCTGCACGTCTCCGAAGGCGACACCGTGAAGCTCAAGTCCGTCGGCCGTCCCGCCCGCGTCACCCGCCGCATCGACGACAACCACTTCGAGGTGGAAGTCGGCGCCATGAAGATGAAGATTGCAGGCGACGACGTCGCCGACGTCTTGGTCTCGGCCTCTGCGCCCTGCGCCTCGGCTTCGCCTCTCGAAGTGGCCCGCGCCCGTGGCATCTCCGTTTCACTGGCGCGCGAAAACGCCCAGGTTCCCTCGGAGATCAACGTCATCGGCCGGACGGTTGACGAAGCCACCAGCGAGGTGGAAAAGTTCCTGGACCGTGCCTTCCTTGCCGGACTTCCCCGCATTCGCGTCGTTCACGGCAGCGGTATGGGCATCTTACGCAAAGCGCTCCGCCGGTATCTGCAGCAGCACCCCCACGTCGCCTCCATCGCTGAGCCGCCACCCAATCAAGGCGGAGGCGGCGCTACCGTGGTGGAGTTAAAAGTCTGATGTGTAGACCGGGCGCCCGCCAGGATCGTCCTGTCCTCGGCAATGCCGGCCCATGGTTCTCTGATTGATCCGGGAATAGTGAATCCGGTCCCGCCGTTGATCAGGAACCCTGATGCCGATACCAGTCTTCCCGTGTCAGCGGCAGCCCGCTCCGCCCCTGCACCGGCTTGGCTAGCAGGGTCTGGTACAGGCTTAGCCGCCCGCTCCGGAAAGCGTGACTCGCACCCGCCATGTACAGACGCCAGATGCGGTAGGTCACGTCGTCCGTGATTTGTCGCGCCTCCCTGGCATGAGCCTCAAGGCGCCGCACCCAGTGGTGCAGAGTCAGCGCGTAATGCTCGCGCAGGCATTCCACATCCCTCACCTCGAACCCACTCAACTCCGCTGCTCGCAGGCTGGCACTGATCGGCACCAGTTCGCCATCGGGGAAGACATAGCGGTCGGTGAACGACGGTCCCCGCCGGCGATAGGTCGCCGAATAAGCGATCCCATGGTTCAGGAATACCCCGCCCGGCCGTAGTATGTCCCAGGCACGGCGGAAATACATCCCCAGGAAGGCTTCGCCCACGTGTTCGAACATGCCGACGCTAACGATCTTGTCAAACTGCTGGGCCCGGTCGAGGTCGCGATAGTCCGCGAGCTCCACGCGGCAGCGACCCTCCAGACCGGACTCGCGCAGGCGCTGCTGTCCCGACTCCGCCTGCGCCTGGCTGAGCGTAATCCCCACCGCTTGCGCGCCGTAGTGCGCCGCTGCATGCCTGACCAGTGCGCCCCAGCCGCACCCGATGTCCAGGAGCCGCTCGCCCGGACGCAGCCGCAACTTCCGGCAGAGATAATCGAGCTTGTGCTCCTGCGCCGAATCCAGATCCGCATCCGGCGCCTGGAAGTAGGCGCAGGAATAAACCATCAGCCGATCCAGCCAGAGCGCGTAGAATTCACCCGGAAGATCGTAGTGATAGCGGATCGCCTGCTGGTCCCGCTCGCGCGAGTGCAGTGCGCCTCGGAACGCCAGCACTTGAGCCCCGGTTTGCGCTTGCCCCCGCCGCTTGCGCAGGCGCTCCCACAGCCCCAGTGCTCGCCACAGACTGTGTTCCTGTGCAAGCAGGTAATCGGCCACGTCGAATGCGGCTTCGATATCCCCTACAATGTCGAAATCGTCGAAAATGTAGGCTTCTCCCAGTGCGAGTTCGCTGGGCGCAAGCAGCATTAGGCGCAAGGCCGCGGGATGTTTGAGCTCTAGAGTAAAGCGTGGCTGGCTGCTGGCTCCCCATGTGCTCCCGTTCCACAACCGAACCTGAAAATCATTCCTCGGACAACCCGCAAAAAGTGTCGCCAGGAATTCAGGACTTTCCTCGTACGCCAGCCCTGCCGGCACCGCCTTCTCCGACCGTTTCACACTGTCCTCCCCTTCTCGCCTCCAAGGGCAGGCAGCGGTTTCCCGCCTCGACCCACGTCCACAGGGTCTTCAGTACCTGGTCGAATCTCCGACCCCTGCTTCTAGTATAGGACGGAGCCCGGTTCAAAACCTCCTCCCCACGGTGGCTGGAGATTTTTCGTGGAACCGGATCCTGAGCAGAAACCGCTCAGGTCGTGGCGAGAACATGATCTAGAGTTGGAGGTAGCTTGGGTGCAGCTCCGGCTGGAGGCGGAATTCATCAGCCCAAGGCAAAAGGCCGGGTAAGGTCGGAGTAAGAGCAAGCCGGGGCGACCCCCTTCCAGCTCTACTGCACCAGCATGAGCTTGCCCGCCGGATCACGAAACACGTAGCTGTCGTTCCCCCGCGTGATCTCCCGGGCAATCAGGTCGTTGTTGCCGAGAACGCGGACCCTTGATCCCGTCACCGTAAGCTGTTCGCCCACCGCAAACCGGAGGTTTTGGCTCCGCATCACCCGCCCCGGTGCCAAGTGCACCATCACTTCTCCATCCGCGGTCTTGAGCATCAGGTGATCCCCCATCTCTCCTTCGCTCACCGGGCACGGAAAATCACGCACTCCGCTTACCACTCCTGTTACCGTTGTTTCCGTCGCCCGATTGTACAAGCCCGCTCCCTGCGTGGGCAGCGGCCGCTGGAAGCTCACTCCGAGAATCAGCAGCACCACCGCAGTGAGCGCCGCCGCGCCCAACCCTGCCAGCAACACACTGGATAGTTTCATGACCGTCTCCTTCCCCATGGATTCAGCCTTGTCGGCCCAATCCTGGACATGCCCGCGGCTTCCTCCCGAAACGGCGGGTGGATCAGATTGCGGTTCCTGGGATGTCATGTCGGGTCTCATCGTGCCCTCCCCGGATGAGTCACAAAAGACGACAGGCTCAGCCTCGATCGCCAATCGTAGGCCAGGGCCGGCACCGTCATGGGTGGCCACAGCAAAATGTCCGCAACAAGAAGAAATCTGCTGCCACCAAGACGTACACTTACATTTTTTATTCTCCCCGCCGGTTTCGCAACAGGCAGTGACCCGCATCACCGGGGCAGGTGCGTACGGGATGCCGCTTGGGTAGAGCGGGCGCCTTCGCCCGCCAGGGCGCGGGCGGACAGCACGTCAGACGGTCACTCTGAGTCCTACGCGAAGGCAGGATGCGCACCCTTGAGCTATCTCGAATCGCGCCTCCCCCGCCTGGCGGTTTCCGAGTGAGGGAACCACGGTGGTAAGAAGGCCGCACACTTCCTCCCTGTCTCCCCGGCCTCCCTGTGCGCAATTGTTTCCCGTAACATCATCAACGGTATACCGACGTCCCTGCCCTCATGGTTCTCAGCCCACCAACGACGAGTCCTTCTTATCCACAGCTTTTCCAGACTCCGCCACCCTTTTCATGCCCCACAATGGTGGTGTCCTCACCCCATGCCTCCCGACTTCAAAGACGTCCTCAAGCAACAAGCCGACATCGTCCGCATCATCGGTGACTACATCAAGCTCAAGAAATCCGGTGCCCAAAATTTTTCCGGCCTCTGTCCTTTCCATAACGAGAAGACCCCATCCTTCTCCGTGCACGCCACCCGCCAGTTTTTTCACTGTTTCGGTTGCGGCGCCTCGGGCGACGTCTTCAGCTTTGTCCAGAGGATCGAGAACATCACGTTTCCAGAATCTGTACGCCTCATCGCGCAGAAACTCGGCGTGCCCCTGCCCAAGGTCCAGTTCAGCAGCCCGCAGGAAGCCCGTGAAGCCAAGGTCCGCTTAGCCCTCCTCGACATGCACGAACGTGCCTGCGCCTTCTTCCAGGACTCGCTCGCCCGTCCCGAAGCCGCCCACGCTCGTCAATACCTCGCGGGACGCGGCCTCGACTCGGAAACCATTGCCCGCTTCCGCATCGGTTACGCCCCCGACTCTGGCTTCCTGTTACGCGATGTCCTGCGCCGTGACTTCGACGACGAACTCCTCCGCGAAAGCGGCTTGTTCTCCTGGAAAGACAGGCCGTTAGCTCCTGAGGAACAGGGGGCCCGTAGCAGGGTAAACAACGATCAGTCCGCGAGCGCTCACCCAGGTGCCGAACCAGGCGGAGGCCAGAGCCAGCCAGCGCCTAAGAGCCAAGAACCAAAAGCGGCCCTCTACTCCAAATTCCGCAACCGCATCAGCTTCCCCATCTCGAACGAGCAGGGACGCATCATCGCCTTCACCGGCCGCACCCTCTCGACCGACGAGAACGCCGGCCCCAAGTATCTCAACTCGCCGGAGACGCCCATCTTCTCCAAGTCCCGCGTGCTCTTCAATCTGGACCGCGCCCGCGAAGCCATCCGCAAGCTCGACTACGCCATTCTGGTCGAAGGCCAGATGGACTGCATCTCCGTCTACGCTGCCGGGTTCCACAACGTGATCGCCAGCTCTGGCACCGCCTTCACCGAACTCCAGGCCCGCCTGCTCGGCCGCCATTCGAGAAACGTGGTCGTCAACTTCGATCCCGACACCGCCGGCGCCCGCGCCACCGAGCGCACGCTGGGTCTTCTGGTTGAGGAGGAATTCCAGATCAAGGTGCTTGCCCTCGAGCCCGGCTACGACCCCGATCTCTACATCCGCCGCAAGGGGAAGGATGCCTACGCCGAGGCCCTGCGCCACTCCGAGCGCTACTTCGACTACCTCATCGATCGCGCCCGCGCCCAGTTCCCCGTGCGCACCCCGGAAGGCAAGGTCAAGGCCGTCAACTACCTCATGCCCCACATCCAGCGTGTGCCCAGCCGCATCGTGCGTGACGAACTGGCTCACGAGATCGGGCAGAAGCTGGCCATCAACTCCGCCGTCTTGCGCCAGGAACTGAAGCACGTCGCCGGAACCCGCACCACCGCCGTCCTGAGAGCTCCCGCCGAATCCCAGGTCACCGATGCCGAGCGCATTCTTATTCGCGCGCTTGCCTCCGCCCACGAAATGCAGACCGCGGAGGAGCATCTCTCCGCCCGCGACGGCGCCGAGGAGGAATTCGATCCCGCCCGCCAAGCCCGATTCGCTCTCGAAACCGACCGCCTCCACGAAGGCCTCGCCACCGAGACGCTGATCGAAACTTTGCTCGCCGGCGGCCCCGAAGTCTCTGACGTGATGGACTTTCCGCTCTCCGACTCCGACCGCCGGCTGCTGGCCTCCACCCTCCTCCAAGCCGCCGAGGAACTGACTGCCGACCGCGTCGAGGGTGCGGTCCGGGCTCTGCGGCGCATCCATCTCCGCCGCCGCCTCGAGCAGGTGCAACGCGAAATCCAGGCGTGCCGGGACCAGGCCCAGTTGACTGCCCTCCTCCAGCGGCGGGTCCGCCTCAAACAGGCCCTAATGGACCCAAGCCTCGCCGGCGAAGGTCCCGATCGAAGGACGGGTTCATAACAAAGACGATGAAGGTCAGCATCATGAAACAAAAGTGGCCCAACGGGCATCTAAGTTGTTAAGCAGGTAGGAGATCGGCAGTGCTGCGTCGGCAGCTGGCACTTCGCGCCAATGGCCATCGGCAGGAGGGATTTCTGATGCTGCCCGGGTGCCAGACCGGGGCGGCGGAGAACCGGTTCCTTGACATTTCGCATTCCCAACCCGACCCAGGAGGCTGTTGTAGGGCTGACCGCTGAAGGCTCCGACTGCGCATTCGTGCTATACTCTATAAGTTTGTGCTGGCGCACAATTCCGCAGTGCCACATTCCCACCCGCTAGAACGTAACACCACGTCCTTTCCGAGGACGACTGAGGACTATCTTTCTTGGCTCTAGACGACAAGTACGACGACATCAAAAAGCTGATCGACGCTGGCAAAGAGAAAGGCTACCTGACCTACGACCAGGTCAACGACCTGATCCCGCACGATGTGCATAGCCCCGAGGACCTCGACGACTTGCTGACCACGATTGGCACGCAAGGCATCGATGTGCTGGAGGGGCCCAAAATGCCTTCCTCCGCGCTCGACAAAAAATTCGAAGAAGTCGAAGAAGGCTCTGAAGACGTCGAACTCGACCTCACCCCGGGCGCCCTGGAAAAAACCAACGACCCTGTCCGCATGTATCTCAGGGAGATGGGGACAGTGCCGCTGCTCACGCGCGAGGGCGAAGTTGAAATCGCCAAGCGCATCGAGCGCGGGCAGCTGCGGGTGCTGAAGGCGTTGTCGCGCTCGCCCATCGTCATTCACGAACTGCTGGCCATGGGCGACGACCTGAAGAAGGGCGTGCGTTCCATCAAGGAAGTGGTGACCTTCGACGAAGAGGAGATCACCGACGACATCCTGCAGAACCGGCTGAAGGAATTCACCGGCAAGATCGACGAACTGGCCAAGCACTACAAGAAGGCCGGGCAGCTGGCGGAGAAGTTCGCCACGGTCTCGCAGAAGAAGCGTCCCAAGGACCACCGACGGTACCGGTTCGGGCTGGCGCGGAGCATCGTGATGGTCTCGCTTTCGGTGCGTAACCTGGGCTTCACCAACACCGAACGCAAGCGGCTGATCGAGCGGGTCAACAAGACCGTGGAAGGCATGCGCTCGCTCGACCGGCAGATGCAGAACCTGGAGCGCAAGGCCGACGGCACGCGCAGCGAGGAGCAAAAGAAGGAATACAAGCGGCAGGCGCGGGCGATCAAGGGCGAGTTGGAAAAGCTGGAGCAGGAAGCGGGCGTGCTGTTCCTGGAGCTCAAGCGTACACAGCGCGAGATTATCCAGGGCGACATGGACGCGGAGCAGGCCAAGCGCGAGCTGATCGAAGCCAACCTGCGGCTGGTGGTTTCGATCGCGAAGAAGTACACCAACCGCGGCTTGCAGTTCCTCGACCTGATCCAGGAGGGCAACATCGGCCTGATGAAGGCGGTGGACAAGTTCGAATACCGCCGCGGCTACAAGTTCTCCACGTACGCGACGTGGTGGATCCGACAGGCCATCACGCGCGCCATCGCCGACCAGGCGCGTACCATCCGCATCCCGGTGCACATGATCGAAACCATTAACAAGCTGATCCGGACGTCGCGGCAGCTGGTGCAGGAGCTTGGGCGCGAGCCGACGTCGGAGGAAATCGCCAAGCGCATGGATATCCCGGTCGCGAAGGTGCGCAAGGTGCTGAAGATCGCACAGGAGCCGATCTCGCTGGAGACGCCCATCGGCGAAGAGGAAGATTCGCACCTCGGCGACTTCATTGAAGACCGGGGCGTGGTCTCGCCGGCCGAGGCGGTGATCAACGTCAACCTGAAAGACCAGACTTCGCAGGTGCTGCGCACGCTGACCCCGCGCGAGGAGAAGGTCATCAAGATGCGCTTCGGGCTGGAAGACGGCAGCGAGCACACGCTCGAGGAAGTCGGCCAGTCGTTTGCGGTGACGCGGGAACGCATCCGGCAGATCGAAGCCAAAGCGCTGCGAAAATTGCGGCACCCGTCGCGGTCGCGGAAGCTTCGGGCTTTTATGGATGGAGTGAGAGACTAGAAACCGAGAAAGATCAGATTAAGGTCATGGGGCGCGAGTGATCGCGCCCTTTCTACTGTGTGCCGAGCATGATCAACAGCTCGAGGGTGAAAGTCCCTTACCGAACCTGATGGAGGTAAACGGTTAGAGAAGCGCAAGGGCGCGGCCGCAAGGTCGGGTCTGAAGGAAGCGCGGACCAAACTCGCAAGCCGATGAACAAAAACCGGATATGAGGCCTACGGTGCCGGGCGA
>Ga0187779_10000076_pt1 | contig 73562 bp, 69 predicted proteins | sample 1015_Q2_SP10_10__FD_132435 | JGI IMG/M metagenome (GOLD analysis project Ga0187779, IMG submission 132435) | Tropical peat soil microbial communities from peatlands in Department of Meta, Colombia - 1015_Q2_SP10_10_MG | ecosystem: Environmental > Terrestrial > Soil > Wetlands > Peat | place...
CTAAACATTGTGAGTATCGATCACAACTGGCCCATCCCTCCTTGAACAAATTGTAGAGCCCATTGCCCAAGCGATGAAACGACTACCCCGTGGACTTTGTCCGCGACGGGATGGCACGGATGTTGCTGATCCGAGGTTTCAGGAATCAGGCCACATCTAGGACCACTTTTCAAACTAGGTGTGTGCCCAATTCACTGGAGGCCCACCGAGCACAGTCGGCTTTTTTTACTGTGGATGAGAATTAATTTCGTACTCACCGCGTTGTCTTCTTGGGGTCGCCGGAGCGTAACAAGCGAAATCAGGCCGGAGTACCTTGAAGCCTTAGAACTTGCCTCACGGTCAAGGGGACATAGATGAAAATGACGAAGTTTTTGTTGCGCACACTCATCGTGGCTGTTGCGATCTTTGGGTAGGTGAAGCCGCACTTACCAAGTACCGATTCTCAACACAGCACCCATGGATACACGCAGGGCATTCTGGGGCTGGATCATGACGACGTTGTTCATCCAGGTATGGCAGTACTCGACGTTCACCAGACGCCAGGCAAACGGTCGTACTACCACCCAGTCGACTCCACCTCCAAAGCCAAGGGCAGGTCCGTTGTTCGTGATTTCAACCGAGTAATCACTCCGTTTGGGATAGTGTGGCAGAGTTCCACTGCCGTCATTCCATTCCCCAAGCAGCTTGGTTCGCAGTGCTTTATCAACGGTTTCGTGCGTAACCTTCTTGCCTCCCAACATCATCTGCAGGTAAGGCGAGACGCGATGTGCCGCCCTCGGAGTCCACCGCAGTCCGCCGCCGTAAAAAAGTGAGTCCCCGCTCTGGTTAGACGCCGGCATGTGCATGATCAGGCACCCACTCACCTCCGTGACGACCTGCAGCTGTGGATTTACCCGTGCCGCCCCGGAACCGCCTCCACCAATGCAACTGCCACCCCCCAGGAATGATTCGTATAAGGGAAAGGCGCTCAGCTCGATGGGTGCTGCTTTTGGGTAAGAGTGCGATTCATCTTTGGTCTTAGGTGGGGACCCATATTGGAAGGGCCTTTCGCCTGTAATCTTGTAGTCCGCGATCAGTTCTTGGCGGATCCGATAGTTTTCCCCAAATATGCCCATGCGGGTTTCACGATGCCAAGGGAATCGAAAGGCCATAAGGTTGGCAAACCCTCTTCCGGGATTCAAGAAACATCGAGCCAGGAAGATCAGCGGTCGATTGGCGGTACGATTTTCAAGACCCATGATCAGGTAACGATCTGCGGCATCCTCTCCAATCATCGCGACGATCCCCAGGCTGGGTGTGTCGGCGAGTGTAATGAACCCAGGTGAGGCATGCAGCATGACATTGCCGATCGACGCTTCACTGATTGGGCCGATCTTCCACTGGGTGTGCCATACGGCTGAATACGCCAGGGAGCGCATAAGGCTAATGAAATACTCACGCCCGTCGCCCCACTGGACGTTCCGGTATTTAGGATCATTTTGGCGTTCAATGAAACCAGAAATATCTCCTTGAAGGGTATGACCTGCGTATGGTGCCATAAACTTGTCACCATCACTCCAGCCGCGCAACTCGCTTACGGAATCAATGTAGTCCTCAAACCAGTGGCCGTTTAGCGCGTCCCGAGTGCCGGCTTCGGTCGCGAGATTAAACCCGTGCATGATCCCGGTGAAAAAGAGTGACTCGCGTGTGGCTGCTCCCCAGCGGAATCTAGTGTCTGTTGGAGACTCGCTCGAGGGCTGGGGTTTCACTGCCGAAAATGTCTCGCTGGGTTGTTGGCTGGAATTGTCAGAAAGCCAGTCGACGGCCAGAGCCCTATCTAGCGGGAGATGGAAGAGAGGGGAACCAGAATCAGCCGACACGGTGGTATGCATCTGCTCAAAGCCGGATGGTTCACCTACGCTCCCCGGGGGGTCGGTAGCAAGATCAGACATAGATTGGCCGAAGCTGGGAATCGACAGAGTCAGAAGGGCCCATGCACACAACACTAGGCAACCCCGGGACAGATTCTCCAACAGATCGTTCATGCGTGCACTGTTGATGGGTGCACTCCATAGTTTGGAAGAATCATCGGCAGCCAATTCTAAGGTTGCTCTCTTACTCTCGGTGACTCTGGGACGAAAGAATTATCTTTTTGCGCTTTCCGAGGCAGAAAAGTTGATCGAACAGCTACGACAGAAGTTGCAGATCGCTGGCTTAAAGGTGTTGGTTTTGGAAGAGTGCTTACGGCTACGGCGGATCGAGAAATACGGAGCAGCGAGAAGCTATCCAACTACCAGTTGGAGACGCCGGAATAGGAGTCCGGGGTTAGTCAACAGGAAGTACAAGCCGAGAGTGAGCGTCCCGTCATCGAAGCGGCGTCATGGAGATGGCGGGTCAGCTGAAAGCGCGCCGCTCCCATCCCGGACGTCAGAGCTTGCCAGCCGATCTGCCGCGAGTCGAGAAGGCCCTCGCTTGTCCGACCGAGCAGTGCTGGTGCAGTCAGCGCAGCATCGGGACCAGGGTGGATTGGTCCCCAACCAATTTCCTTGCCCGCGCGACCCGGATGAGCCGATGCACCAGCGGCTGCGGCTATTTACTGCGCCCCCAGGCAGATGCCAATGGTCAATCATCTGCCACGCCAGCTGGCTGGCCGCTTCTCCAGAAAGGCGTCTATTCCTTCTGCGGCATCCTCCAAAAGCAGATTGCACGCCATCACCTCGCTGGCGATGCCGTAGGCTGCCTCGAGAGGACGATCGACCTGGCCGTAAAACGCTTGCTTGCCGAAGCGGACCGCTGCCGAGCTGCGGGACAGAATGATATCGGTGAATCGCTCAATTTCCAGGTCCAGTCTGCTGGCAGGAACGACACGGTTGACCAGCCCCCAAGTCAATGCGGTCTGGGCATCTATGGGTTCGCCCGTCAGCAGCATCTCCATTGCGCGCTTTCGCCCGACGTTCCGCACCACGCCCACCGCCGGCGTCGAACAGAACACGCCGATGTTGACTCCCGGCATAGCGAACATCGCCGTGTCGGCTGCCACGGCAAGGTCGCACATCGACACAAGCTGACAACCGGCGGCCGTGGCGATGCCATGCACGCGGGCGATCACCGGCTGCGGCATCTCAGTGAGCGCCATCATCATCCGGCTACAGGCGTCGAACAGTCGCCGCTGCCAGCTCTTGTCGTCCGTGTGAGCGCGCATCTCCTTGAGGTCATGCCCCGCGCAGAAGCCCTTTCCCTCAGCGGCGAGGATCACACACCGTACGGAGGGTTCGCTGGCGATCGCATTCAGCTCCGCATGCATGGCGGCGATCATGTGGCTCGAGAGCGGATTGAATCGCTCAGGACGATTCAGAGTTAGGGTAGCGACTCCATTGGCGAGAGTTGTGAGGACAAACGGCTCTTCTGCCGTCAACATACCGTCGGCGTGCATAATACTCACCTCGTTCGGTCAAGCAATTGCTGAAGTGTTCCACGATTTCGGGCCTCCGATACTTTCTTTCCGAGCAGGAGTTCAACGAAGGCGTGGACACTCTACCCGAACTGTGGCAGGAACCATGGCGTTGAGCCTTTTCCACCCTCCCGTCCCGAATCGCGCGAATTTCATCGTGCAGAAGTTGGGGCTTTCTGCAAATTGTCGGATCGGTTTTCTCGCCAAGAAAACGTAACACCGCGCGGAATTAACCGGTTTTCGTAGGCCTGCCGTTCCAACTGCTCGCGGAAATCCGGATGTGCGAGCGCAATGATCGCTTGAGCACGTTCGGCGACGGACTTTCCCTTCAAATTAACGATGCCGAACTCGGTAACCACATACATGACGTCCGATCGCGGCGTTGTCACGATGTTGCCGGGTGTAAGGGCAAGTACGATACGGCTGCGGCGCTCGCCTTGCTTCTCGTAGGTTGACGAAAGGCAGATGAACGACTTGCCTCCCTTGGAGGCATACGCGCCCCGCACGAATTGCAGTTGCCCCCCGGTGCCGCTGATGTGCCGGTGGCCGTCGGATTCCGAAGCCACCTGGCCCTGCAAATCGATCTGGGTAGTGTTGTTGATGGACACTACCTTGTCGTTTTGCATGATGATGTGAGGCGAGTTCGTATAATCCACCTGGTGACAGTACATGTCCGGGTTGCGATTGGCTGTAGCGTAAAGGGATCGCGAGCCTAGGGCAAACGTATAAATCACCTTGCCCGGATCCAACGTCTTCCGCGATCCGGTCACCAGGCCTGAACGATAAAGCAGGCCGAGGCCGTCGGTCAGCATCTCCGTGTGGATTCCCAAATCCTTCACTCCGCTTTCCAGCAACAAGGAGCATACGGCGTTGGGCATGCCGCCGATCCCGATCTGAAGACAAGAGCCATCCTCGATTTCGGCGGCAATGCGCCGGGCTACTGTACGATCAATGTCGCTCGGCTCCGGGTTGGGCAGCTCCGCGCACGGTTGCTGATCACCCTCAATGATGAAATCGACCTCGCTCACATGCACGCCGTTGTCTCTACCGAAAACGTAGGGCACCTCACGATTGATCTCGACGATCACCAACTTCGCACGTTCGATCACGGCCCGTTGCCAGAGATTCGCCGGGCCAAAGTTGAAGTACCCGCCGTCGTCCATAGGGCACGTCTTGAGAATGGTGATATCGACGGGATCGAGAAAGCGTCGGTAATAATCCGGCACCTCTCCCAGATTTAGCGGCGTGTAGTTGCAACGACCCGCATCGTGCTTCCTGCGGTCGTAAGCCGAAAAATGCCAGCTGAACATGTGGAAATGCTTGCCTTCAGGATCGTCTTCGATCACAGCGCGCGGACGCATGGAGAGGCAGGAGCGGATCTTGACGTTCTCCAAGTCGTCCTTACGTGCAGCCAGCGCCTTATCGAAAACATCGGGCTGGCAATGTGTGGCGCCATAGTCCAGCCACATGCCGGATTTAACGAAGCTGGCGGCGTGGTCTGGGGAGATCGTTTCACCAGTCATCTGTCGGCCCTTTACTGGAGAGTACTCGCGTTCTCAACAAATTGCCAACAGCTCCCTCGGAAGTCATGAAGGAGGTGGCCGAAAGCGCCACGGTGCTACGATCCCCGGGCGAGATCGAGGCCGGCGGCATCGGCGAACAAGCGAAAATCTCGGTCTCGCGTCAAGAGAGGAATACTGCGATCAACGCAGCTCTGAGCGATCAGCGCGTCTCCGAGACGCGCCTTGCGGCGCGTTGCGTATCCTCGCCTCGTTCGCCTTTTAGGAAGGCAATCCAGGTGCTTCTGTCAGCTGCGATCATCGATCGGCTTTCAGTTCGGCCAGGGTGCGCCTGAAGCGAACCTTGCCTCGGAGTTGCCGTAGTCGAGCGTAAGTTCGTGATGCCGCGACCAGCTGCAATCCAGTGCGGACCGTCTGCGTAATGCCTGTACCGCTGGCTCGTTGCGCCTTCTCGAGTAGCCCCCGGGGAATCTCCACCGTGATTTTACGGTCTGTGTCCATAAGCTCCTTCCCGTTCAGCGACGATCTAAGCGTTGGACAGTTTGCGGAATGGACCGCTGAGAACGAATTTTAGTGGATATCCTTCGATCTGTTGTGGCAGTCGGGCCCGAACTTCGGGGTCATCGGAGTCCAGGTGGACGGCTATTGTGAAGTTTCCAGCTTCGTCTTTCTCTACCCCGACGCCACAGACGCCAGGTTGTCGCAGAAGCTCCGCTGAGTGCCGTCGCTTGACCTCGCGTACTTCTTCCTCGGTTGCCATAGAGATGCCTATATAGTCTAGCTCTTAAGCTAATGTCACTCCCAATGCCTGCAGATCATCGTTGATATGGTTCGCAATCGTATGGGTTGACGACCCAGCAAATAGGAGACCTACAGCCAAGTTTGAAGTCCGCTCGACGATCAGCGAGCCTGAATCACCAGCCCCACTGAAAGCTTGCCCATCTAGCCCAACGACTATGATCTGGCCTCCGAATGTGAAGTTGCCGGTTTCGTATTGCACCGTTACGTCCGTGTCGACGCTGGTCACACGCCCAGCCGTATAGCCGGTAGTTCGGCCAAACTTTTGAACGCTCATATCGATTTGCGCGTTGCCCGTTCCCTGCGGCGGACCAATTTGGAGAATTGAGTTCGATACGTCACTGGATTTCAATACAGCTGCGATTGCACAGTCCACTTGGTTTGAAACATTTGGTTGTAGCGGTACAAACTTCGTCAATTTTGCGATCTGATCCGTGCTCTGATTCCCCCCGTCCAGCAATCCTGGCTGAAAAATGGGGGACCCCGCTGGCAACTGGCCCTCATCAGCTAATACGTGGTTATTGCTGAGAATGTAGCTGCCATTAGCATCTTTAACGAGCGCGCCGAAGGTGCCCGCCATGACAAACTGACCGTTGGGATCAGCGAAGCCAACCGAACAGCCGGGTGGAGCTGGCCTGATTCTCGTTCGCGGGTTCGGGGCGGTCACGGTCGCAGCGCCAGCCCCAAGCGCGCGAAATAGGCCAACTTCTTCGACGTCGGTCGGCAGACCGCTGATCGATTTGGGTAATATGTGTTTTTGGCTAATGTGGCTTTCATGATATTTGGCACGCACCAGGAACTTCACCGCCAGGATTCCAGTGCATCGACGATCCACCAGCTTTTCACCGATTCCCACGCCCATTAGATTCAGGGCTGGATCCGGAGTAATGGCAGCGGTCAGGGCGCGCGACGCAGGCATCGCCTGGCGCTGGAGCAAACGCGAGAACCATTCTTGCTTGGCTGCCCGGAGATCCTCTACATTGCCTGCCAGGCTGACTTGCAGCACTCTCACGCTTGGTTTACCCGGAATTGACCTTTTTGTCGTCTTCCTTGGCATCTTGGCCTCCTCGCCAATGTGCTTCTACCGCGGCCGCTGCAAATTCTTGTCATCGCGGACATTCAGATGCACTTTTGTGTTTTGGTGCGACCCTAGTGCCAACATGGAACTGAAGGGCACACAGCTACAGTCGGTTTGACGTTGACGGAACATCTCCGCAAGCAGGTCTGATTCTAGACCCATCGGACGATCTTCACGGCACCACGTTAGAAGGTGTGATTTAAGCGTGCGCTGAGGCGGCGGGTGCCGGGTGGTGTTCAAGCTCACCCCTTGATTAAAGGCACAAAGGAATCGGAGTTGGTCGAGAGCGACCTCTCCATCTTTTCCGTGAAAGCGTAGCGCACCCGTGTGGGGTAGCGCCCCAAAACCGTGGTCATGGCAGCGATGATGACAGCCCGCAAAAGCTGATTCATTTCGTTAGGCGAGACTATGAGGTGAGGCCGGGCCTTCTGGATCTCCGCACCCTAGGTCGGATCCAGGCTTACAAAACGGGACCTCATCCCGCCGGGGCGGTTGGCCTACCACGGCCATTCCTTGCGATCGAACTGGCTGGGTTTCACGGTGTCCAGCAGCAGTTCGTCTCTTGCACTCGCCCTTTGTGCCTTCGAGGCTGCGGCATCGTCCGGCGATCCATAGACTTCGTTGAATTACGGCAACTAAAGCCCCATCTCGGCAACTCCACCGCCTCTCAATCTGACCGCGGTGAGCCGACCAGAGGGTCTTTCCTGATGATCATTATGGAAGCAACGGACTTCCCATGCTCTTATTTTTCCGCGGCCCCTTCCTTGATCGGATTCCCATCGTAGTCAACTAGATCGATCGAGCCGATCGAAAGCTTTCTTAGTTCCGGCTCGATCTTGGCGCGATCACCGGCAGCCACCACGATGCAAGTGTCTGGGTGAACGTACTCGCTTGCGACTCGCTGCACGTCCTCCGGCGTCACCGCATCGATCTTGACCGGCAGCTGCCGGTAATAATCGAGGGGCAGATCGTATGTAAACAATTCCCCAACGGTGCCCGCCATGCGCTCGCTGGTTTCAAACAGTCCGGCCAGCGACAGGGAGAAAGATCCTTTTGCCAGCTTCAGTTCGTTGCTGGTCAGCGGTGCCGTATGGATACGTTCCAGCTCTTTGAAGATTTCGCTCACGGCAGGTGCGGTCGCGTCAGTGCGGATGCCGCCACCGGCGGCGAAGATCCCGGGACCGCGACGGTAGCGAAAAGTTGAGAACCCGCCATACGTGTAGCCGTGCTCTTCGCGAAGATTCATGTTGATGCGGCTGGAGAACAAGCCTCCCAATACGTTGTTCATGACCTCAATGGCAACATAATCGGGCGAGGAGCGTGGCACACCGATTCCTCCGGCCAGCACGAATGTCTGCGGTGAACCGGGCTTATCCACGATGTAGATCGCTCTGGTCGTTTTAGCTTCGACCGGAGGTGGGTTGTGCTTACCCGTGTCACCCTTCCAATTGCCAAAATAGTTTTCTGCCAAACCACGAGCCTCATCGGCCGTCAGATCGCCGGCCAGGATCAGAGCAGAATTAGCGGGGGCATAGCCCTGCTTCCAGAAACTCGTCATGTCGTCGCGCTTGATTGCGCCATTCGATTCCGCCGTGCCGATCTCGCGATACCCATAAGGATGATCCGGCCCGTAGACTTCGCGCAGGAATGCGCCGAGGGCGAGTTGTACGGGCTCGTCTTTGATCTGAAGGATGTCGGTCTGGCGCTGCTTGCGAATGCGCTCGATCTCGGTGGTGTCGAACTTAGGGTTAAGGACCACGTCGGCGAGCAAGTCGAGCGCCGGATCTACGTTTTGCTTTAAGATGCGGATCGAGGCCGCGGAAAAATCTGCCGTAGAAAAGCTGCTGATCGCAGACCCGATCTGCGCAGCATCATCGGCAATTTGCGGCGCCGAGCGGCGTTTCGTGCCTTCCGTCAGCATGGCGGCGGTGAACGACGCTAGTCCTGGCTGGCTGATCGGATTTGCGTCGCTGCCGGCCAGGACAAAGACGTCTGCCGACACGACGGGCAACTTATGTTGTTCAACCAGCAGCACGGTCAGTCCGTTGGCCAGCCTAAAGCTGCCAGGCACGGGCAAGCTGAGCTGCGAAGCAGGACCGGGCGGAGGCGCATTCTTGCGCCAAGCCTCGTCTGGCATGGTGCTGGCAACCCTGGTCGTCTCCTTCGATTCCGCTTCTTGCTCTGCCGAAGTGCGCGGCGGATCATCGATGACCTTTTTGCCTGGCACGCCGTACACCACCACGCTGGAGCTTGTCTTGAGCTCGCTGTCCGCGATGCGCTTCAGATCGGCCACAGTTGCTTTGCTGTAGCGCCCGATATCTTTTGGCAGGTATCCTGGATCGCCAAGATAGTGGTTGTACTGATTGAGGCGATCTGCGACCCCACCAAATCCGCCCAGCCGCTCCAGTCCCTGGATAATGCTGGTTTCAATCACGTTGCGAGCACGATCGAGTTCCGCTTGCGTGGGACCGTCCGCGCGCAGCTTGGCCAGCTCGTCATCGATCGCCTTCTCAAGAGCTTCGGGCTTCACTCCCGGCTTGGCAGTCGCCTGGATCTCAAACAACGAACCGAGCATCAAGCTCTGGTTTTGCACTTGGACGTCTTGTGCGATCTGCTTTTCGTAGACCAAGCTTCTGTAGAGGCGACTGGACTTGCCGCCACCCAATAATTGCGCGATCAGATCACATTCCGCATTGCCGGGCTTGTAAATTGGCGGGGTAATCCACGCTGCGTAAACGCGTGGCAACTCCACCTGGTCAGTCACGATGGCTCGCCGCGGCGAGGTGATGGTCGGAATCGCGGCGGTGATCTTCGGGACCGGTGGCCCCGAAGGAATTGTGCCCAAGTACTTCTCAACCAGGGCCTTGGTTTTAGCCGGGTCAATATCCCCGGTAATCGCCAGGCTTGCGTTGTTTGGCGTGTAGTACTGGCGGAAAAACTCACGAACATCATTCAGGCGGGCGGCCTCGACATCATTATGGGAGCCGATTACATCGGCATAATAGGGATGGTTCTTGGGATAGACTTCGTGGTACAGCTGCTCTTCCACCAAACCGTAGGGAGCGTTCTCTAGACTCTGGCGCCGCTCGTTGCGGACCACGTCACGCTGATTGGCGAGCTTCTCGCGATCCAGCGTGCCCAGCAAATAGCCCATGCGATCGCTTTCCAGCCACAAAGCCAGTTCAAGCTGGTTCGACGGCAGGGTCTCGAAATAATTAGTGCGGTCGAAGTCCGTGGTGCCGTTAATGTCACTGGCGCCGGCCCCTTCCAGGTACCGGAAATGCGCCTTAGGGCCAACGTGCTGCGAACCCTCGAACATCATATGCTCGAACAGGTGCGCGAAGCCGGTGCGTCCTTGACGCTCATTGGCAGGTCCCACGTGGTACCAGAGATTCACTGCGACCAGCGGCAGGCGGTGGTCCTCGTAAAGAATTACGTCGAGGCCATTCTTAAGCTTGTATTTCTCGTACTTGATCTGCGGGAGCGGGGTTTGCGTCGGCGGCGCGGCCTGGGATTTCGGCTGTTGAGCCTGTACACAAGCCGCGAGCAGAGCGAGGAGGCAAAGAAACCCGTAGTAACGGCGCAAGACCTTCGGCATGAGTTCCATCTCCTGGAAGGCTCGAAACATTGACTAATAAATTTAGCCAGACAAGGGAGAGCCCTCTTCTGGACTGGTACGTTCCTGGACGTGCGAAGTTCCAATGATAATCCAGGGGGCGGGGGGGAGGCCCAGGGGCCCGGCAACGCAGAGGCCCATGGGGGTCTCCAGCCAAATGTGGGCTTTCGCGTAGCGCAGGCACCGCGAGGAAGGCAAGGGTCCCCGGGGTTAAGCTTGGCACGCTACGCGAATGGGCGTAAGTAGGGCGGGCTTCCAGCCTCGTGTAAACGAGCCCAGGAACGCGTTGAAGGCGACGTTGGCTTGGTGGAAATCGTACCCCTGGAGCATGACACTTCCTTTCAGCTTGCCGATGCTCGCGGCGGCTTCGGCGAGGCGTACGTTCCGTCGAAGCTCATCGTTGCCAATGACGCCATCGCGACGGTGGAGAACCTCAAGTCTTCCGACGTCATGTTCCGCCTGAGTTTCGCCGGGTACCTGGTGGAAGCGTGTTGTGACCTTACGTTGGCGCTGATCTTTTACGTGCTGCTGAAGCCCGTCCACCAGTATGTTTCGCTTCTCGCCGCATTCTTCGGCCTCATCGACACTGCCACCTTTGCCGCCGCCGAGCTGTTTTATTTTGCGCCGACGCTCGTCCTGAGAGGCGGTGGTTATCTGAAGAGCTTCTCAGCCGATCAACTGAATACTCTCGCGCTCCTGTCGCTAAACCTGTTTGGATTGGGAGCGGTGATATTCACCGTCTTCTACGGCGTGGGTTGGGTTTTGCGTGGCTACCTGATTTTTCAATCGGGTTACTTCCCGAGGTTCCTCGGCATCCTGATGACGATGGCTGGTTTGGCTTTATCGTCAGCAATTTCGCGTTGTGCTCGCGCCGGGATACCGTTCTGACTGGCTTCTGATGTTGATGTTGCCTGGGTTGCTGTTAATCACCGTTTGGCTCCTCGTCAAAGGCGTTGACCTTCCGAAATGGGAGGCGAAAACAGCGGCAGACTATAGGTATCGTGCCTTGCTTGGCGATGAGCAAGCGGGAGGCCGCGGGCTCGAGTATCAGCGCCTCGGAGTTGTCCACTGCCCGGCAAGCAGTAGTTTAGGACGTTCGGCCTTCTGCCTCTGGCGTCTTGCCGAGTGCCATTTTTGCCTGAAGGACTTTCTTGAGCCTTTCGAGGCGATGGTATTCCGTTTCTCGCTCGAGACGAAGGTTCTTCACTTCCACTTCGTGGGTATTTTGCGTGGGCGGGGAAGCCTGCATGATCGGAGACCCTAACAGCCTTTTTGGAGTCAGTCAATTGGGCACATTTCAGGCAACTAGGGAACCAGGCGGAAACCTGTGTCGGGGCGTGTGGATGACAGAGAAGTTCTGAACAGTTGAGCCACACAGCTGAGAGTGACCGTATGCCCGGTGTGGTCCCGAAATGACGAAGATCCCAAGCCGAACCATTGCGGTAGGACCAGCAATGGGTTTAAGGAGCAATTTCCGCTTTGCCGGGCATAGGGGGAAAAGCAATCGCTGACCGGGATAAGCCGAGCGATTAGGCTGCGCCTTGTTTGAGAATCTCGTAGAGATAAGCGAAATCCCATTGGCCTTTCCCGGCCTTTACGGCCCGTTCGATGAGCTGAAGTTGTGGGTCGGCAAAGGTGTGATTGACCCGATGTTTCTCGCACCAACCAATGAGTTCCCGAGGCGCTACCGCCCAAGTTTCAAGCGCGGCTTGCGTGTTCCCGTAATCTTTGCCTTGAATCTTGTCGCAAAGATCGGCGAGCGCGGCCTCAATGGCTGGCATGAATTTCTTGACGACCTGCAGATATCCGTCTACGGGAAGATTCTCCGCTTCGTAGACGATATACCCATGAAGAAAGCCCAACATCGCTCCCATGGCAAAGGAAAGGCCGGCAACATCGGTTGCCGAAGCCTGGCCGATTTCCTTTCCAACAAACATTGCATTGTCACCAAAGGCAAGCAGGACTGGCTTCACCCGATTGAAAAGCTCATTAGGGCCTGAATACAGAACCGTGCCTTCCGGCTTCCCGATATCGACCGGATAGTTCATGATCGCTCCGTCGAGGTAGTCAATTCTGCGTGGTCGAGCCCAGGATTCCATCTCCCTAGCCTCATCGGGAGTTCCGCTGCTTAATTGCACAAGCACTTTGCCGCGAAGCGCGGACTCAATTGCCGGCTGTCGGACCAGTTGATTGGTCGACTCGTAGTTGTTGATGTTGACGATGACGATTTCAGCGTTGCCAACCGCTTCCAGCACGCTTGGTGCGACGTGTAGACCGAGCCGGGACAAAGATTCCGTCTTTGACGAAGTACGATTCCATATGGTTGTATCAAATCCTCTCTCATGCAGAGCAGCTGCGAGAGCAGATCCCATGTGCCCCGCCCCGATGACGGTGACCTTTTGATTCATAGCATCCTCCCCAAGGAATCTGACTCAGCAAATCTCTGGTGGACTTTTACTGAAAACAGCCAGACGTTTCCGTCACCGAACTCAACCCGCGTTCCGCAAATCCATGAGTACACCAATTCATGTGAGGGGGATTCGCTCAATGAGTCGGGCGAGGTCTAGCTTCCTCCCGACACGCTGGCGCTGCCGAAGCTGCGACCACTTTGCGCATGCGAATTTCGGCGCCATTGCGTTCGAACGAGACTTCGTCCATCAGTTGATTGATGAGATAGATCCCCCGACCGTGAGTGGAATGGAGATTTTCCGCGGCGAGTGGATTCGGCACGTCGCCGAGGACGAATCCCTCTCCGGGATCGCGGACCACGATCACTACGTCCGAAGATCCGGTACAGGCCACGCAGCACTCCACGTTCTTGCTGGGATCGTTGTTGCAGCCGTGGACGATCGCATTTGCGAGCGCCTCGCGCAGAGCCAGCTCAATCTGACCTTCGTTTCCTTCCACGCATTTCATCTCGCGAGCGATCTGCATGACCCCGTCCACGACTCCGGAAATTGCATTGGGATTGGCGGAGATGGTCACGTCCAACTTGCAGGCTGAACATGCGGGCAACAGGCCGCTCAGGCGTTGCACGTGCTCAAGGGCATGCTGCAGGTCGACGATGGTGCGGTCGCGCTCAGCTTCGGCGCGATCGCGTTCATCGAGGGCGGCGCGCAATTCGATCAAATTCTTTCTCAGCTCAAACTGCGCCTGCACCTGGCGGCTCAACGCGAGGAGCGCCTTTTCCTGACTGGGAGTGAGTTGGCGCGGGACTACGTCCACGACGCACAAGGTGCCCAGTGGGTGGCCGTCGGAGCTGGTGAAGGGCGCGCCGGCGTAGAAGCGAATTTTGGGATCAGACAGGACGAAAGGATGCGAACTGAACCTGGGGTCCTTCGTCGTATCAGGCACGATGAAAAGCTCCGCCTGCTGGATTGCAACCGCGCAAAAGGAAACCTCGCGCGGCGTTTCGCTCACGCTCACACCGACTTTCGACTTGAACCACTGCCGGTCGGAGTCAATCAGCGAGATCAGCGCAACCGGGGTTTCACAGATGTGCGATGCCAGAATCGTGAGATCGTCAAAGGCCTTTTCCGGTTCAGTATCGAGAATCTTGTACCTGTGCAACGCCTGCAGACGAGCTTTCTCGTTGAGTTTCATCGTGGCCTCCGCGATCCAGCTTTGAACGCAGTAAGTTTACTGGTTTTGTTCGGAAAGGGTAACAAGAGGTTCAGCGACTCTTAAACCATTCCCCTGAACACCTCTTTCATGGCCTTCGGGGGCGTACGCAGCTTTTGTTCCAAACAACACTTCCCCGGCTCCGTCCAGAAGGCAATACCAGCTCGAGTGATCGCCCAGGTCCAAACCAATGGTCAATCTTTGAGTCTCGCAAAGTTTTCGTCTGCTTTGCCGCTGCGGTGCTAATCTTCTTCATTGCCGGTCTCGTTTGTCTCTTGCGCTTCGAGCCCGGCGATAACTTGGGAGCGTACAGCATCACGTCGGAGTACTCTGCGAGGCGGATGTGAAAGGCTGGGGTCATTGGTGGCTCTGTCAGTAACGACGGTTCCACACCAATCATGGAGATCCTTACCCTCGACAAGGAACTGACCTGCGTGGGGCATGCAAAGGAGCACACACCATGAAGTCGGGGAGCAGATGGGCATACTTGTCACTTGCGCTTGCAGCTGGTGTCTTTTGCATGGTCTTTGCGCTGAGCGGGAGCGCTCAGGTGCATACGCAAACTACTACCACAACTGGTAAACCTACCCGGCAGGTGAAAGTTGACCGTGCCGAGGTGGTCCTCGTATCTGGTAACGACCTAGTGTTGAAAATGGACGACGGCACGATCCGGCACATTGCCAATGTGCCAGACAGCTTCAGGGCGACCGTAGATGGCAAGGAAATCGGCATTTACGACCTAAAGGCCGGCATGACGCTTGAGAAAACGACAACTATCACCACCACTCCCAAGGTAGTGAAAACGGTGCAGACTATCAATGGCAGGGTGTGGCACGTCAACCCGCCAAGCTTTGTGTTTCTGACCCTAGAAGACGGAAGCAATCAACGGTTCGAGATCCCCAAGGGCCAAAAGTTCAACGTGGAAGGGCAAATGGTAGATGCTTGGGGATTGAAACCGGGGATGAGTATTACAGCTACCAAAATCGTCGAGTTCACGGCGACGGAAGTTGAGCAACAACGAAAGCTGACGGGCTCAATGCCGCCCCCACCGCCAGCGCCGCCGGCAGATGCTCCTATTCTGGTTGCGAAATAGCCCATGGGTAGCGGGGCGCTCCTTCATAATGCATTGAAGGGGTCCGAACGCTCTCGGGGGGTAGGCAGTATCATCGTATTCCTGGGAAAACCGGCTGATGCCAAGCGCTTCGAGCCGATTCCTATGCACGCCACCCCTGTGGATCCTCCCGTGATCTCCGTAAAACATTACGATCCCGCCTTACCTCCGTTAGACTTCAGTAATACCACGTCAGAGCCATTGTCGAGCTGTGGGCTTTGTCTCAGACTGATCGGTGATTGGGGAGCGAGCCATGAGAGCAAGCAGGCGAAGAGTGATGGCTGATCCGAATACAGACTGGTATTCCTGGGTGCTGCCAATACTGTGCCTAATCCTGCTCGCTGGTCTCTTGTTGAACCGGTGAAGCTGGACATATGCAATTCCCGCTCCGCCACGTTTATGGGGCATCCGACATGTCCCCACCGTAAGCTCTGCCAGGCATAACAAGAGTTAGGGATTCTCGAACCGTTCGAATTTCCATTGCTGGAGATCCAAATGACCTCTGCGTGCAAGGGCGGTGGCAAGTTCGTAGGCAAGTGGAGCGTCAGCGTTCGCAACACCACCCCATGCCCAGTCTGCCGCTCGTCTCAACCGGTGAGACCATATGGCGGTCGCTATAAGATAGCTGACCACCGAGAGCCTGAACCTGATGCCGGAACGTCACAGGCAGGTCAGAGTTGATCATTCCTCTTGTCGCCAACTCTCGTAGGACTGGTAGTGGTTAACTGTTGAAATATCTTCATGGCACAACTTGGTGGCTGACACTGCGAACAGGCGGGGCAAGCTTGCGAGAACGCCTGTTGGCATCAACTTGCTAAGTTCCAACCGTTTTATTTTTCTCCTTTGCTTGGCCAGAGCTTAAAGACCTTCAATTGCCTTTATTCGTCCGCTCTTTATTGCTTTGACTAGGGCAGCATGATCGGGCTGGGGAATCCAGTTGAAGGCGAACGCGATTCCGGTGTGAAGTCGAACACCATTCCGTTGTGATTCCGAATAGCATTCCGGTCTGAAAGCCAACAGCGTTCCGCTGGGAAGGGGAACAGTTTGTCTCCTCCAGCGGAATGGTGTTCGGCTTGGAGCGGAATGTTTTCCAGAAGCGAAGAGCAGGAGGGCAGCGACCGCTGGACAATCACCCGGCATTGAACTCCACGAGCGAAGGAGATCGAGGGTGCCGACCAGGAGAAAGTCCATGCGGAAGATCAAAGAAGTTCTGCAGTTACGGTTCGAGCTGGGGTTAGGGCAGCGGCAGATCGCGCGCGATCGGGCTGAGCACGGTGCATGACTATTTAGACCGGGCGACAGCGGCCGGGATCGGCTGGCCGTTGCCCCAAGGCTTTGGTGAAGCGGAACTGGAAAGCAAGCTGTTTGGAAACCAATCCGCGGGCGTGCGAGCAACAGCGCAATCACGGCCACAACCGGATTGGAAAGGAATTCACGAGCAGCTGCAGCAACATCGCCATCTGACCCTGCAGTTGGTATGGCAGGAATATCGCCAGGCTCGACAAAGCCGTGATGCGGGTTTTGGCCAAAGACTCTGCCTGGGTGCGCAACCACGAGAACATTTTCGTAATCGGGCGGCGGCGTGGGCAAGAGCTTTCTGGCTTCGGCACTGGCCCCAACAGCCTGAATGGCTACTCAGCACTCTATCGGCGCACTGCTGCCTTGTCGCGCGAACTGGCCCTGGCCCGCGCCGAGGGCAGCCTACGCCACTTCCTCGCACGACTGGCTCGCATCGACGTCCTGGTCATCGATTGACTGGGCCATGGCTCCGCTGCAGGAAGCCGAGCGGCACGAAGTGTGGGAAATCTGCGAGGATCGCTATCAGACTCGCTCCACCATCCTCACTTCCCAGCTGCCGGTCTCGCGCTGGCACGAGCAGATGGGCGATCCCACCATCGCCGACGGCATCCTCGATCGCTTGGTGCACAATGCCCATCGCACCGAGATGCGGGGAGAGTCGATGCGCAAGAAACGCAATCCCCCTCTGGAGGAGAACGTGGGGAAGAAGGAATGAAGTTGTAAGAGCTTGAACTCGACTTTGCGAACGGTGTTCGCACGGCTCCATTTGTCGGACACGAACGGTGCCCAGGGGGGATTCCTGCCTAAGCCCCTTTTTCTTCGCCGCCTCGGTCGAAAAGTAGGATAATTTACTGGTAGGCTGACCTCTCCGAAGAGCTTGCCAGTCGAGATGCAGCACCCCCTGAGGTGAGCGGACCAAGTTCTAACATGAGTAATTCAATGTGTGGGAGAGTGCCCCTCGCCCTCAGGTGCGCGTATGACGAACCCGCACCCCGTGTTTCTTCTGTGTGTCGCCGTCGTCTTGGGTTTGTCTAGCGTTGTCCCAGCGGAAGACGTGCCTGAGACAGCCTACGACGAATCCGAATCATTGCCCTACACGAGCACTCCCGCATTTTCCACCGCAGTTCCCAGCGCCGTCGTGCCAGTACCAGTTGGGCAACTCCTTGTTGCACTGTCTCGTCTCGGTTCCTTGAGGAATCTATGCACGCTCCGTTTTGAGCAGGGGAGAGGCTGCCGTTATCCCATCTGCGATTCCCTCACGATCCTCGATCACACTCTTCGCTGTTAGAAATTCAGACGAAACTCCCATCGTCGCTTGCGCTTCCAGATCATGGCAAATCGCAATGAAGCAGGACCTGCGACAGCTTCGATCAGAAAGTTCAGGGAACCCGAAAAAATGAAGTGGTTGGCATACCGGAGTTGAACAAGCACAGAAGGGATATTCAAATCAGGAGTCTCACTATGAAGCATGAACTTACGGTGGGCTCAAACAAATCGTTTCGAGTGCGTTTCGGGTCCAACTGGCTGCGGTTGGCTGTCGGCAGTGCCATTCTGTTGCTTCCGCTCGTCGGAGGCATTTGCGCCTGGAGGGCGCCACATCTTTTCGCCTTCCAGAACCGCCTGTTCGCGTTGACGGTGACGTTGGGTCCGGCAGCTATTTACGCCTTTGGCTACTTCCGCGTGTTTCCCGATGTGCTGGGGACAGAAACAAAAGAACACGAAGACTCGCTCGTGCAGCGGTGGGCGTCTCTCGCCCGCATGTCGTCAGCGGTGGCGATCATCATTACCTGGGTCTGCTGGGCCTCCATTGTGGCAAGGCACTTTCGCGGAATCATCGTTCCGCTCAACCAAACTCCGGCCTTCATCAACTTTTTCGTTCTGGGAACGCTATGCGGCAGCCCCGGTCTCTGCATCGTCGGCGCCATTTTCGCCGCGGCCCTGATGACAATCACCGTGGTGGCGAGCGAGCAGTTCGTGGCTCGGACGATAGATCCGACATCTGCTTGCTCCAACAAGAATTGCCCTGCCGTCGTGCTGCGAATCGTGGGACAGTGCGGCGAGTGGCTGATCAGGCTCCTGCGGCCGAAAGCCGCCTTGCTGCTGGGAGCGGTGCTGATCCTCCTCAGCCTGATGGGAGCTATGGGTCCATTTGAAGGCCCCGGACTGGAGGTTGTAACCGGGGAGCAGCATTGGGCGACGGCGGAATATACCTTGCAGGGGCCGGCAGATATGGTTCTGTCCGAGGCCGGCCGTTGCATCTACGCCGCAACTCTCGCCCTCGCAGTGCTCGCGCTGGCAGCTCTGGCGGCGCGACGCAAGGGTGACCGACTGCGCAAAACGAGGGTACTCGCGTCCGTCTCGACGGTCATCGCAATCTTTGCATTGTGCGATCTGCCGCTGGGCGTAGCCCGACTGGATTCAACGGTGCCGCCGTTGCTCAACCTTGTTGTACTGGGACTGCTCTGGGCATTACCGATTGCTCTCTGGATATGGCGGGAGGGCGGCGACAGCGTGCGCTGGAACCGGACGCGCATCGGAGTCATGGTTTTGTATCTACCGGTTGTCCTGGCGGCACTCGCGCTGCTTCCCCTTACTCTCATTCTCGCACCCGGCTACGCGGGTTTCGTGTTAGGCACCGGGTTTTTGACATTGGGTTTCCTGCGAAGTCGCTGGGAGGCAACAGTTCTGCCCATACCGCTCGAAACCGTGCCGAAAATCCCTCAGGCGGCTTGACCTGAGGATGGAAGTGAACGCTTCAACAACTCAAGCGGAGGAGGCACTTTGCTCCACGTTGGCCTGGATGTTGGGTCGGTCAGTGTGAAACTGGCGGCCCTTGGCAGTCATGAGGACTGCTCTCTCATTTCTCGTCTCGCCAACTCCAGTCCCGCCTTTTTTGTCCCCAAACTGCCTCAAGCGAAAGGATGGGCGGAGCGTGCCGTCGTTTGTTCCACGTACCGGCGAATCCAGGGCAATCCGCTTCAGGCTGCCTCAGAGCTTTTGCGCGAATTCCAGGCAACAGTGCCGGAAGAATCGATCGCCGCCATCCGCTTCACGGGATCAGGTGGAAAAACGATCGCCGCTCTGTTCCATGCCGAATTTGAAGACGACATTCGCACGCTGGTTCGTTGCATCCGCGTGTTTTATCCGCAAGTCCGGACCGTGTTTGAAATGGGCGGGGAAACCTCGAAGTATGTCCTTTTGAGCAAGGATGTGGGCGGCTCGAGCAACCTTGGAGTTCTGGACTACCAATTCAGCACCGATTGCGCTGCAGGGACTGGATCTTTTATTGATCAGCAGGCCTCTCGCCTGAAGTACGACGTGGAGGACGTCGGCTTTGCAGCCTGCCGTGCCGGTTGCGCAGCCCGCGTGGCAGGCCGGTGTTCGGTGTTCGCCAAGACCGACATGATTCACGCTCAACAAAAGGGATACACAGCAGACCAGATCCTTCGTGGCCTGTGCGAGGCGGTGGCCAGAAACTTCAAGTCCAGCATTGTCAAGGGAAGGCACGTCGCGATGCCGGTAGCGTTTGTTGGCGGCGTGGCGATGAATGCTTGCGTGATCGAGGCACTCCGAGAGGCATTCGGGCTCCGGCAATCAGATTGCCTCGTCCCGGATCTGAACTGTTGGATGCCCGCTTTGGGCGCAAGCCTAGGCGCCAAGGAAGCGAGGGCCAACTGCGCTGTGGCCGGACTTGGCAAGATGCCGTCGGCAGCGGCAGCGGTAGAGCAGATCCCGACGAACGATCCTCTTTCGCTCGACAACGTGACCCTGCTGCGGAACAGAGCACCGGCGGCGGCGCGGCCGCAAGGGGAGACATGCACCGATGCTTACCTTGGCATCGACGTTGGGTCGGTGAGTACGAATTTTGTGGTGCTGGACGCCGCTGGCCGTCTGCTGAAGGAGATATACGTGCCTACTTCGGGCCGGCCGATTGAAGTAGTAACCGCGGGACTGCGCGAGATCGAGGAAGAACTTGGCTCACGCCTCCACATTCGAGGCGTTGGCACGACGGGATCGGGGAGGGAACTGATCGGCGAACTCACCGGAGCCGACACGGTGAATGACGAGATCACGGCGCACACAACCGGTGCGCTGCACCTATGCCGCCAACTCGGAATGCCGTTGGTGGACACGATCTTCGACATTGGCGGGCAGGATTCCAAGTTCATTCGCATTCGCAACGGCGCGGTGGTCGACTTCACCATGAATGAAGCTTGTGCCGCCGGAACCGGCTCGTTTCTGGAGGAGCAGGCGGAGAAACTGGGAGTTGCGATCAAGGACGAATTCGCGCGGCTCGCTCTCTCCTCTCGCAGCCCAATCCGGCTCGGCGAGCGCTGCACCGTCTTCATGGGACGCGATGTGAGCAACCTGCTCTTGAAGGGCGCGGCCGTGGCGGATTTGTGCGCTGGGCTGGCATACTCGGTCGCCCTCAACTACCTGAATCGCGTCGTCCGCGGGCGAAAGGTGGGCGACATAATTTACTTCCAGGGAGGGACCGCGTTCAACGACGCGGTCGCAGCCGCATTTTCCATGATTCTAAGAAAGCCCATCGTGGTGCCGCCGCACAACGGCGTGATCGGTGCCATCGGCATGGCGTTGATCGCACGCGATCGCATGCTGGCGAGCGGAGAAAACACCAGATTTCGCGGATTCAATCTGCAGCGGGTGAAGTGGACCAGCCGAGACTTCGTTTGCCGTGCCTGTTCCAACTATTGCGACATGAAAGAGTTCGTGATTGACGGAGAGAAAAGTTATTGGGGCGACCAGTGCTCCGACAAGTTCCGTAAGCGCTCACGCACCGATCGCCAGCCGGTCGTAGAAGATCTGCTGTCTTGGCGCGATCGATTGCTGGTAGCAAGGCTTCAGCCGCCTCAGGAAGGACGGAAGACGGTCGGTATTCCTCGGGCCATGTTCTATTACGATCGCTTCCCCTTTTGGTGCACCTACCTGCAGGAACTGGGATACAACGTCGCGGTTTCGGACTTCACCGACCGCACCACCGCAGCCAAGGGGGAAGAGTTGGCAATTGCCCAGCCGTGTTTTCCAGTCCAGGTAGCGCACGGCCACGTGCAGGCTTTGCTGGAATCCGGCGTGGACTATGTTCTGCTTCCGAACGTTGTGGATGCTGAAACACGGTTCATGCAGGCCGAGTCCAAACTGTGCCCCTGGAACCAGGCTTTGCCGTTCGTGGTGCGTGCGGTCGAAAAGCTGGAGCGTCGTCTCGACGGCAAGCTCCTCTGCCCGACCATTCACTTCCGCCAGGGACAGCAACTTGTTCGGGTGGAGTTGCACCGGCTGGCGGATCAGCTTGGAGTACGCAAAACAGCCAGCGATCTTGCCGTGGCCGAGGCATATCGAGCGCAACGCGAGTTCGCAGAGGGTGTGCAACGTGCGGGGCAAGCCGCGCTGCAAATCTTGAGAGTGAGGGGTGAGCCGGCAGTCGTGGTGCTGGGCCGTCCCTACAACATCTACGACCGCGCCGTGTGTTGCGACATTCCCCGCAAGCTGCGGGCGCTATACGGCATTAACGTGCTGCCCTTGGACCTTCTGCCGCTGGATGGCGAGGATGTATCCCAGATCAACGACAACATGTATTGGCATTCGGGGCGATTGATCCTCGCGGCTGCTCGATTCGCACGGACCAGTCCCAACCTCCACCTGATTTATATTTCCAACTTCAAATGTGGTCCGGATTCTTATCTCAAGTCATTTCTGGAAGAGGCCAGCGGAAAGCCCACTCTGGTGCTGCAGTTTGACGGTCATTCCAATGATGCCGGCTATATCACCCGGTGTGAGGCTTTTCTCGATAGCACGGGGTTTTTGCGATGCCAGTCTTCAAACATCGCTGCATAACTCGCAAGGTTGGCGCGGACCATCCCTTGGCCGGAAAGAAGGTCTATCTCCCCGCTATGGCCGAGGGTAGCGTCGAAGCACTTTGTGCCGCAATGCGATGGCTTGGTATTGACTCGCGTCCAACACCTCCCTCGGATGCGCGCACTCTCGAGTTGGGCAGTAAGTGTACCGGGGGCGACGAATGCTTTCCGGCCAAAGTGACAACCGGGGACTTTCTCAAGATCGCTCAGCAACCGGGCTTCGACCAGAAGCGTACGGTCTTTTTTATGGGAACAACCGACGGTCCATGCCGATTCGGGCAATATGCGCCGTTTCTGCGCAAGGTGCTCCGCGAGCTAGGTTACGGAGAAGTGCGAGTCTACTCTCCTCACGGAGAGCACGGCTACAGCGACTTCCAGGATTTTGACACCGCTTTCGTGAGGACGGCGTGGCGTGCGCTGGTTTCAGCGGACATTCTGCGGAAACTCTTGTTGCAGATCCGGCCATATGCAACGGAGCCGGGGGATGCCGATCGGGCTTACCGTGAATCGGTTAGTGACCTGTGCTGGACGATAGAGCACAGTTGTTCCGACAACGCATGCCAAATGCATTCGATAGCGGCCTCGATGCTGCGCGCAAAAGATCGCTTTCATTCTGTCCCGGCAGTTTTCGATCGCACACGTCCACTGATCGGGATCGTAGGCGAGATTTACTGCCGGCTGAATACCTTCAGCAACCAGGATCTGGTTCGCCGACTGGAAGCCCCGGGCGCGGAATGCTGGATGAGTGACATCGCCGAATGGATCGCATACACCAACATGGAAGAAGTGCGCAATCTGAGGCTGGCGGGACGCGCTCATTCCTGGGCGATGCTCAAGTCGAGGTTGCGTTCCAGGATCCAGCGAAGGGATGAACACACGCTGCGAGCACGGTTTTCCGAGGACTTCGTCGGCTATGAGGAACCTGGCGTCGAAGAAGTACTGGAGTTGGCACATCCCTATCTCCCGTTTCCCGGAGCCGAAGGCGAGATGGTCATGAACATGGGCCGAAGTGCCTACCTTGCACGGCACGGGGTGGACGGGATTGTTGACATCAGCCCGTTCACCTGCATGAACGGAGTCGTCAGCGAAGCCATCTATCCCAAGCTCAGCCGAGATTTCGCGGGGATCCCGATCCGAAATTTCTATTTCGATGGCCAACCATCAGATCTCGACCGCGACTTGGGAATGTTCCTCGACATGGCACGGTCGTATCGCGACAGGAAGCCCTTTGAGCGTTCGTATCCTCCGCGGTTCCTGCAGCACGGGCGACACTTCGATAGACCCACTTTGCTTCGTAAGCAATCAGATCAGCGTGCCATGGCGGGATAATCGGCCTCGTCACGGCCCCACGTGCATCGCCCTAGGCATCGCGCTGGAAAAACGCAGCACAAGGATGGGATAGTGTCACTGGCAGAGAACGCGCAAGTTGGAAACGGGAGAGGCGGCCAAGAAGATCACCTTCCAGTACGATCCTGCCCCAGCCAGATTGCCGTCCCGGCTCCGTCTGGTCACCGCGCACATTGCAGTGTCGGAGTGGAGGCCGTCAACGAATACCCTATGGCTTCCACTGCCCTACTGCTGTCAACACCTGCACAAGGCCCTCTTTCTTTTTCAAAATCTCGGCCACCGCCGCATGATCAATGTGCGCGGCAATCGGCTTCGAATCATTCGCGATCACCCACGCCGTCGCCGCCACAATCACCTCTCCAGACTTGAAATCCACGGCATCGACCTTGTCATAGGTATCACTCGATTTGTGGTGAACTTCCTCGTAATGCGTCATGTCCACCCACAGATCGAGCGTCGGCACACCTTGCAGCATGAACGGGCCATGGTCGGTGTCGTACGTGACCTCCATCGAAAGCCCCCCGCCGCCAAACTCCTTCAGCACCGAATCGCTGATCGGCTGCATGGCTTCTTTCAAGTCCTTGCGTCCTTCCACCTTCCATCCCTTGGGATGACCGGCCCCATTGTCGGTGTTGAGCACGGCCACGCACTTGTCCATCTCCTTCAGATGCGCCTGCACATAAGCGTACGATCCGAGAATTCCTTCTTCTTCCCCACCCCATAAAGCGAAGCGAATAGTCCGTTTTGGAGCCTTGCCGAGCGCGGCCATCGCACGAGCAATCTCCAGAACCGACGCCGATCCCGTCCCGTTGTCCTGCGTGCCGGTGCCGAAATCCCATGAATCGAAATGTGCCCCAATCAAAATCCACTCGTCCGGTTTCTCGCTGCCGCGAATCTCGGCAAGGACATTGTTGACCTGCATGGGGCCGGACGTGATGTTATGGATTTCAAACTGGATCATCACTGGCCCTTTTTCAAGGTCCCGTCGAATCAGCTCCGAGTCCTCCATCCCCAAATGCGCCTCAGGCAGCGCGCCTTCATGCCCACCCCAATCCAAAGAAAAGGCATTGATCACATTGCTTTTCGCCCAATCGGGATTGAGCATCGCTAATGCGCCCGCATCTTTGAACAAGCCAGGCGCAGCGGTCAGATCGGGAAAAACTTTCATCCAGCCGTCGGCGAAAATCTTCGCTCCATCCAGCATCACAATCTTGCCTTTGATCTTGTCCGCTTTCGCTTTGATAGCGTCGGTAGAGATATCGTCAACCAGAATCACTTCTCCCTTGATTCCACCCGGCGGAGTCGATGGCGCCCAGCCCATCGACTCGATGTGCAGTGGACGCGCCAGCGGCGCCAGTATCTCACCGCGTGCCGATCCACGCTGCCAGCCATTGGGCATGGTGAACGGCTCCACCTTCACGTTCTGAATGCCGTAGCTGCGAAACTTGGCAAGCGCCCACTCCACAGCCCGAGTGTGCGCCGGCGATCCGCTCAGCCGCCCGCCAAAGCCATCTGAGAGCTCGCGCAACGTGGTCATGGAAGGCCCAACATAAATCGATCCGGCAAGCTGATCCGCGGTGGCCTTAGCGTCAGGGGAGACCTGCGCGAAGGAGAATGTCGGCACAACCAAGAAAAGACGGAAGGCACACGAAAGAGCACACAGACAGAAACGTGTCATTCAGAATCCCCCAGAGTTTTTAGGAAGTCTGTTCAGAGCGAAGTGTGCATTCTGCTACATGCTCAACTCGCAGCGCAAGTTGGCAGCTTTGCCGAGCATCCCTCGACTCAACCTCTAACCCGAAGAACCCTCCCATGCGACTCGTGCAGTAGACCTGGAGACGCCGGAGGGAGCGCCGGGGGTGCCGGCGCTCCTCGAGTCGGTCAAACCTGCAGGCGGGTCCGCTGCAGTTGCCCCGACTAACAAGATTAGCGCTTAGCCAGGGTTCGAATCGTTGTTCTGAAGCAATGAGCCATTGCGCCGACACAATGGCTCTGGATTGCTGGACGCTAAAGCGGAGAGGGCTGGTGACAACTTCAAAAAGAAGAGCCGCCCCAAACATCGGGCGGCGTTGTTTCGAGTCATGAAGGATTAGGGTACCTCCCCAATCTAGGTCCGAATCGCTGGTTTAGGCGGCAACCACGTTTTTCTCCAGTTCCTCTTTCACCGTCATCTTGATTGGAATCTTGAGTGCACGAGAAATTGGACACTTGGCTTTCGCGCTCTCGACAACGTGCTGGAACTTCTTGGCATGGACTTCCGGGACGGAGGCAACCACGTTCAGTCTAATCCCCGTGATGTCCCAACGGCCTGCCTTCTCTTCCAGAGTTAACTGTGATTCAGTCTTTACGTATTGATCTTCAAGCCCAGCTTTGGCCATCTCACTGGCAACCATAAGTGATATGCACGAGGCTACGGCCGCCGCCAGCATCTCTGACGGGCTGGTGCAAGGCTCGTTACCTGTACCCGAGCCAAAAGAGTACAGCGCATTGTGAATTACCCCGCTCGACGTAGAAACTGATCCCTCCCCGGCGCCGACTCCTGGGCTTCCCTTCCATATTGCAACGGCGCTGCGAATCATAGGCACCTCCTCGAACACTTGTCTTCCTATCTCCTTTTGCCCATTGGTTTCACCGTTGGGCCCACTTTGCCTCTGCGGGTGTGCACTCAACTGGCGGGAACTGCTCTTCGGAGAGGCGAGAAAAACTCCCTCCTCCATATTTTATTGCTCTCTCGGCTATGGCAGCGAAGGAAAACGGTCTCCCCCACGCCTGGTCATTTCCACATTGGGTCGCTAACTGTGGGCTGCCAACACCGTCTGGTTTCACGTCCAGGAAATACCTCGGTCCACTGCCTGTCGGGCGATTGTCGTGAAGCGGAGCGGGTTCATCTGATCCTGGAGCTGTAAATCACTAACTCATTCTGCATGAATAACTTGTAACCGGAACCGCCAATTCATCTCGAATCCGGACTGGGCATTACGAAGCATCTACATTGGCCGCAGAAGCGACTGCGGGAGTGCCCCAAGAGGCGCTTTGACCTCCCCGGTCTCCTGCGCATCATACATTCCGTATAGGGTTGTGCGTTAACGGCGTGCACGAACCGAAGTTGGGGTATGAGAGTCTTGTTTGTACATCCCTCCTGTCTCATGTACGCAGAAATTTATCTGAGACTGGAGCCACTGGGCCTGGAGTTGGTGGCGCAGGCAACGCGCCGTGCGGGGCACGACGTGTGCCTGCTTGATCTGCAGATATTCAGCCACCGGGACTATGCCCGAATTCTCGCCGAATGGCACCCCGATGCTATCGCGTTCTCAGTGAACTATCTCGCCAGTGTTCCCGAGGTGGTGGATCTGGCCAAAGTGGCACGCCTCCAGCTACCCGAATGCTTCATCTTTGCCGGCGGCCATAGCGGATCCTTCGTTGCCCATGAAATCCTCAACCACGCTGAAGGGGCGATCGACTGTGTGGTGCGGGGAGAAGGCGAGGAGATCACCCCCATTCTCCTTGCTGCGGCCGCTGACGATCGCAACTCGGTTCATCACTTGCCCGGCGTGGTAAGTCTGAACGGGGAGGGACCGCCTCCACGATTGCTGGGCAGCCTGGATGAGGTTCGGCCAGCGCGCGACCTTGCGAGAAAGCGGCGGATGTATTTCATCGGCGTGCTGGATCCTTGTGCTTCCATCGAGTTCACGCGGGGTTGTCCCTGGGATTGCTCGTTCTGCAGCGCGTGGACCTTCTATGGCCGTAGTTACCGCAAAATGAGCCCCGAGGCAGCGGTCGAAGACCTTGCTAGTATCCGCGAGCCAGCCGTCTTTATCGTCGATGACGTAGCTTTCATAAACGCCGAAGACGGCTTTGCCATCGGCCGGGAGCTGGAGCGACGCGGTATCCGCAAGCGCTACTATCTGGAAACTCGCAGTGACGTGCTGCTGCGCAACAAGGAAGTCTTTGCATATTGGAATCGCCTCGGGCTGGTGTATATGTTTCTTGGGCTCGAGGCCATTGACGAAGAGGGCCTCAAGTCCCACCGCAAACGCATTTCGCTCAGCCAGAATTGGCAAGCGCTTGAGCGTGCTCGCGCGCTCGGCATCACCACCGCGGTCAACATCATTGTCGATCCCTCGTGGACGGAAGACCACTTCCGGATCGTCCGCGAATGGGCGTTGTCGGTACCTGAGATCGTTCACCTGACCGTCAATACTCCCTATCCCGGAACCGAAAGCTGGTTGACGGAATCTCGCAAACGGACAACAAGAGACTATCGCCTCTTTGACGTTCAGCACGCGGTCTTGCCGACCACGCTGCCCCTGGAGTGCTTCTATGAGGAACTCGTCCGGACGCAGCAGGTATTGAACAAAAAGCACTTGCGATGGGCAGCGCTGCGGGACACATTCTTTCTTGCGGCCAAATATCTAGCCCAGGGGCAGACGAACTTTGTGCGCATGCTCTGGAAGTTTGGCCAGGTCTATAATGCGAAGCGCCAACTCGCCGACCACAGTCGCGCCGTTAGATATGAAATCAGCTCACCCAGACCTTCATCGCTAGTGGCAATAGATCCATCCACGCTATACGTTCATCGTCAAGACCATCTAAGTCAACGCACGGCCTGAGGGTAAGACAAGGCTTCGGCGGCCGCGGCGACGAGGCGATGGGGACCACCTGGAGGTATCGCGACCTGACGCCGCGAGGCCGTCGGGAGACTTGGGAGGAGTCGCCAGAGAGGTTACCCCCAGACCCCGCATACAAGTGGTGGAACTGGCACGACAACTACGCCGCCGAGGCCTCGCCTGACCCGAAGTGGGTCGAGGTGTCCGACGCTGGAGAAGCCGCCTTCCGAAAGCGCGACGCAGAGGCGAAAGCGAGCTAAGCAAGGGCGACCACTTCGCCGCCTTCGTTGCGCGCGACCGACGTCAACTCTTGGGCACATCCGAACGGTTCCACCATCCGCCACCAAGAGCCTGAAACAAGGCGGCCGTGTCGGCATATCGACTTGACTGAGCCTGCACGAGGTTAATCAGGGCCTGCTGGTAGGTCTGCTCCGCGCTCAAGAGAGTGAGATAGCTCACATAGCCGACCTGCATTTGTCGGGTTGTGAGATCGAGCGTTACCTTGGCCGCATCTCGGGCGGCTGCCGCAGATTTTACCGCGTCGGCGTCCTGTTCGAGCGCGTGTAGGCTGTCCGCGACATTCTCAAATGCAGTCAACACCGTGCTGCGATACTGTTCAGAGGCCTGAACATAAGCGGCTTTCGCGGCACGCTCACGGTGAATCAAGGTGCCCCCCTGAAAGATGGTCTGCGTGACGTTTCCGCCCAGATCCCAAAATCCCGTGCCTGCCGCGAACATATGGGTAAAAATCAGGGTCATGCTGCCGACGTCTGCTGTGAGGTTAAAGCTAGGAAGCCGATTCGCACGCGCAACCCCGATGAGGGCGCACGCCGAATGTAGATTCTCCTCCGCTTGGCGCACGTCCGGTCGTTGCTCCACGAGTTGCGAAGGAAGGCTCAGCGGGAGCTCCTGGGGAAGCTGGAGACTCGAGAGTTCAAACTTTTCAGCCAAGTCCTCGCTTGGGAACCCGCCCGAAAGCGCAGTGAGAAGGTCACGTTGTTGCGCCAACTGCTTGAGCAGCGGCGGCAGCGTGGCGGTGACTTGAGCGAGCTGGGATTCCTGTGCCGCGACATCGAGCCGGCCCACATAGCCCGCCTCGAATTGCTTGCGCAGTACTTCAAGCATGTGAGTATTGATTTCGATCAGTTGACGTGTGGCATCAATCTGGGCCCGCAAGGACGCCTCTTGGATGGCTGCGGCGGCAACGTTGGAACTCAGGGTGATGTGCGTTGCGGCGAGGGCAAAACGGGCTTGCTGTTCCTGCGCTTTCATGGATTCTACTGTCCTTTTGTTCAGACCGAACACGTCTGGCACAAAGGAAACCCCGACCTGCGGCGTGTACAGGCTGTAGTAGAGCGATCCCGAAGCGGTAAAGGGCGACAGTTCACTCGATGATTTCGAGTTGTTCGCTGAAAAACTACCTGCGACGGTCGGATAGTAAGCGCCCCGTTGTGCCAGGACGTTCTCTCTTGCCACCAACAAAGCCGCCTGTGCCGCTTTGATGTCAGGATTGCTCTTGAGCGAACGCTCAATCAAATCGTTGAGAGGCTTTGAGTGAAACAGTGTCCACCATTCTCCGGGGATATCTTGCCCTTGGGCGATGTGTTGCGCCTCTCCACCGGGGACATTCGGTGTGCCGCTGGTGGTGGAAGGTGGAGCCGGCGCATAGCCTGGAACTTTTGGAGCGGCGGGCCTCTTGAAATTCGGCCCCACCGCGCAGCCCGTGATGAGCAGCGAAGTTGAGGCTACGATGAGACCGAGCAGGGACGATTTACGAGTAACACTCATAAGCATCAATTCGCATGCTTGCGACTTATGGCGGTCCCATTGATCGCTGCCCTACTTGCCGCTCCACCAACGACCGCGGGATTTGTACCTCGATTGCCCGAATTCTTAAATTGCTGCCCATTGAGTACGACGTTACCTGTCAGGGGAACAGGTAGTGTGCGCTGGTTGACGATCTTTGGTTCACCTGCGTTGGGTGTGTTCAAATTGCGCTGCTTTGCCTTCCCAACATTCTCTGTTGTCGAACGCTGCCGACTATTACGAAGCGGAGTCGGGCGAGTTGCCTTCACTAGAATGGCGCTACTTTTCCACTGGTTCTTGCCCGAAACGTGGTGCAGATTGGCTTGTTGATGAGGGGGCTTCCCGACTTCCTGCTGCTTGTCATCGCCAGCCAGGGCGGTCGTGGTGTGCCCGACATTTCGCGGATGATCGCTACCTGCATCTGTGGAAGTCGATGAGTCTTGCAGGGGCGTGAGATTGGAAGTGCAGACGTAGGCTGCCCCCTGCACTTGAAGGCCGATCATGACGAGCAGAAAACAGGCGGTCTTCATTTGGATTCCTCTGGTGCTAGGTGTTCTCGTCGCCGAGAAAAGTCATCCTCAGTGCGGGCACTGCGACAAGAAGCATGAATGGACCAACGAGCATGCCGCCCACAATCACGGTGGCAAGCGGACGCTGCACCTGGCTTCCGATGCCAGTGGAAATTGCAGCGGGAAACAGACCAATACAGGCTGAAAGGGCTGTCATCAACAAGGGGCGCATACGGCTCGACGCGGCGCGGAACATGGCATCCGTCGGCGTCCCGCCGCGAAGCTGTCGTTCATGGTTGTAGTAGGTGATCATCAGGATGCCGTCCATGACGGAGACGCCAAACAGCGAAACAAAGCCAATCGCCGCGGAGATGCTGAAATTCAATCCTGACACGTACAGCGCCAAGGCACCGCCGGCAACCGCAAAGGGGATTCCTGCTAGCGCGAGTAGGCTGTCGCGCAAGGAATTGAATTGGGCATAGAGCAGCCCAATGATCAGTATCAGGCTGATCGGCACTATGATCTCAAGCCGCTTCTTCGCCTCCTGAAGGTCTCCAAACTCACCTGCCCAGACCAAGCGATATCCCGGCGGAAGTTTCACATTTTTTTCGATTCCCTGTTGAGCTTCCTCGACTGTGCTGCCGAGGTCCCGGCCGCGGACACTGAACTTCACCGGGATGAACCGCTGCACGCTTTCGTGATAGATCCAGGCTGCACCGGTATCCAGGCTGATCGTTGCGAGCTCGCTCAACGGGATGTATGCGTTGGCGCCGGTAATGGTTGTGTAGGCGACTTTGATGTTGCAGATCTTTTCGACGCTGTCCCGGTATTCGGGTGTGTACCGGACAACCAGATCAAACTGGCGGTCTCCCTCCAGAACCGACGTTGCTACCGCTCCACCCAAAGCTGCCTGAATGACCGAGTTGACGTCGCCGGAATTGAGTCCATACCGAGCGGCTTTAGCACGATCCACCTTGATATTCAGGTTCGGCTGCCCCAGGACCGGGAAGATACCGAGATCGGCCACGCCATGAACCTGGTTCATCTGGTCCCGGACCTGCTCAGCCAGTTTGGTTAGAGTTTCGAGGTTGGGGCCGACGATCTTGACCGAATTGGAGCCTTTGACACCGGAGATGCCTTCCTCGATGTTGTCCTGAATGTATTGGGAGAAATTGAAAATGACTCCGGGCAGTTCGTTGTTTAATTCGGTTTGAATCTGCTCTGTCAGTTTCTCCTTGGTCAGGCTGCTCGGCCATTGGCCGAACGGCTTCAGCGGTGCGAACAACTCCACATTCGAAAAGGGCGAGGCATCGCTGCCGTCGTCGGGCCGCCCGTGTTGGGAAAGAACAGTAATCACCTCTGGATGTCTGAGCAGAATCTCACGCATCTTTCTCGCTGCCGCCTCGCCGTCCTGAAGCGAAAGCGTGATCGGCATGGAAGCCCGTATCCAGAAATTGCCTTCTTCAAGATGCGGCAAAAATTCGCTGCCCAGCCGAGATGCGAGCAGCACCGACACTGCCAGGAAGGCGATGCTGATCGCAACCGTGAGTGGGCGGCGTTTAAGCGCGAAACGCAGCGCCGGATTGTAAGTACGATGCAATACGCGGACGACTATTGTCTCGGCTTCCTTGACGTGCTCGGGAAGTAGCATGGAAGCGAGCACGGGCGTGATTGTGAATGTTGCAATCAATGCACCCGCCAAAGCGTAACCATACGTGCGCGCCATGGGGCCGAAGATCTGACCCTCGACGCCTTCCATGGTGAACAAGGGCACGAAGCCGGCCAGGGTGATGAGCGCTGAGAACAGCACGGCTTTGTCTATCTGAATCGCGCTGATCAGAATCAGGCGTAAGCGATCCGTCCATCCCTGAGCGGTCGTCGTGTGTCCCGGCAGCCTCGTCGGGTCCGGCCCCCAAAAACCTTCTGTGAGGCGCTGGAGCAGGGATTGTCTTTCCGCCGGCTGCGCTTGGAGATGCCGGAAGATGTTTTCGACAAGAATCACCGCCGAATCAACGATGATCCCAAAGTCAACCGCGCCGAGAGAGAGCAGGTTTGCGCTCTCGCCAAACATGACAAGGAGAATAATGGCAAAGAACAGGGCAAACGGGATGTTGACCCCAACGATGATTGCGCTGCGAAGATTGCCGAGGAAAATCCACTGAATCAAGAAAACCAGCAGGCATCCGAAGATTAAGTTGTGCAAAACGGTTTGCGTGGTTATGGCGATTAAGGATGATCGATCGTAGAAAGGAACGACCCTGACCCCGGGTGGAAGGCTGCCATCGTGATTTAGCTTGTCAATTTCCGCCTTCACCTTTGGAATCATGTCCGCCGTTTTTTCCGTACGCCTCATCACCACGATTGCGCCAACGACGTCATCCTGCTGGTCGCGGCCCAGGATGCCTAGTCTGGGTCTGGAGCCGACCGACACGTTTCCGATATCTTTCATCAGAACGGGAACGCCGTTCACCTGGGTCAGCACCACATTCTCAATGTCGTCAACCATGTAGCCCTGGGTCAAGTCATCGCTGCCGCCATCATCAATAAGACCGACGCCACGAATGTTGACGGACTGCTGGCCAATGCGAATCTCACGCCCGCCAACGTTGATGTTGCCGTTGCCGACAGCTGTCAGGATTTGGGGCACGGTGACGTTGTAGGCTTCGAGCTTGTGAGGATCCACCTCGACCTGAAATTCCTTGGTGGGACCGCCCCAACTGTTGACGGCCGCGATGCCGGGAATCGTCAACAGCCGCCGCGCTACAACCCAATCCTGAACCGTGCGAAGATTGGTAATTCCGAAATGCTTGGGGCCGATCACTTGGTACCGATAAATTTCGCCGGTGGAGCTGTTGGCTTGTATCGTCGGCACGAGATTTCCCGGCAGACTCACGTTCTGTTGCATCGCCGTCGATGCCTGGCTATACGCGAAAAAGTAGTCCACCCCATACTTGAAGGTGACCCGCACGAAGGACAAACCGTAAAACGAAGTCGAGCGAATGACATCAATGCCCGGAGTGGCGTAGAGCCCGATCTCCATGGGACGCGTATAGTAGCGCTCCATCTCCTCGGCGGAGAGACCCGGTGCCTGCGCCGTGATCTCCAGAATGACTGGGGTCGGATTCGGATAGGCTTCGATATTGAGTTTCTTGAAAGCAGCGAAGCCGGCACCCGCAAACAAAAGCAGGCCCACCACGACAATCGCGCGGCGGCTGAGGCAAAATGCGATCAGAGACTTGAACATGACTTGTGGTGGTTGATGTAAAAGGGGAGATGTCCCGTCTAATCTGACGGTGGGGCTTCCAGCATGTTGCTCAGAAACACCGCGCCGTCGCTTATCACCAGTTCTCCCCTCCGCAAACCATCGAGAATCTGAACTTGATCGTCTTTCCGCAGACCCGTCTTGACGACTCTTTGCACAAAATGCCGGCGATCGGTCGTCACCCAGACCACCATCGTGCCATCGGGTTCGCGAACTACACCGTTGGCCGGCATAGCGGTCGCTTCGACGGGGCCGTCGACACGAATGACGAAGTTCGCGAGCATCCCTGGACGTAGTTCGTCTTTCGGGTCAGCGATTTGGGAGCGGATCGTCACACGATGCGTGTTCGGATCAACCATCGCGTAGACCTTTGACACTTTCCCCTGGAACACGCGATTCGGGTAGGCCATGAGCCTAACTTGAACGGGCTGTCCTAAGTGAAACAGCGGGATATCGCTCTCGATGACATTGGCCAGCATCCATTTCACCCTCACATTGGCGACCGTGTAGGGCGCTGTACCGTTCCCGGGCTGCACTAAAAGTCCCGCCGGCGCATTGAACGATGTGATCTGGCCAGCAAGGGGGCTGCGAACGACCAGCGCGGGATCGATCTTGCGCGAGGCAATCATTTGGTCAATCTCCGCCTCCGTTTTACCGAAGACTCGGACCGCGTCCCGTGCGGCTTTCAGAGCGCCGTCGGCAGTTTGTTGGTCGGAGATTGCTTGCTCCAGCTCCTTCTGCGGGACGCCTACGTTGGTTGTATAAAGGTCCTTAGCGCGAGCCAATTCTTTGGTGGTAAGTTCGTAGGTTGCCGCAGCGCCAATCAAGGCGGACTCTGCTTGGATGAGGTCAGGGCTTCGAATCGTGTAGAGTGGCTGGTCTTTCTGGACCGCAGTCCCCAGTTCCACAAATGCCTTCATAATGGTTCCTTGATAAGGCGGAAATACCGGCACCGACAGATCGTCGGCAAAACTGATAGTGCCGACCGTTTCTTTCTCGACCGGAAACTGGTAAATCCCCACTGGCTCTATTCTGATGGAACTCAGTTGGCTTGGCGAAAGATCCACTGCCGGATCAGACTGCGACGAGTTCGATACGGAACTGTTGGCCCGCACTAGGTTCGTGTTTCTAGACTGGCCCCGGCCGGACAGAAAAATCGCGGCTGCGACAACGGTTAACGCTGCTGTCACGACCGCTGCGACGGTTCTCCTCTTCCCAGGTGGATAATTTCTCATGGCGAGACTCGTTGGTTGCTTGCGTCCTTAAACCCTCGGGTACCGTAATCTGGAAGTCAGAACGCGATTCCAAGAACGCCTTTGCTCCTGCCGCTCTTCGAGATACGTGCAATGAATTCAGCCATGCCTGCGTAAATCAAACCGAAACGCCAGGTGCAGATTGCACAAGAGGCCGTCGGGCGTCAGTGCCATGATCGAGACGTTTCCCCGACTCCCTCGCCGCTTGGGTGTGAATTACTTTCTATTCCGAAGTTTCAGGTTGAGCAAGACACTCAATGGTCTGTGGAGGAAACATTTCGATTCCCAGGGCACAGTTGATCGGCCAATGATTTGATTGGCGAGCAGCGGAACCTGAAGACGAATGCGCATTTTTATAAACTGAGCGCTGGAATCTTTTGATTCTGAGAACCTCAAACCTTAGGTGAATCGTTCGAGTGGTTTCTGGAGGCCTAACAAGCATGGTAGAAGTACTGCCCGGAGGCAACTTCATGCTTCATCTGGAGTGGATCTGGGACAGTCGGAACCGAACGGCCATTTTGTTGGCCAGCGGTGCCCTCGTCCTGGCAATCGCTGTTGTAGATTGGTGGACGAAACCGTACTTCTGTTTGGGCTTCCTATATCTATTCCCCATCATGCTGGCGGCGGGGTTTCTCCCGCGCTGGCTGATCGTGGGGCTGGGTTTGGCCTCTGCGTTGCTGAGCGAACGATTCAGCAACCTTGACCCTTCCGATGCCCACATCCGCCTGGGATTTGAAGCACTTGCGCTCTCCGGCTGCGGCCTGCTGACCGCTGAGGTCCTCCGAAACCGGCGATTGAGCATGGAGGCTCAGCAACGAATCCGGATCCTGGTAGAAACGAGTCCGGCGGCAATTGTGACGATCGACGAGCGGGGCTTTATTGGGTTGGCCAACCACGCTGCGGCTGAACTCATGGCCCCGCGCAACGGAGACCTGATCGGGAGGCCGATCGCTGCATTCCTACCTGAACTGCATCAGGCGTTGCGGTGGGAAGAAGGACCTCAGTTCCGAACGTCGATGCAATGCCGCGGCCACAGAGCTAGTGGAGAGCCATTCCTTGCTGATGTCTGGTTCTCCACGTACCGGGAGGGTGGCACCCCCAAGCTAGCCGCCATAATTGCCGATGTCAGTGAAGAGCGAAGTGGTGACGAAGCTGACTCCCGCCCCGCAGCAGCATCCGATCATCCTGAGAGGGCAGTTTTGGCTGACCGCGAGCTGCAGGCACTCCGCCGGGTGGTTCAGGGGTTGACAAATAAGGGGATAGCGATGCAGCTAAACGTGTCTGAGAGCGTGGTCAAGAATACACTCCAGCAACTGTTCGCGAAAACTGAAGTCCGCACCCGAAGTCAATTGGTCCGGGTAGCGCTGGAACGTTACCGGGATCTCTTGTAACGCCACTCCTAGGGTTCCCGGGCCGGGCAATTGTCAGCGGCGCGGAGAAGCCATGATGATTACGTGCCTCTTTTTCCGACGCAGGGGTAAAAAAGCACAGAGCAAAGAGCCGAAAAGCCAAGAGGCGTCTTTCTACCGCATTGCCTGATACTTAGGATGGGCGTAATAGCACCATCCCAGTTCTGGTTCTCCGGGTAGTACCCGAGGCTGTACTGGTGGTGCCGTTCGTCTGAGATTTCGTTCAGCGCGGTCGTTAATTTATCCATTCCTCTGACTTCGAGCATGTGGCCATCCGTGGCTTCCGCCTGCGTGGGTCCGATTGAGTGAGATCTTCACCGTTCTCCTGTTTTCTCATCCTTCGACACCGCCTTGAAGTCGTGGGTCACGCCGTTCTTGTCGGTGTAAGTGCCCACGATTACGCTGTCGTCGTGATTGCAAGTGGATTGGAGCTGACAGCTCCTGGCACGTCGCAGGGGATGTACCTATCGTGCCGAAGAAGAAAGCCGTGGAGTACTTCCGCTCCGTAGCACTCGTCAGAGTTATTCGCGACGGCATATAGGCCTGCAATCTCTCCTCTTTCATTGATCCAGCGAGGACCAGTGCAAGGAAACGAGCCGCCGCTTGGGAAACTTATCGTCCGGAACCTTGCCCTGCTTGTCCTGTAGGAAGCCGTAGAGTGGCCTGTCCGACCCTGTGCAGTTATCACCAACCAGCACTCGGCCATTGTCCATGGCTGACAAAACGTCGCTCGAACAGGGATCGGCAAGAACACGCCGGAATTTGCCATCCTGAAAGACAAAGCCAATCTCAGTTCCGCTGCTGTTGATATAGTTCCCGGTCACATCTCCTGCATTGTTGATTCCACGACCGATGGTCGAAACTGCGCCTGGAACATCAACCTGGGTAAACTGCCCGTCATGCAGCAGAAACGCGTGGTCGACGCCGCCTGCATCTTGCATCCTACCTGCGATGTCCCCACGAGCATTGATTGCGCGGGCCGATGTGAAGGATGCTCCGGGAACATCAATGGCGGTGAAGGTCCCGTTCCGGAGCAAGAAGTCGTGAACGACACCATTGACATCGTCGTAACGTCCCACAAGGTCGCCGCGGGCATTGATTCCGCTTGCAACGGTTTGACTGGCGTTTAGCATCGCGCACCAACCTGGGGCGTATGGGGAACCCAGACGAAGCCGTGTCGGCTGTGACTTCGCACTTATGTCAAGGATGCGGAAGTGCCGCTGGTCTTCGCTGATGGCAGGAAGACAGCCGGACGTCGAAGCTGCGCCGTCGTCTGAGAAGTGGCAGTCGTGACCAATCGGTTAACGCATCATCGTTCTGCGCCCACATCGTGAGCAAAACCCGTCGCCGACAAGCCAAAGTTGAGAATTAATAATGAAGACCAGGACTAGGAGAGGCACCTCTATCGCCCGACTTATGGGACGCTCCTTAAGGAGGGGTTGCGGTACACCCATTTCGTTGCGAGTTGTTGCTCACAATGCCGCGAACGCCATAACCTTGCGGTTTTGGTTCTGGCAACGGTAGAGTTAACCAGAGGATTCTGGTCCTGAACAGCGGTCCCGCGTTCGGCCGGTCTTCGAATTGTTGTCCAAGTATCGGCACGGGGAGAAATTTCTTGCATTCCCTGGCCCAGTCGCGATCCACCACTCAGCAGAGACGCCACCAGATTGGAATTTGTGCTGTTCCGCTCCTCGTCCTTGTGGTCGTCTTGGCTCTCGCGCAAAGCGACGAGGAAAGCTTTCTTAAGCAGCGCGAAGAAATGGTGCGGACGCAGCTCGCCGGGCAGGGCTGGGCAACCGAGGCGGTGCACGACGCTCGGGTACTTGACGCGTTTCGTGAAGTACCGCGACACCGCTTTGTGCCTGTCGTGCTGGTGCGGCAAGCTTACGAAGATCATCCCTTGCCGATCGGCTATGGCCAGACCATTTCGCAACCCTATATCGTTGCCAAAATGACGGAGTTGGTTGCGCCCAGTAAAGACCAGCGCGCCCTGGAAGTTGGCACAGGTTCTGGTTACCAGGCTGCCGTATTGTCGCGGTTGGTGGCTGAAGTCTACACCATCGAAATTATCGAGCCGCTCGGTGTGGCAGCGCGCGATCGTCTGGCCGCGCTCGGATACAGGAATGTCAGTGTGCGCGTCGGAGACGGCTACTTCGGCTGGAAGGAGAAAGCGCCCTTCGACTGCATCGTGGTAACCGCGGCGGCGAATCACATCCCACCGCCGCTCATCGAGCAGCTCAAGCCTGGTGGGCGAATGGTGATCCCGGTGGGCAATCCTTTCCAGACACAACAACTCGTATTGGTAACCAAGGGCAACAAAGGTCCGCACGACCTTCGGGTGCAGGAAATCATGCCCGTGATGTTTGTACCTCTGGTGGGCAGGTCGAGCGGACAGTGAGATAACAACGTAAATGGCAGAGGCACTGAGACGGTCTCATCAGCCACCGTGTTGATGGTTTTCATCATTCGTTTCTGTCCACATGAAGTGTCGGGCGGCAGTAATTTTTCTGGTGTCGGCTGCAGTAGTGGCTGAGGAGGTGGTGCTGGTGCGCGCCTTCTCCATCGGTCTGTGGCATCACTTCGCCTACATGGTGATTTCCATCGCGCTGCTCGGCTTCGGTGCGAGTGGCACGCTCCTGGCGGTGCTGGCGCGAGGGATAGGGCCATTCGGTGCCCGAGCTGGGTCGGAGGGCGGTGACGCAAGCTGGCTTGCGGCCTCCGCCGTGCTGTTCGCAGTAACCCTGCCCCTCTCGTTCGCATTCGCGCAGAAAGTTTCCTTTGAGCCCTTTCGCATCGTTTGGGAGCGGCAGCAGTTGCTGTACCTAAGCTGCTACTACCTCGTCTTATTTGTGCCGTTCTTTGCGGCGGCCAGCGTTATTGGCCTCGCACTTGTCACCGAATCCAGCCAAAGCCCGCAGCTTTACTGCTACAACCTGGTCGGCTCCGCGGCGGGTGCGGCTCTAGCCGTGAGTCTCCTGGAAATTGCTCCGGTCGAGCACGCGGTGCTGGGTGTGGCCGGACTAGCACAGGGGGCCGCGGTGTTGGCTCTGCTCGATCTGGTAGCGTTGCGGGCAGCGCCCCGTAGTCGGCAAGCGGCCACAGTCGTCCTCTTGGCGATGGTAGGGCTACTGCTCTTCTATGCGACCCACCTGCCTGCGGTGCGAATCTCACAGTATAAGGGCCTGAGTTACGCCCTGAACCTTCCTGGAGCGCGCCTGCTGGCCACCCGTTCGAGTGCGATTGGCCGCGTGGACGTGGTTGCGAGTCCGTCCATCCGTCAGGCGCCGGGGCTGTCGCTGGCGACGCCGCCGGAGGCGGCCATCCCGCCCCAGCTTGGGCTCTTTGTGGATGCAGAAGCCGTCGGAGCCGTCACCGCCTTCGATGGCGACACGGGCAAACTTGGCTACCTCGACTGGATGAGCACGGCGGCTCACCAATTCACCCGGCCCGATTCACCCCACGTGTGTGTTCTGGGAGCGGGCGGCGGCGCGAGCGTGCTCCTGGCGCTGCGTCACGGCGCGCAGCGCGTGGATGCTGTCGAACTGGACGCCAACGTGATAGGGCTCCTTCGCGAAACCTTCCGCGACTTCAGTGGCGCGTTCTACGACCGTCCTGATGTTCAGGTCCATCTTGCTGAAGGACGCGCCTTTCTCGAGGCTACACCTACGCAATGGGACGTGATCGATATTTCGCTCGTGGACTCGTTTGCCGCGGCAGCCGTCGGTTTGGGCGCCGTGAACGAGAGCTACCTGTACACGCGCGAGGCGTTCGAGACCTACTTGCGGCATCTGCGCTCCGGAGGCTTGCTGACGGTGACACGGTGGGTACGGATGCCGCCACGTGACGAGCTAAAACTTCTTGCCACCGCCATAGCTGCGCTAGAAGACATGAGTCTGCGCCCAGCGGAACGGCTAGTCCTGGTGCGCAGTTGGGCAACCGCCACGCTTCTGGTCAAGCGGGAGCCCTTTACCGCGACAGAATTGACCGCGCTGCGCCGCTGGGCCGAAGAGCGGTTGTTCGACGTGGCATACTTCCCGGGCATGGCGGTAGGCGAAGGGAATCGCTTCAACATTCTCCCGCGCGACTGGTACGCCGAAGCCGTTGATGCGCTGCTGGCCCAGGGCGCACGCCGTAATCGATTTTTCCATGAGTATCCATTCCTCTTGCAGCCCGCCACCGACGATCGCCCCTATTTCTTTCATTTCTTCCGCTGGCGCACCCTGCCGATGATGCTCCGCACTGCCCGGCTGGCTTGGATTCCATTTGTCGAGTGGGGCTACCTGATCCTGCTAGCCACACTGATCCAGGCGGCGCTGGTAAGTGGTTTGCTCATGATCTTGCCGCTGCTTCTGTTGCGACACGGCACACCGACCCCTCCCCGGTCCGGGCCGGGTGCAAAGTCGATGGTTCTCGCCTACTTCCTGGCGCTGGGGATCGGCTACATGTTCGTGGAGATGGCGCTAATCCAACGCTTAGTCTTCTTTCTCGCAAACCCTATCTACGCAGTGGCGGTGGTGCTAGCGGGACTTCTGCTCGTCTCGGGCTTGGGCAGTGGATGGGCCGCCAGGCTGCTGCGGCAAGGGCACTCCGAGCGATGGCTTGCCTGCCGGGCCGCCCTCGCAGTGGCGGCGACCGCGATCGTATACGCGTTCGGGTTGCGCGCGGCGCTAATGCCATTGCTCCGCTGGCCTCTCAGTGTGCGCATGACCGTGGCATGCGCGGTAATGCTGCCATTAGCGGGCATGGGCATGCTGTTTCCGCTCGGGCTTCGCCACCTCGGCCGCGCCCGTTCGGAGCTCTTACCCTGGGCTTGGGCAATTAATGGGTGCGCCGCGGTCGTGGCTACTTCACTGGCGACCCTGCTCGCGTTAGGGGCTGGACTCGTTGTCGTGCTGGTTGCTGCGGCCGGCTGCTACCTGGTAGCAGCGCTGGTGGCGCGTAAATGGGCTCCTGCCCAGCAGGCGTGATCGCTGCCGGGCCTTCCCGCTGGCGATGGTGAGTCAGCATGTCACGGATTTCCGATTCGCCACACTCCGTCCGACCGGCTAGGTCACATCGGTGAACGTACCTTCGCATGGCTGAATCAGTTCCGCCGTCTCCGCGGGCCCTATGAGAAAAGGCCGGATGTCAAAGACCTCTCTTGGCATTGGCTTTAGGAGACTCGATTTCTTCGGCTCGCCCCAGCGCACTCCGGTCCTGCGCTTCGCTCCCACGCACGCCAATTCCTCCCCTAAATTCAGAAAATAGGCATCTTCACATCACCCCAGAAACTCTGACCTGGAGGATCAATGGTCTCGCCAACATGGCCGGAAACAGAGTTGACATCGGCAACATACACGGGGGTCATCTTGGCGCTGAGCGCAAGAATGTTTTCCAAAGGCACCGGACGCCCGTCCGGACCGTCGACACGTGAAAAGACCAGCCGATATTCTTGCCCGTCCGAACCCATGAGATCGGTTCGCGGGTGCACATCAAGGAAAGGCAAAAGACAGCCAACCAGGTACTTGAAGCCGGACAGACGGATATTGCCTGGTCTCATATGATGCGACCCAACATCCGCAAACATGCCAATCATGCCGTAGTCGTGCGGAAGAATGTGGACGACAAACGTGGCGGATTGCGCATGCTCCAGCGCTCGCCGGACACGAGAATCGGAGACTGCCAGAGCGACTACGCGCTGCATGTCTTCCGCTGTCATGGAGTACACCGAGATGATTTCCGTGTTTGGTGTGTCGGTGGAGCGGGAGAGATGACCCAGCGTGTAGGCACGCAGCCCTGCGCCTGCCAGAAGGATCACGCAGGCCGAGCTTACGATCGCGAGCCGGGCTGCCAGCCGCTGATCGCGCATCCCGCCAAATACGAACTTGAATATACGGCCGCCGGGATTCCCCGGCAGGAACATGCCCGTGCTGCGCATGTGCTCGGCATATTCAGGATAAAGAACCAGCATCCGCCGCTCTTCCACACAGGCAAGAAAGTAGTAGGCAAAAAGCATGCCTAGAAACAGCAGGAATATAATCGTCCGTGGCCACATGGTAAAGAGTCCGAACGCCGAGATGCTCAGACAGAGATATTGTGGATGGCGGACATAGCGGTATGCCCCCGACGTCACAACCTTTCGACCAAACAGATGCGAGCCGTAAATCTGCAGGGCAAGAAGAAGGAAGCCGACCAAACCGAAGCCGAAGGCGTAACGGCCCAGGTCCCAACGCAAGAACTCGAGGAACGAACTCGTGGTAAACACGGCATGGGGAAGCAGAAATCCGGTCAACCAGGCCGTGGCTCTTGAGTGGTTGAGCCATCTCAGCGCAGGCCCGTAGGCGGCATAGAAGTAGAAGGCAAACGGACTGATCATGATGACGACTTCGAACATAACCAGCCCATAGACAACCGCAACCATACGCGACAGCCACCGCCGCCCATCTCTCTTTGGCGCGGACGGCGGGGTGACTGGGGCGGCCGTCATAGAATCCTCCGCGCGTACGTCGTAGCTACTCGAAGAGCACCCTGCGTTCCTACATCTTTGCGGTGGCGGATTCTGCGAAGTACTTCCGTCGCTTTTCCGACCGCCCTGGCCCCGAGCCCATCCGGCCGTATCAGGCGCACCTGTTTCGCGATCGTAAACTCTTGATCGAGAGGCGTTAGGACTGGGGCTTCACTCAGAGTTTTGGCGTCGCGGGTATCGGGCATGCGCCTCCGACCGGAAATGAGCTCCAGTTGAACCGGATAGGGACCAAAGGGCCGCAGCATGAAGGCAAAGTCGTGTGCCAGTCAACATTTGTCGCCTTGCGATCACTGGGTCCGAGTGTAGCGCATAGAGTCGGTCGAAAAAAGCAAGTCATCTCGGGACCGAAACCCAGTTCTAGAGGTGGGTGGTCGGCCTGTCGGGTGGAATCCGTTTCCGCAGCCCCGGCGGCGAGGTGCCACGGACGCGTGACGTGGTAACTCAACCTTTCATGGAGCTCGGGATTTGGCGCCCATCCTTGAGCTCCCCACTCCTCTAAAATCTGTGTAACTTTCCTCGACCTGAAGCGTACTGCCTTATGGATGCCAGGAGGAACAAGGCGAAGGAACCGCAGCCCCGCCTAGGCCAAGCCGAGCAGATGGAGGAGTTGGATCTGGAGACCGTGATAGAGCGCGCACAGAGCCACGATGCCGAGGCCCTGGGGGAAATCTATCGCCGCTACGGCCGGCGCGTATTTGGCCTGTGCCGGTACCTGCTGGACTCACGAGAGAGCGCAGAAGATGCCACCAGCGAAGTCTTCCTTAAGGTGCAGCGCTCCATCGAAAGCTACGACGGTTCGATACCGTTCCCCAAGTGGCTGGCACGGGTGGCTGGCAACCAGTGCATTGACTCTCTGCGCCGCAGGCAGCGTAGGCGGCAGCTGATTGTGGAAGATGAAGACGGAGGTATGGTGACTGAGGCCGTTGGTCCGGAGCCGTCGCCGCTGGGCGCTGTCCTCAGCACGGAAGCCAGAGCACAGGTCCGGGATGCCATCGCACGCCTGCCGAAGAGTTATCGCGTGCCGTTGGTTCTGCGCTACTACAGCGAGCTGAGCTACGACGAAATTGCGCAGCAGTTGGGCCTGCAGAAGAACTACGTAGCAGTGCTGATATTTCGTGCCAAGCAGGAGCTGCGCCGAAAGCTGGTTCCTAGGAGCAAGTGATCATGGAATGTTATTCGGAGCAAATCTGTGCCCTTTTCGTCGATGGCGAACTGGCAGTGGACGAGGCACGGCGCTTACGCGACCACCTTGCCACCTGCCGACGCTGCCGAGAACTGGTGGATGCATTGCGGGCTGAGAACCATGCTCTGAGCCGGAGCTTGCAGGAGCTGGCGGAAGAAGCAGTCGGTCCGGTGAACCTTTCCCGTTTGCGCTGGTCCTGGGTGTGGGGTGACCTGGCAACGATGGCCGCGTTGCTGGGGCTCGGCGCGATCGTTTGGGTTTGGATCGAGAATCTGAAGATACCGGAGGCGGTGGAATGGTTCAATCCCTTTAGTTTCAACGGGCTCACCAGTCTGATCTTCGAGTTCTCCTATTACTTTGCCCACGGAGGTGCTGCCATGCTGGCTGATTATGCGGCGGTCATTGGGGGGCTCGTTTTGCTGTTGCTGTTGGGCCGCAGCGGCTGGCTGCTGAGACGCCGCACTCGGCTGCGGCCGACTGGCCTACGCCTGCTAACGGTGGTCCTAATGTTGTCGTTGTCGAGCTTCGCCCTTGAGCGGCGTCACGGTGAGTTCGTGAACGTGGCCGCGAACGAGACTGTGGACGACACCCTTTTGGCCACCGGCAATACTCTGCGCGTGGACGGCGTGGTCAATGGTGACTTGCTAGCTTTTGGCCGAATTTTGGAAGTGCGTGGCACTGTGAAGGGCGACCTGGTGAGTTTTGCCAAGAGAGTCGTGGTCAGTGGAACAGTGGAAGGCCGAATCTACACCCTTTCGCAGGCGCTCGACCTGGACGGGCAATTGAACCACAGCCTCTACGGCTGGGTGCAATCCTTGCGGGTGGATAGTCATGGCCGCGTGGGCGACGATCTCTTGGCTGGCGTTGGCGACTTCAGTCTCGAGGGTGAAGTAAAGCGGAGCGTGAGCATTTACGCTGGCAGCGCCGACGTGAGTGGCAGTATCGGGCGCAACCTGACCATGGTCGGCAGTGGCCTTACCCTCACGAGCACGGCGCGGGTCGGCGGCAATCTGAGCGCTCGCGTGCGCCAGCTGAAAGACGTCCGCATCGCCGAGGGCGCGACCATCGCGGGCAATCGTGACATCCGAGTGCAGGCGAAAAAGAGCCAGTTCGTGCGCCCCAGATTCTACTTCCACCAGACGGTTTGGCTGGCTGCGGCCATGCTGGTGGGATGGTTGGGCCTGGTTCTGTTTCCCGGCTTCTTCCAAGCCAGCACTCAGGCGGTGGGCTCAGGCTGGCGCAGCCTGGGACTGGGGGTTGGGGCTCTGGCGGGTGTGCCAGTAGCCATCGTCGCGGGAGCCATCACGCTGGTTGGCATTCCGATCTCGCTCATGTTGCTCGCGGCGTATCTGGCTGCGATCTACTTGTCCAAGGTTTGGGTGGGAGCCTTTCTGGGGTGGGTGCTTCTGAAGCCGGCGGGGGCCACGAAACGCGACTGGTTGCTGGGACTACTGGTGGGCCTGTTGATCCTCACCGTCGTTGGGTTCATACCCTATGTTGGCGTGCTGGTCCGCTTTGCTGTAGTTTGCCTAGGTTTGGGAGCATTTGCCTGGCAGCTTTATCGGACTTCACGACCGGTGGCGACGGCACTGATGTAGTTACCTCTTTCCCGACAGTGCGCTTGCGCGTTTGCTCCCGAAACTGTCGTCGTAAATACGACGCTAAAGGTCAGCCTTCTGCCCCCCGCGGCCAGAGTCGTCGAGCGCAGCGAACCTGGCCTACTTGCTTGACTTTCATCCGGGCATTGAGGGGGTGACGCAACGGAGGGACACTCCTGTAAAACATCCGAAGCCCATTCGATTTCGTTTTGACGCCTAATCAGTAGCTGGGCACATCAGTTCATCATCATTACAGCGCGGACGCGGACCTCCCCGTCAGCCACTCGGTTCGGGGCACTCTCATACTCCTTGCAGGACAGACGGCCTATTGCCGGGCGTTGCCGCACTCTGATGGCAGATCTTGATGGTCCGCTGACGAGAGGCACTATTTGTGTTTTCTTGGCACGCTGGCGAGACGCTCAGCAATGTGCAGATAGGTGTTCGCGTTGAAGACAAGTCCAAAATGTGTGCCTCCCACCTCGATGTCCACCTTCGGGTCACCCGTCCGGCAGTAGCGCCATTCCACGATTCCGTCCTCACGGCTGTAGATGGCGGTTTGCGCCACCGATCTCGGCCACTTCCGACGGAGAGAGCGCGCGAAGGCGCATGAACAGCGGCTGGTTGCACATCCCTGCGGCGGCTGCAGGTAGCGCTTGCGAATACGCTGGCGTACTACGTTGCCTAGAGTGAGCACAAGTGGATGCACCACGAGTCCGCGGAAAGGAGATCCCAAAGTGGTAACGGAAGCGATGCGGTCGGGCATTCGAACCGCTGCGGATCGGGCGAAGATCCCACCCAGGCTATGCCCGAGTAGGTGCACTCGCTGTCCCGTGTCGGTGTACGCTCTCTCGATGGTCGCCATCAGGGTTTCCGCCAGCACATTGGGACAGTCGGCAGCTATACACATACCGGAGAAGTATGGACGGTAGCCGACACGGGCGAGCCAGGCGTGCAGTTCAAACAAACTTAAGTCCATCCCAAGAAAACCGGGGACCACGACCACTGCCGTTCCATCTCCTGCAGGAACACCGAGACCGTAATACACCGGAGACAACCGGAGTGTCACAAATTCCAGAACCGAGAAGGCTTCACTGAGTATAGGCAGCGGGGAGGGAATCTCTTCGTGAGGAAGAAAGCGAGCTTTCGATGGTCTCTTCAGACTGACCGCCTTGGAAGTCATAGGCCGGTTTTTTGAACTATGCAAGCTCCATTATCAACTTCTGGCCATAGGGGTGACGCAATATATTCTTTAAGCTTTGCGCACCAGAGTCCTCCGCCTTTCGTGTGAAGCAAGTGACTTGAGCATCCCCGCTATCTCCACATGGAAACCTTCGCACGAGTACAACTTGGCGAATATCGGTTCGAGCGCTTCGCTAGCCTGTTAAGCTGGTCAAGAGTTAAAGTCGAAACGCGCGGATGGAAGCAATGGATCTCATCGATCGGCTGGCGGACCACAAGACGCTGGGTGCGGCGCCTCGCGAGGAACTAGCGTGGCTGGCCTCGCACGGCTCCCTTCGCCAAGTGAACGCTGGCGATGTGCTGACCGCGAAAGGCGCGAGGGTGGAGGGCCTGTTTGTGGTGCTGTCGGGGCGCATCTCTATCTCCGTCGATCGCGGCGCCGGGCTGCACAAGATCATGGAATGGCGGGGAGGCGACGTCACGGGTTTGCTTCCCTACTCCCGCCTGCTCAGCCCACCGGGCGATACGGTCGCCCAGGAGCCTTCAGAGATCCTGTACGTGCCTCGCGACCATCTCCGCGCAATGACCCGCGAGTGTTATGAGATCACGGCGATCCTCGTCCACAGCATGCTCGATAGGGCCCGCGCTTTTAACTCTAGCGACCTGCAAGACGAGAAAATGGTCTCCCTTGGAAAACTGTCGGCCGGGCTGGCCCACGAGTTGAATAACCCTGCGTCTGCCCTCGAACGCACTGCCGTACTGCTTGAGGACCGGCTGGAGGATTCCGAACGGGCTGCGCGCGCGCTCGGCGCGGCAAGGCTGACCGAGTCTCAACTGGCGGTTGTCGATGGGGTTCGCGAGTCCTGCGCGGCCACGAGGGTGCGGGGCGTCCGGTCACCCATCGAGGAAGCCGAACGAGAGGAAGCCATGGCTGACTGGCTCGCCGATCACGGCCTGGACACCGCGATGGCGGAAGCGCTGGGCGACACGGCTGTGACGTTTAAGGGGCTGGACCGACTGGCCGGAGCCGTCGATGGATCGGTGTTGAACGCCGCGCTGCGATGGGCCGCAGCCGGATGTGCGGTTCGAGGTCTCGCCTCGGAGATTCAGGACGCCGCCATGCGTATCTCGGGGCTGGTGATGGCAATCAAAGGCTTCACTCACATGGATCAGGCAACGGTCGCCGAACCGGTGGACCTGATCCAAGGTCTGAGCAACACGGTTGCCATCCTCAGGTCGAAGGCGCGGGCGAAATCTGTTGCCGTGGCAATTGACGCTGAACCCGATCTTCCGCGTGTCCGCGGCTTCGCCGGCGAACTCAACCAGATCTGGGCCAATCTGATCGACAACGCCCTCGATGCCGTCCCCGACTCGGGCCGCGTCGAGGTGCTGGCAAATCGTGAGGGGCGGTGCGTAAGGGTGCGCGTCGTCGACAACGGGAGTGGCATTCCCGCACAGATCCGTGAGCGCATCTTCGACCCCTTCTTCAGCACCAAGCCGGTGGGGCAAGGGATCGGCTTGGGCCTCGACATCGTTCGCCGGCTGGTCCGTCACAACGATGGCGAAATCTCCGTGGAATCGCGCCCGGGCCGGACGGAGTTCCGGGTCGTCCTGCCGCTCGCCGAGACAGACGGCGAAACATCATGAACAAGCCCGTCCTCCTTATCGTGGACGACGATCCGCAGGTGCTCGCCGCCGTGCGGCGCGATCTCCGCTCCCGCTACCGTGAGCACTACACGGTGATGAGCGCAGCATCGGGAGAGGAGGCGTTGGCTACAGCCCGCGACCTGAAAACCCGCGGGGATTCGCTGGCAATGGTCATCAGCGATCAGCGCATGCCGGGTATGGCGGGGAGCGAAGTGCTCGCCAAATCTCGGGAGATGTACCCGCTGGCGCGGCGCGTCCTGCTCACGGCCTACTCGGACATTCAAGCGGCCATCAAGGCCATCAACGAGGCGCATCTCGACCACTATCTTTCAAAGCCGTGGGATCCACCCGAGGAACGTCTCTACCCGGCGATCGACGATCTCCTGGATGCCTGGCAGGCCGAGTATCTGCCCGAGGCGAAGGGGTTGAGGCTGGTCGGACACCAGTGGTCACCCCGGTCGCATGCCATCAAGGACTTCCTGGCCGGTAATCTCATTCCCTATCGCTGGCTCGACGTGACGCGAGACTCGGATGCCTGCCGCCTGCTGGAGGCGGCAGCGGTGAGCGCCGACGAGCTTCCGGCGCTGTTCTTCGATGACGGATCCGCCGTGCTGCGCAACCCGGAGCCGCGCCAGGTCGCCGAGCGCCTCGGCCGACCGCTCTCGGCAGCCTTTGAAGTTTACGACCTGGTCATCGTCGGCGCGGGTCCGGCTGGCCTCGCGGCGGCCGTCTACGGCGCATCGGAAGGGTTGCGTACCCTGCTGCTTGACCGGCACGCACCGGGCGGGCAGGCAGGCGCCAGCTCCCGGATCGAGAACTATCTCGGGTTTCCGGCCGGCGTCAGCGGCAGCGATCTGACACGCCGCGCCCTGATGCAGGCGCAGCGGCTCGGCTCGGAGTTTCTAGCGCCACTCGAAGTGACCGGAGTTTTGATCGATGGGGGATACAAGCGTCTCATGCTGGCCGACGGCCGCGAGCTGGTTACGCGAGCCATGCTGGCCGCCACCGGCATGTTCTATCGAGAGCATCCCGCGCCCGGCGTGGCGGAGTTCACGGGCGCGGGGGTGTACTACGGGGCCGCGATCACGGAAGCGCCTGCGATCAGCGGCCGACGGGTGCTGGTGGTCGGCGGGGGGAACTCGGCGGGCCAGGGCGCCATGTATCTGGCGCGCCATGCGGAAGAGGTGCAGATCGTAGTCCGCCGCGATGACTTACGCGGCACCATGTCCCACTACCTGATCGATCAGATCGCGAAGACGCCGAACATCCGGCTGCGGCCCCGGACCGAGATCGCACGCGTCGAGGGCGAGGGTCACGTCGAGCGGGTCGCGGTCACTTCGCTCGAAGATGGATCGTGCCGGGTGGAGGAAGCCGACGCGCTGTTTGTGTTTATTGGCACCCGTCCGCGAAGCGACTGGCTCCCTCCGGACGTGCTGCGTGACGCCAAGGGATTTGTGCTCACCGGCCGGGACATGATGGCGGCCGACGGGTACGCAAGTATCTGGAAGGAACGCCGCGAACCGCTGCCGCTCGAAACCAGCGTGCCCGGGGTGTTCGCGGCCGGTGACCTCCGCGCTGGCGCAATGAACCGTGTCGTATCAGCCGTAGGCGAGGGGGCGATGGTGGTACGACTCGCGCACGACTACCTGGCGCTGACCTGAGTCCAACAGGACCTGCCGGCATTGTGCGCAGTTCGGGTGCGGCCGATACCCGCATTTATTGCGAATGTAACACCGCTGCCTGCGCAATCGTCTCTCGAATACTTCGGGCGGTTCCCACGGACTTCTTTACCTCCGAGGGCAAGCTTGCGATCTGGTTTGAACCACTCACTGTGATTCCTTCATTGCTTGGTGGACCCGGTTGGGCTACAGTAAATGTTGGGCGTTTGGGCGAATTCGTAAGCCTTGGTGCGGTAAAATTCTCCGCTTTATTCTTCGACGCACATTCCTGCCGGGGCAAGTCATTGGCCTTGGGGTCAAATGAAACGCGAACCTACCTTCACGAGCCAATCCATTAAGAGTGGTACAAGACTGGGAGGGTACGAGATCCTCACATTTCTTGGCGCGGGCGGCATGGGAGAGGTGTATCGGGCGCACGACGTTAAGCTGGGCCGAGATATTGCCCTCAAAATCCTACCGGCAGAGTTTGTGAACCATCCCGATCGCTTAGCTCGTTTTCGGCGTGAAGCCCGGATGTTAGCTGCGCTGAATCACCCCAACATCGCCACCATTTACGGGCTGGAGCAGAGCGATGACCTGCATTATCTGGTCATGGAGCTCATCGATGGCCTGACCTTGTCTACGCGACTGAGTTCGGGTCCGCTGAGTGTCCATGACCTCCTTGACGTGAGTATCCAGGTTGCGTCTGCGCTGGATACGGCACACTCGCAAGGCATCATTCACCGGGACATTAAGCCATCGAATATTGTTCTCACCAAGAAAGGCCAGGCCAAAATACTGGATTTCGGCTTGGCCAAATTGACCCAATCCAGCGACTCGGAAATATCGTCTTCGGCCTCGACGGTCGACCGCGAGGAGCCCCTCAGTAAGACCGATACCCTGTTGGGCACGATCCCCTACATGTCGCCCGAACAGGTGCGCGGCGAGGACATCGACACACGCAGCGATTTGTTTTCCTTCGGACTCGTAATCTACGAGATGGCTACGGGACGTCGAGCATTCACCGGGAGAAGCAACGCGGTGATCTACGAAGCGATCCTGAACCGTGCCCCGGTTCCGGTGTCACAATTGAATCGAGACATCCCCGCTCAGCTCGAGCAAATCATCAACCGCACTCTGGAGAAGGATCGCCGACTTCGGCACCAGACCGCAGGAGACTTGGTAGCTGAGCTCCAGCGTCTGAGGCGCGACGTGGAGTCTGGGAGTTCCCGGTCGGAGATCCCCCGCCCGCAGATAAAACGGGATGTCTCCAAGAAGATCGGTTGGATGTTGGGCGGAGCTGCGCTTGCCGGCCTGCTCTGGTTTCTGAATGGCATGGTGAGCCCGCCACGCCCCACGCCGACCGTTTTATCCGTCATCACCAACGACGGCCGACAAAAAGAGCTTCCTTACCTGTTTTATCCCATCGTGACCGATGGTGCTCGCCTGTATTTCACCGAGGTCAAGATCGGCGATCTCCGTTTCGCCCATGTCTCCACCTCGGGGGGAGAAACCATGCTGGTTGACACACCCTTCCGGTTCCCTCGCATGGCCGACATCTCACCCGACCACAGCGGGCTTCTCGTCCTGGGTTTCGAGGGTTCGGAATTGGAAGCCCCACTGTGGATCATCCCCATACTGGGCGGTGCCCCGCGACGGGTAGGCGATCTCACGGGTCATGATGCGACCTGGACACCTCAAGGAGATGTGGTGTACGCCAACGGATCCGATCTCTATTGGGCGAAGGCAGATGGCAGCCAAGCGCGCAAATTTGTTTCGGGGGCGGGTATTCCCTACTGGTTGCGCTGGTCGCCCAATGGTCGCGTTCTGCGCTTCACCATCAGCGATCCGGGGACTGACGCGACATCTCTCTGGGAGGTTTCAGCCGACGGAAGCAATCCACATCGTTTGCTGTCCGGGTGGAACGATCCACCGGGCGAGTGCTGCGGAAATTGGAGTCCGGATGGGGATTACTTCGTGTTTCAATCCTCACGCAATGGCCGGAGCGACATCTGGGTGCTCGCTGAGAGAGCCCGGTTCTGGCCAAGGCGGAAGCAGGGGCCATGGCAACTCACCGCCGGGCCCATGAGCTTTTCGGCTCCGGTCTTCGGCGGGGATGGCAAGAAGGTCTTTGTGATCGGACAGCAGCGTCGCGGAGAGTTAGTTCACTACGATGCGAGGTCGCACCAATTTCTGCCTTATCTCTCGGGAATTTCCGCAGATCGCCTGGGATTTTCCCCAGACGGTCAGTGGGTGGCCTACATCACGTACCCGGACAATACGCTGTGGCGCAGCAAGGTAGACGGAACCCTCAAGCAGCAGCTTACTTTCCAACCCCTGGCAGTTCACCTACCACGATGGTCCCCTGACGGGACCTACATCGCTTTCGATGGCTCCAAGGATGGCAAAACGAAGAAGGTCTATTTGATTTCCCCAAGGGGAGGCAGCCCCCTTGAGGTGTTACCTGGGAATCAATGGCAGGGCGATCCGACTTGGTCCGCTGATGGGCGCTCTCTTGCCTTCACCGGATCCACACCCGGGCAGAGTTCCGGCACAACGACGAATATTTGTGTCGTCGATCTCACGACCCGTCAGCTTTCGTTTCTGTCCGGTTCGGCGGGACTGCTTTCCCCACGATGGTCCCCCGATGGGCGATACGTAGCGGCAACCACCATGGATTCTCAGAAGTTGATGTTGTTCGATACGGAGAGCCGCAAGTGGAGTGAATTAGCGACGGTTGCAGTTGGTTACCTGAACTGGTCCGGAGACAGCAAGTCTCTTTACTTCGATTCCTTCGGAGCTCACCCTTCCATCAAAAGGGTTAGCATTCATGGTGGGGTAGTGGAAGACGTGCTCAGCCTCGAGGATCTACATCGCGCATGGGGTCCTTATGGACCGTGGTTTGGCTTAGCCCCCGACGACTCCCCGTTGGCGACCCGGGATGTGGGCAGTCAGGAATTGTACGCGATCCAGTGGCCTAACCGATAATGAGGGAACGGGCAGGATACACCCCAGCGGCTCACAAGTCGGGATCACACAACGGGGATCCCGACGCCTGCCGCATAAAGCACCGTCTCACCAGCACCTAGGGCAAGATCCCGCTCGATCTTCTCATCATCCAGAGCCGCAGTGCAAAATGGAGCTAGCCCGAGCCACGTCGCAACCAGACAGAAAGTCTGGCAAAAATGGCCTGCCTCAAGCAAAACCACTCGATATGCGCGCGAGAACCGATAGCGCCACATAATGCGAGAAAGCACCGTCGTCATCACGAACAGGACGGAGCAGTGCCGCACCCAATCCTGGTGGCCACATAGCTGGCCCATCCGATCCGCCACTATGCCTGCCTTTAACAGCTCTAAACAGTGGCGGTCCGGCCTGTAGTGATAGACACCGCGTGCAAGACCCTGCACTCGGGAGCACCAGCAGTAGACCTCCAGCGATTGGCGAGCCCCTCCCGACGGACTGGTCTTCACCGGCAGGTTGCCCAACCCGGGCCACGTGACATGACTGGTAAATCCCCATGTGAGTCGGAGGAGAACGGAAAGCTGCTCGAGCGAAACCCTCCCCTCTCCAAACGAGCGATGGGTACGTCGGGTCAGCAGCACCTCGGGGAGTTGGCCACGAAGATGTGGGCCAGGATCGGGTAATTCGATGCGTGGCCTGCTCCGATAGGGCTTGATCGCAGGAGGCGGTGGTTGTCGGCGCTTCAATGCGCGGTTGAACCGAGCTTCCTCAATCAGGAGGGGTTGAGAGTGTGCATCCCGCGTGGCAAAGTGGAAAAAACGAGCCTCCACGCCCCAAGTTTGCCAGCAGGCCAGAGCGTCCTCTCGCTTGGATTGTGCGCCACCCTGAACTACAACCGCGGTATGCGCGATCAGTTGTCGAAGGCCACGTCGAACGGATCGAGCGGAATATTCGGAAAGCGACTGCTCTACCTCTCGAGGTGTACACCACCCGTTCAATGCCGCCAGGATCGGTACCAGAACTGGCGAGGCCTCAAATTCTTGTCCCGTTAGGTAGTTCTTGCAGTGCAGCGCGTCGTCCTGGAAGAAAAAAACCAGACAACTCGAACGCTTTACCAGAACACGGCGACTCCTCATGCGATCTCAGAACGCCGGGTAGCATTAAGGATGGTTGCACCTCGGACCATAGTGCCAAGGTGGGCCTTCGAATTTTTGCAGGCACTTCTTCAGGCAAAGAACCAGCTCTTTTTCGGCCTGGGTTAACTTACGGTGGCGTTCGGCGATGCTTCGCTTCACCTCCGCGAGTTCCTTAGCGGCGTCTCCTCCTCGTTTCTTCCTCCTCCTCTTTGTGGCCATCGATGCCCCTCCCTTCAAGCTATGGCAAGGCGGTGGAATTCTCAGCCACTGCCTCCCTCGGCTTCTTAGAAATATTTGCCTTCGTGATAGGACAGCCACTACGGTCGGCACATCTTGCACCCTACGACCAGTGCTGTCAAGAACTAACGGGGGAGTGAATGGACCGTTCACGCAAATGCTCAACCAGGAAATCAGGTCAAGGTCTGGTCCAGTCAACGCCGGAGCGTTGTTCCTATTGCGTTGTTGCGGTCAAGCCGGTGGGCGGAGCCGGTGTGCTCTCGTCTTGCACCAAGTAGAAGAATGGGTCAACTGATTCCGCAACCGGTTGACCACTTGCGCCCAACAATTGCCAGGGCGGACTCGACGTGGTGCCCCGGAGGAACTTGGCTCCGTTGGGGTTGGAGGCCGTGGCTGGCGTTGCGGGGAAGTTCGCAGGATCGGGCGTGTTCCATGCCGGGAAGACACCGTAGAAGTCTTTCCCTACAGAAATGACGCGCGAGTAGTCGGCGACGCTGTCTGTCGTCGTGGCCGTTCGTGCGAGGATGATATCGTCCCAGTTCTCCCCGGTTGCGTCAGTCGTTCGGCGGAAGTGAGTTTCCCATTGTCCAGAGACGAGCTGCTGGTACACGAAGCCGACCCTGCCATCGCTGTTAATGGCGAGACCCGCCAAGTTGGCGTTACCCACCGTCAACAAGTCGCTGGACCAACATGCTCCCCGATCAAGAGATCGCCGCACCCGCAAAGTATAGTTCTCTCCCGAATTGTCGCCCCAGACTAAGTACACGGTGTTGCTATTGCTGGGATCAACGCACAGGGACAGATCATTATCAAGACGTTGACCATCCAGAGACTGGGGATCCTTAATTCTCACGTTGGTCGCCACCAGCCGTCCGGGCTTGCCGTCGGAAGGATCTGTCAGATCGATGAATCCGCCGCTACCCCAGCTGTCATCGCGTTCCACGACGATGTCAGTAATGACGGTCGTGCCGTTGTAGCTGCGCCAACCCTTGTAGGCGACGTAGGCAGTTCCGTCGCTGTGAACGGTGGGGCGCACTTCATACCCATTCCACGGCACAGAGGCGCGGTGATCGAGAACTACCCGCGCGAACACTGGTGCCGCTGCCTGCGCATCGGGGCACACATCGATAGTGGCAGCGGCCGAATCCCCCATGTTGCCGCTGTGGTCGATGTAGCCGACGTAGGTTCGGTCCGTGTCAGGTTGTCCGGACTGGTGCTGGGTAAAGGCTAGGGTATAGGGTTGGTCGATCGAAAGCCGAGTGTCGATATCGGGAAACGGACCGGCCGCCACCAGGTTTGGGGTTCGCAGCACGTGTAGTGTCGGGGTATTACTCGGCGGATTGAGAGCAACCGCCCAGTAGAGTTCACCGGATGCAGCAAGCCCGGTGGACTGGTCCATTTCCTCCGCCCCGTCGGGTTCGCTGAAGTTCGCCTGCCAGGTCCCGCCACGGTCACAGGAGTACCAGTACCCCACGTTGGCCGGAGGGGGCACGTCCGTTGTGGTAATCACGATCTGGTCCGGATTGTCCGGGTTAACTGCAATCGAAGGTTGCCAGTTCAGGCCCGCCTCGTCGCTGCGCTCCGCCGGTATGATGTCCACGACACGAACGAATGTCATGGGGCACCCACTTGGCCCAGAAGCTTTTCAATCAAGGGTCGCTGCGATTCCGGCTGAACGTCTGCCGGGTCCAATAGGGTGAATGCCTCGGATGTAAGGAACTGCTGTGATTCTGGAAGGGGTGCCCACGGCGGAGGGCGGTGCAACAGGAAGATGCCGCGCTGCCCATCGGAAAGGCGCGGCGCGAGCGCCCATGTCGGTCGAGCGCTCCTTGGGAACAGGACGGTCGTGCTCTGTGTCGGCCGGCCACGCAACGCATTGCGAATGTCAAACGATGCGATCGCCCACTGAGGGGCGTTTCGCCAGCGCACATCAAAAGGCGTCGGTTTGACAGCGACCACCTTCGCGACGATAACGAGAACGGAACTGCTGAGCCGATCCGCCAAATGGCGCTGGGGCAGCAGTTTTATGTTCGCGTCGACATCGTCCTCGAGCTGCGCGTCAACGTGGGATATCTCGCGTGCGGCAATTCCTCGTCCTTGAATCCAGTCTGAGGTGAAGAAGACGGCCCGCTGCTGCGGCTGCAGTTCGCCTCGCTTTCGCAGAGCCACCGTCACCACGCGCTTACGCAACTCGCCCAGCGCCGGATCAGACCGCAGAGAGCGGTCGATTCGAATCACCGCAAAGTTATCGCGCGGCGGCAAGTTGGCCACGGAAGAAGTGCCCAGCTCGACGACTGTGCCAGCGAAAATGAAGCTGGACGCTTGGACGAGTTTTGGAATGTCTGGTTGAAGCTCGTGCACACAAAAATCCCCACGCCAAATTGGTCGAGGGTATATCACCGTGCGGAAACGGTGTCAATAGGTGCCCATCTCCTCGTGGTTGAGGCCGGAAGGAACTCACTATGGTTCGCGCCCGTCGTTCCACCCGCGCGGATCGCCATTCGGCGTGGCGTCCGGACTTCGCGCCGCCGTTTGAGCTGACATTGAAGAGGGTCAAGATCCCGTGGGTCAAAGCTGTCGGATTGAAAGCGACGCTGAACGTCAGGTTCTGCTCCACGGCCAAGGTCGCCGGCAACGCCAGACCCGGCTCGGGCTGTGGTTGGTGCCGCCAAAGTCTACTCGGGCGTGGGGAGCTACATTGTTATGAAATCATGACGCCGACGCAAGACTGCAAGCACTGGTCCGACGGGGCAATAGGCCTCGCTTAGCTCTGCTTATGCGAGGTCGTCGAACCAGCGCTCGCAGTATTTCTCATTTGTGGCCAGGTTCAGATCGTCAGAACGACGCGGAACTGTGCCTTGCCGCTCAACATTCGCGCGTAAGCCTCGTCCGCTTTCTCGAGTGGAAAGGTTTCAATCATGGGACGCACGCCGGTTTGTTCGGCAAAGCGCAGTGTGTCCTCGGAATCGGCCGGTGTTCCTGCGGCCCAGCCCTGAACTGTTTTACTTCCACTGATGAGCTGTATCGGCGTGACCTCGATGGGATCGAAAGCAGCACCGATGACCATGAGCTTGCCATTCGGCCCCAACCCGTCGATTAACTTGGACATCGCTTTCGAGCTTGGGGCTGTCGCCACGATTACCTGTGCGCCACCCAGCTTTTGTAATTCCTGAACTGCGTTCACAGATTTGCTGTCGATGTAGACGCTGGCTCCGAGTTTCTTGGCCAGCGCCGCGTTTTCAGCGCCGCGTCCGATCGCCGCCACCTTATAACCAAACTTGTTGGCGAATTGAATTCCGAGGTGCCCCAGACCGCCGATACCCTGCACTGCAACAAGGTCGCCGGGAAAAGCGCCACTGTGCCGCAGCGCGTTGTAAGTGGTAATTCCGGCGCAGAGCAGCGGTGCTGCTTCGGCGTCACTGAGACTGTCGGGGATCGGCACCAGTGCTTCTACGGGTGCCACCATGTACTGCTGGTATCCGCCGTCATAGCTGATGCCCGCAATTTTCAGGTTCCGGCAATTGCGAAAATCTCCGCGCCGGCACTCGCGACAGGTATTGTCCTGGCCGCCGTGCCAGCCCACGCCCACACGCTGTCCCTTCCTCCACGCGGAAACACCGGCACCTACTTCATCGATGATGCCGGCTACTTCATGTCCTGGCACCCGGGGATATTGAATCCCGGGCCAGGAGCCTTCTTTGGTGAGCACGTCACTGTGGCAAACCCCACAGGCCTTCACCTTGATGCGTACCTGTCCTGCGCCCGGCTCAGGAATCTCGCGCTTCACTATCTCGAAAGCTTCTCCGGGTTTAGAGACTTGCGCCGCCTTCATTGCTGCTGCTGTGGGTTTTGGTGCGACTTTAAGCGTTGCCATAAATCCTCCTATGACTTTCAGCCATAGTTGAAGAGCACTTACTGTTAGCTGAGAGGTGACGGAACCTAGCTCGCCGGTTTAGCCTACCCAGAACATGAGTTCCAATTGGGAAGCAGTCTTCCCTGCTAAACGATTACGCCTCCTGTGGGGCAGATTTGGTTGCGAAGGTAGTCACAAGGTTGATGTTGCCGCGTGTGGCTTTGCAACAAGAGCACTCCTCGTGCGCACCGTCGGCCCCAGCCTGGACAACTTCGTGCTCACTACCTGGCAGCTTGACGCTGGGCCGAGCTTGCGGGAATAAGCCCGCTGATCTTCTGTTTTCCTTTTCCCGTGCATTCCTGGTGGGTTTTTCTTCGATTGGCTTCAAGATGCGCTCTCCTTCATAAGAGATTCATTGTTTCCGATTGGTTCCGGACGCAATACACACCATTCCACAACCGGACTTGCACTAAGACTTCTTCGAACTTCGGAAGGATGCAGACCGCGGTATTCCCGTCTATGAAGCAGCTGAGGACGAGTAGGCCAAGCTGCTGTAACCAGGCCTCGTATCCGAGGAGTGCGGAAACCAACTGGTGATAAGGGCCATAGCTACCTTGGCGATCTTCCGTCCCCGCCTCATCATCAGGTAGAGATACTTGGTGCGCCATTCTGGAATGCTGCGGACCGTTACTTGGGCAGCTTGCATCAGCAAATCTTCCGACGTACTTCATCTCGGACCGCGATTGACCTCCCCTGCGGTCCGACGTAACATTCCCGGCCAGATGCTTTTCCGCAACTTGGAACAACGGTTGGTCCGTCTTGCCTGCCAATTCCGCTTTGCGAGAGAGGAGAGCACAATGAATCGAGAACGGGCGTTGAAGGTCTTGTTGGTGTTGGTGGGGTTGATCTTTGTGATTGGTGTTTACCCGCTGATGATGTTTCTATGGCCGAGCGGGTGGCGATGGCAGCCGAATCAGCCGGAATATGAGCAGATGATCCTCGGCGTGTATGCCACACTGGGAATTTTCCTGTTGCTGGCATCGCGCAATCCATCGGCGAACCGCAGCCTAATCGCGTTCACGGCGTGGTCGAGCCTGGTTCATGCCTCAATCATGGCGGTGCAAGCCTTCCAAAATGCGAGCGAACGGGGACATCTTCTCGGCGACATTCCTGCACTGGTCGTTGTCGGCGTGATGCTGATCGTGCTCGCGCCACCAAAGCAATCGGCAGAGCGTGCTACCGCGATCCAGTAGGTGGTGGAATATCGCCTTATCACAAGGGCGGTGGCTGAGAGGGGCTAACAGACGGTGCAAGTTGCGCTAACGTCTTCCATGAGCTCTCTGCATGGCCTACTACTAAGCACGAATCCCGGCAAGGTTGAGGAGGAGAACGAGTGTCAACATTTCTGCGAACACTTCTGGTCTGCCTTCTTGCGACAGCCGCCGCCTTGGCCCAGGAGAATCCGCCGACAACCGCTGTCGTCCCGGCCCCGGACAATCCGCTCAGCGCATGGAATAAGTTCGCCTACGGACGGGTAAAGGATATCCTGCTCCGCTCCGCCGAAAAAGTGCCTGAGGAGAATTACAACTTTAAGCCTACGGACGCGGTCCGCAGCTTCGGTCAGATCGTTGGGCACCTGGCCGACGCACAGTACCTCTTCTGTTCCATCGAACTCGGCGAGAAAAATCCCACCCCGAAAATCGAGCAGAGCAAGACCTCGAAAGCCGATCTCATCGCCGCACTCAAAGACGCCTTCGCCTACTGCGACAAGGCCTACAACGGTATGACCGACGCGTCCGCTACTCAAATGGTGAAGCTGTTCGGAAACGACGCACCGAAACTGGACGTGCTGACTGTCAACAACATGCACAACATGGAACACTACGGCAACCTGGTCACCTACATGCGGCTGAAGAACATCGTTCCTCCAACCAGCGAGCTGGCAGCCCAGCCACAGCCGACGAAATAATGTGCCTTTTGGCGGGCTGCCGAGTGGCCTGGTGCCGCTGAGGTGGGTTGTCCTGTGTCAAACCGACATCGGATTACACCCATCGTACAAGGGGCAGGGAGAACCTCGCGGCTCTTTCCTGATTCTTAAACCCAGGTAGCGACTTCACAATTAGGAGATCGGATGGCCACGGTGCACGACGCAACCTATGAAGTCTTGCGTTCACTGGGAATGACCACAATCTTCGGCAACCCAGGTTCAAACGAACTCCTTCCTTGATCGCCTGCCTTCCGACTTCCGATACGTCTTGGCCTTGCGCGAAGGCGCTGGCCTCGGGATGGCCGATGGGGTATTGCCAAGCGATCGGCAAGCCTGTGCTCGTCAGCCTGCATGCTGCCGCCGCGCAACCAATGCCGCGGCTCGGCCAAACTAAGGCACTCGCTGATCGACTGAATGCCGCATGGGAGGCGAGCGTGAAGCTGGCTGAAACCTGCGGCGCGGGTGAGTTTTTGGTCAGGGAGCCAGCGAGAGTTTCTTTCCCAACCCACCAGATTGCATCAGGCGCGAGGAGCGCATCACACCGGACAATGGGACGATGGTATTGGCAATACCTTCGTGTCAGTTGTCGATTCGCCGAGGGAGCTACCCTGATCCAGCACTGGCATTGACCCGATTTGCTAATCGAGCCGATGCCGCGATCGTGACCGCCCGCCAATTTCGGGCTTCAGATCGAGGGGGACTGTCCATGAGCTTCGATTCCTCCAGCCAGTCCTCAGCCGAGAGTTTGGCCTGCTCCGGTCCGTACGATTTCGCCACTGCAGCAATGAAGGAAGCCAACTCGCGCTCTGCCAGGTACGTCTGCTCCTCGTAAATCGAATTCGAAAAAGAGTCGTGCTCGTTCATTGGATACTCCCGCTATGTAGATCAGCCGGAGGTGAACGAGAAAGCTTTGAATCGCCAACACCAGGACATCCAGCCGGGAAACGCGACGTCGATGACCGTCTGCGCGAGCACTTCCGGCCAGGGCTGGCCATTACCGCTCCTCCTTCCCAACCGGGGCCGCTTTCGCACCGGCCTTTTTGTTCCATCCGTGGAAGCGCGAGAAATCGCCCGCGTTCCAGGCCTCGCGGAGTCCGGGGGTGCTCAAATCCCAGTCGGGGCGGATCTCGCTGGTCACGGCGCGCAGGTCGTGCCAGAGGTCGACGACCGACGGGCGGCCCCAGAACCAGTAGCCGTTGTAGATACGGTGGATCACGAGGCCCGGCTTGAGCACGAGCGTGTGCGGGATCATGGGGTTGTGTTCGGGGTCGGTGTACTCCGGGATGTCGAGGTCCTTCTGAACCTTTCGGTCAGGGTCGGAGAGGAAGGTCCACTGGGCGCCGACCGACGCACGGAATTCCTGGAGCGTGTGGTGGTCGTCGGTGGAGATCGTGGCGATTTGGGTGTACGCCACGGCGACCTTCGGATAGAACGCGGCGAGTTCCAGATGCTGCTGGTGCTCCTTCGGGCAGTAGTGCCCGCGGGCGAGCGTGAGGATCAGGGGGTCATCGCCTTGCAGCTCGCTGAGTCTGCGCAATGTTTGCGTCTGATCGGGCAGCTCGTAGTCGGGGAAGACGCCTCCGGGCACAATGTCAGAGCGCATAGTTGGAGTCCCTCGATTCAGATCGCATGATGGAACGGACCTTTATCAACTCGCCTCATCCTGTCTGAAACCTTCTCCCTTTTAAGTTCCCTTTAGCGTGACGGAACGGCTGTACTTCCCTAGCTTCAGGTCCCAGCGATACCTTTGTTCTGCAGGACCCGGACGACGACCCTGCGGTTCTCGGCCTGTCCTTCCACCGTTTCGTTGGGCCCGACTGGATTCGACGAACCCATCGCGCCCGGTGCCAGGATGTTCGTCAGGGGGATATTTCCATCCTGTTCCAGAATGGCCAGGACGTTATCGGCTCGTTCCAAGCTGAGCTTCTGATTTAGTGCCGCTGAACCAACCGAAGAAGCGTAGCCCTGCACCTGAATGATGTAGCCGTTGATGGTCAAGGCCTTTTGAGCAAGGGCTAGGAGTTGGGGCTTGTATTTCGCTTCCACCTCAGCCTTCCCGTTTGCGAAAAGTACGGTGACTTCATCGAGGATGTTGTACTCGCCCAATTGTCCAAAGCGCTTGTTGGCCTCCGCGATTGCCTCGCGATTAGCGGCAATCTTGGCCTGGTTGGCCTCAATCTCTTGTTGGTTCGCTGCGATGTTTGATTGGTTAGCTTCAACCTGTTGCTCGGTCGGGGCAAGACCAGCCTGGATATCCTGCGCCGTCTTCAGGTCCGAGGCCTTGAACTTGACCGTGTCGGCCACCAACTGATGTTGGTCGTTCATCGTCCCCTTCACTTGCACCGGTAGACCGGGGATGAGCGCGGTCATGCCCAATTGCTTTTTGCGCAGCTTCAATGCTCCCTGTGTCTCTTCGACCTGGGTATCTGAGGTAAGCACTACGACAATGGGTTCGCCGTCCTGTGTTTTTACCGTCATCGTTGCGCCGCTCCGCCCCACGATAAGCCCCTGGACCTGGGAATTCTGTGCGACCGCAAAACTCGCAAGTACAAGGCCGGCCAAGAAGAACAGCAAAAGTTTGCCACCGCGTGAACCACTCGGTTTCATATCGTTGCTCCTTTTACCTGAACTCATTGCAATTGAACTCATTGCCCTCCGCAAGCCCTCGGGAAGTGTCTGTGGTTTGCCATACGTCCTGTTGGCGAATTCTTTTGCACGGCAGTCTTCATGGTTGCTTCCCAATGTCGGTTCCGCCGAGATTAGTGTCGGGCATAAGCGAAATGCCGGGCGAAGCGTGTTGACATTCGCTACTTCACTTCCACGGCACGATGAGACGTTCGACCACTCAGTCAACTCTCCTCACCGGCGGGAACCTGTACGTCGAGTCGAAAGTTTCGGGCTTCGGGTTGTAGATGCGAATCGTGAGGTTAACCATTTCGCTCGGCGGAAGCGGCAGCCAGTTGGACTCTTTATCCGGACCCGGCGAATTTGCCTGAATGTACAAGTCGAGCGAACCGTCTGGGTTGTATTTCAGCGGCATGCCCGAGCCGATCCGGTAGCGTTCAATGGGATTGTGCACGTAGAAGTTCTCGCGGTATTGCGAGACGGACCAAACACCGTTCTGTGACGCGCCTAGATCCGTCTTTTCCCAGTGCATGATGTACTTGTGGCTGCCATCCAGTGCCCATCCGTTGCCATCGACCATGGCCGATGGGTAAATAATGTCTTTCTTCACTCCCGCCAGGAGGCCAAAACAGGCGACGAAGGCTCGCGTCTGGTAATCCGTACCAAACCGAGCAATGTTCATATCTTCCGCAGGACGAACCGGTTGAGTACTCATGGTGCACCTCTATTCCTTGCTTGCAGTCTCTACCGGAAATTCCTTTTGCTGCGCAACAGAAACTTTCAGCACGGCCTGAGCTGCTACTCGCTGACTTTGTTGTTTCGCTGAGCCTGCTTGAGTTTCTCCATATCCGCCGGAGTAAGTTGGGGGCGATCGATGGTGAGTGTCAGCTTCACGAGCTTGCCGTTGAACTCGAACGGGACTTGGTACTCCTCGTCCACTGGCGTTCCCGTATCAGCGCCGACGTCGAAATTCTCGTCCCATTGCAGGATGAAGGGCAGAGTTTGTTCCATCGATTGCGTGGCCATGGTTTTGCCGTCCACTTTAAGAACGCCGGTGCCACCGCGACCGATGCCGCTCGGGCTGCCGAAGGCAAGGGTGCCGATGCCGAGTCCGTCGTATTTGAAATCGAACTCGAGCGTGTGCTTGCCGGGTGTCAGTGCTTCGGGGCTTTCCCAGCGAACGCGTTTGAGATCGACCAGGTTCCATACGAAGATGGGCTTGCTCTGCAGAATGTAGAAGCCGTAGCCACCGAACCGTCCGCCCTGGGTTACGAGCATGCCTTCGCCACCACCCTGTGGAATTTCGACTTCAGCTTTGAAGTCATAGGAAGAATTGAGGATGCTCGGGGCGTCGCCATTGGGGGTGCCAGTCACCTCACCTGAATAGTTAAAGACGGTGCGACCCGCACTCAGGCTGGGCTTGGGGATAATTAGCCGAGTGACCACAGAATTGTCGAGGGGGAGGACCTGGTATTTCTCCGCTTCTGTCCAGAACAAGTCTTGCAGTTCTTTGAGCTTCGCGGGGTACTTGTCAACTACGTTGTCGAACTGCGTCCAGTCCTTGGTCACGTCATACAGTTCCCACGGATAATCGGCGGGATTCTCCTTGATAATCCCACCGGTTTCCCAGGGTGGACGCATGACTTTAGTGCTAGCGATCCATCCGTCGTGGTAGAGCGCGTGGTCACCCATCATTTCGAAATACTGTGTGCGGTGGGTCGATGGAGCGTTGGCATTCGCTTTCTTGAAGGTGTACATCATGCTGACGCCTTCGATGGGCTTTTGCTTGATACCATCCACAAATTCGGGTGCCTGAATTTGCGCCGCCTCGAGGATAGTGGGCACAATGTCAATCACATGGTGGAACTGGTTGCGGATCCCTCCCGGATCGTCGATGTGGCCCGGCCAGGACACGGCCATGCCTTGGCGCACGCCGCCGAAGTGGGAGGAGATCTGCTTGGTCCATGAGAACGGCGTGTCGAAGGCCCAGGCCCATGGCACAGCCATGTGCGCATAAGTCTTGTCCGTTCCCCATGCGTCGTAGAAGTATTTCAGTTGATCTTCGACCGGAACCATGACCTGGTTGAACATGGCCACTTCGTTGGGGGTGCCAAACAGGGTCCCTTCCGAGCTAGTCCCGTTGTCACCTTCGATGTAGATGATTAGTGTGTTGTTGAGCTTGCCTTCGTTTTCCACCTCCTGCATCACGCGGCCGATTTCATGGTCGGTGTAGGCCGCGTACGCGGCGAATACATCCACCTGACGAAGGAACATTTTCTTTTCATCGGGACTGAGCTGATCCCAGTGCTTGAGCAAGTCTTCGGGCCAGGGCGTCATGTTGGCGTCCTGCGGAATCACACCTAGTTTTTTCTGATTCGCGAAAGTTTGTGCGCGCAGTTCGTCCCAGCCTTTATCGAACAGGTGCATGTCGCTGATCTTCTTAAACCATTCGGGCGTGGGTTGGTGCGGCGCATGAGTACCGCCAGGGACGTAATAGAGAAAGAAAGGTTGCTCGGGATTCACGGCGTTGAGGCGCTTCAGGTACTCGATCGCGTCATCCGCCATGGCCGTGGTCAGGTTCCAGCCCGGTTTTCCTACATAGGGATAGATCTCGGAAGTGTTCCGGAAGAGGTTGGGCGCCCATTGATTGGCATCACCGCCGACGAACCCATAGAAATAGTCGAAGCCCATGCCGACCGGCCATTGATCAAAGGGCCCAGCCTGACTGGCGGCAAAGGCAGGAGTGTTGTGGTTCTTGCCAAACCAGGAGGTGGCGTAACCGTTCTCCTTCAAGATCCGGCCGATGGTCACTTTGTCTTTGGGGATGATGCTGTTGTAGCCCGGATAACCGGTGGCCTGCTCGGAAATGACTCCGAAGCCCACCGAGTGATGGTTGCGGCCAGTGATAAGGGCAGCGCGTGTCGGGGAGCAAAGTGCCGTGGAATTGAAGTTAGTGTAACGCAGGCCGTTCTTGGCGATGCGGTCTAGTGCCGGTGTGGGAATCACGCCACCGAACGTGCTGGCCACACCGAAACCCGCGTCGTCGGTCATGATCAGCAGGATGTTCGGGGCACCTTTCGGTGGGACGATGCGCGGTGCCCAGCACGGCTTCGATTCGCGCGCATCGCGTTGGATCACTCCGCCGAACGATGCAGGGTTAGGTGGCAACTGCTTTTCAGAAGTAAGCGATTGTGTAGCCGCTGGCGAACACGCTTCGGGTGCCGGTTGCTGCGCCAGGCTTGGAATCGCAGCCAGTAGCAAAACCACACTGAAACACACCCATTGCTTCGGCAAACCCATGTCTCGACAATTCATGGACCGTTCCTTTCCCGAAATTCACATTCCTGACTTTTTGAGCGGTTTGCCCTGGGAGATCATGGCTTCTTCGCTGGCGTCTTTTTCGCCGGCGCCTCTTTCATCTCCGCCGTTCGGCCGCCGATTAAGGTCAGGGAATCCGCAGCATTGAAGGGGAATTGACGCACCGACTCTTGACCGGTGGTGCTCAGAGTGATATCCACGCGGCGATTGCTCGCCAGGACGATCGTTCGCATGTTCTTGAGAATCCTCTGCCGCTCCTCGTCATTCAAGTCGGAATTCGCCTCGACCGCCGCCTTCACCTGGTCAGGCGTCATGTTCTCCTCCTCACCCAAGGCTTTGGTTTCGATGCTGGCCTCGGGAACACCGTGTTCAACCAGAAAACTCTTGGTGCGATCCACCCGGCGTTGCGAAAGTGCCATGTTGTAATCCGGCGCACCGCGTTTATCGGCATGGCCCGCAAGAATCAGTTTTCCGTCGGGCCTGGATTCGAGATACTTCTGGAAATCGCTGGCCAGCGTGAGCAGTGTTTTCTGTTGACTTTCGACCAGACCACCGCTCGGCTTGTTAGCCTTCGGCATATCAGTCGGGAAGTAGATGCTATGGAGGGCAAGCCTGGCCTCCAACTCCTTGGGAGGCGGCGGAGTCTCTACCGTCACTGGAGTAGAAGCTGCCGTTATCAGGCCGCGCAAATCGGTACAAGTCGCGCTCACCGTAATGGTTCCGGGGGATGCGCCGGAGGTGTTGAGATCAGCCGAACTGCCAGTCCCGGAGACGTTGCCGCCAGTGGACGACCAGCCGCCGACGCTCACGGACACATTATCTGGGCTGGTGCAGGTGCAGGTGATCGCGGCCGGGGTACCCGCCTGCAGACTGGCAGGATGGGCCGAGCAGGACATGGTCGGCGGATTCTTGGGTGGTTCTCTTACTGTAAAATTGGCGGTGCAACTTGTCTCGCCACCTTTTTTCATCTTGGGGTCGGTGATGTTCGCCGTTACCGCGTAACTGCCACCCTTTACGCCATTGGTGTCAACGGTTGCACTTGTATCTTTGCCAGTGACCTTTCCGCCATTGCTACTCCAGGCGTAGTTGAGCGTGTGCTTGGGATTGAAGTTGCTCGCAGTGGCAGTCGCGGTGAGGGGCTCGCCCATCATCACCTCGCTGGGCTGGACCGAACAACTAGCGGTTGGAGGAACCGGTGGCTTGCCGCCCAACTCAAAGGTCGCACCCAAAACCGGACCGCTCTCGGCGGTGTCGTAAATGAATTGGTTATTGCCACGATAGTCCACGTCCAGATAACGCCAGCCGAGCAACAGGGCGATGTTACGTTTGACCTTGAAGCCGAACAGACCGGCTACCTGGTAGTCGAGCTTCGCGCTGCCGCCGCCAGCGTCGCCCAACACTATGATTTGCGCCTTGGATGAGAGATCCAGTTCGATCTTCGAGCCGCCAAGGCCATCTACCCAATTGGCTGATGCCGACCGGCCCACGCCAGAAGGCTCGAAGGTAAAGTTCTGTCCCAGATACCAATAGCGTATCCCCGCCAAGGCATCGATCTTCCATCTGTCGGTCTCTACGATCCGGTATCCAAACTTGGGGGTAAAGAGCGTCTCTGTCAGGTGCGCATTGATCGAGGTCTGACTCAGATCGTTCTCAGGAATACCCTTTTCGTCACGCAGCCTGACCCACATGAAATCGATGGGCAGCACGAAGCGGTTCTTGCGGGCCTGGAAGGCGCCCATCAGGCCGAAGTTGAAGTAGGACAACACGTCAGATCCCGAGACATGGATGCTGGCGTCGTGGCCGAGAGCGCCCACCGTCCCGTGTATTCCCGGGAACCAGAGATAGGGTGCGATAGTGAAGTGCCAGCTATCGTCGGCGGTACCGGCAGCTTTCTGTGGTGCCGGATCAGTCGTGGTCTTGGCCTGGTCCGTTGGATCCGCCGGCACCTGCCCGAGGGCCGGCAGGCAGAGCAACAAACTTAGCGTCACCACGGATAGGACCCCAAACCACACCTTAAGGTAAGAATTCATTGCCTCTCCCTTTCGCTGGCCGCTGCCCGATGATGAACACCGTCGTCATCACTTGTGTTTGTGAAATACCCGAGCAATTTCGGGAGCAAACTCTCCGATCCAGTTGATCCCCATCCCAACCCATACCTGGGTAATCGCCGCCTGATACCCCTTCACCTCCCAGTTGGGATTGCCTGGTTGCCAGGTCGTGGCCGTAACACTGCCCGTGAAGGCGCCCAGATAAGGAAGTAGCTGAGGCCGCAAGTTTTTTTCCGTGCGGTCGTAGGTGACAAAATTTCTGACCACGGCGTGGCGTGTGCGCGGCCAAAAGCCATTGCAACGGCAACGGTCGTAACGCGGCTCCCACCCGAGCAGTCCATCGCCCAGTGAAGTAACGGAGTTCTGAATGACAAATTCGGCTTGCCGTGTTCCAAGCCGCTTAACGAATCCTTCGAAACCGTCACCCCACTCTGGATAAGTGTGGTGAACCTGGTCGTGAATTGTGAACAGAGTGGTCTTGATGTAGATACCCCAAGTCGTATACGTCTGTCGTAAGTAGAGTTTGAATCGCCGGTCAGCATTCAAGGATTCCAGGGGAACTTCCTTGGGCACATACGAGCCGTAGAACCAGTTCACGTTGATCTGGTTATCTTTTTTGGGCGCAAGAGTGTCGGCCGGCTGATTTTGTGCCGAACACAACCCGCCACAGCACATCATCAACAACATCACAGCGAGACTAAGAAATTTTCGGATTCGCGCTGTCCCTAGCCCCAGCCGAAGCGGTTCATACGCGGATTGATTCGATGCCGACATGCTAGGCTGATGCTAAGGACTCCGTCCCGGTTGAAGGCCGTTCCCGCTTCCTGCTTTGTTCGACGTTCAGTTCTTAGGGACTTCAACCTCGAGGAACCGCCGAAACGATCATGCGTCCTTGACGATGAGCTGCAGCTCGCAAACGTGCCACGGTGGAAAGGCGGTTGCCATTTGTTTTGTCCAGCGCGGTTCTACCTAAGACACTGCAATCCAGCGATTTCCCATCAATTCAATTAGGGGAATCGCGAGCCTTTTGTACTAATTCCAATCCCCCAACTTCCCGCACCGTGTAAAACTGGAGAATCGGAGGATTTGGGCTTAGTTCCATCAAAAGCAAGAGCTGTTTGTAGGCATCCGACTGCAAATGGCGGATCAGATCAGCCTCCGTCGCCCATTTCGCCTCGATCAGAAACATCTCCGGTTCCTGCCAGCATAGAAACAGCCGGCAACTCAAGCATCCTGGCTGCACCTGAGTCGGACCCATCGTGGATGCAAGCGCCCTGGCTAGTTGCCGTCTTTGTCCGTGAGCCGCAAAAACGTTCACATGCTCAATAATCATTTCTTCTTCTCCCGTCCGGCGACTTGCGTCTTAACGAGAACAAGGTGCCCGTCGCGTGGCAGACCCAAGGCACGCACTGGGTAGACGAAGATATTGAGCTTTCTCCATGCACGACGGTGGCCGAAGTGAAGCTCTTAAAGGGGAGTCGCTAAACGTTGAGATTAAAAGGGGCTTGGAAAAAGCCTTGCGGCGGGAGGGTAACGCAGGATTGAGTGAATTTTGGAGCTCCCTCCAATAGGTTGGAGGCTCTAGTCCGGCCGGCGAATACTGAGCTTCTTCATTCTTGCCTCAACCGTGGTGGGTTTCAGACCCAGGATTTCCGCGGCGCCCCCTTTTCCTCGGATGCGCCACCTCGTCGCCCGCAGTACCTTGCAAAAGTGGTCGAGCTCTACTTCATCCAGGCGGCGCATGTCTTCATTGGACTTCGGCTTGAGTTTCGGAATTTCCGCTCGGAAGACGGGCCCAGTATTCAGGATGAGGTTTCGCTCGATGATGTTGCGAAGCTCGCGCACGTTCCCCGGCCAGGAGTACCTCTGGAATTCCTGCATGGTGCCAGCGTGCACACCTTCCACGTTACGCCCCATTCGTTTCCCGAGTTCTTTCAGAAACAGCCAAACCAGCACAGGGATGTCCTCTGGCCGTTCCCGTAAGGGCGGGATCAGGATCGGAAAAACGTTCAGGCGGTAAAAGAGATCTTCGCGGAATTTGCCCTCCACCACCATGGCATGCAGGTCTCGGCTGGTTGCCGCGATCACCCGGACATTCACGCGGATGGTCTTGGAACTGCCTAATCGCTCGAATTCGCCCTCCTGAAGTACCCGCAAGAGTTTCGACTGCACTTCGAGAGGGAGTTCTCCAATTTCGTCCAGGAAAATGGTCGATAGGTTCGCCAGTTCGAACCGTCCGACTTCTCGCGCGAGGGCCCCGGTGTAAGCCCCTTTTTCCCTGCCAAAAAGTTCGCTTTCGATCAGTGTCGATGGAAGGGCTGCACAGTTGGTCTTAACCAATGGCCGCTTCTTGCGACCGCTCATTTCGTGGATGGTCCGGGCAATGAGCTCTTTGCCAGTTCCGGTTTCTCCGAGAATTAGAACTGTAGAATCGGTGGAAGCAACCTGCTCCGCCTTTTTCAGGACACTGCGAATGGGCTCGCTGTTGCCGGCCACGGTGTTGTGACTGTACCCGAGCTTGATCTCTTCCTGCAGGTAACTGTTTTCCTGCTCGAGTTGTTCCTTCAACTTCTGAATCTCTGCATAGGCACGTTGCAGCTTCTCATCTGCCTGTTTTCGGGAAAGCGCATTGGCGAAAATGTCCGCGACATCCTGCACGCGGCAGATGAGCGCATCATCCCAATGACGGTGCTCCCGGAAACTGTCGGTCGACATTCCACCGACTACCTTTCCAGCTACGCGAAAAGGGACAACCAGAGAAGACTTTTCTCCGATCGATTCCATGTAGGCACGCTCGCGGCACGCCTCCGGGGGCAGGTCTGAGGGCCGTTCCGCCTGAGAGATTTCGCCCTGCCTGATCCGCTCCTCCAGCCAGGGGAGCATGCCCTTCAGAAGCCTCTGGTGGAAGGCTGGAAACCCAGGCCGAGCCCAGGTGTGGGTAATGAGGATGTCTCCCGTAACCGGATCGATTTTGCCCAGGGTCGCCCGATCGGTGTCCAAAGCTTCGGCAAGCTTCTCGAGACCGGTGGTGATCTCCTGGTCGACCCGGTTCGACGGGAGATTAATAAACTTGGCAGAGAGGCCCGCCAAAGCCTGCTCAAACTGCAGATGCCGCGCAAGTTCCTGCGCCTCCGCCCGTTCACTGGTGTTGCGAATAATGCTGTAGAACACCATTCCGTTTTCAGTCAGCACCAGACTCAGGGTGATATCAACAGGGAACTCGCTGCCGTCCTTGCGGAGTGCAAGCAGCCCACGTCTTAGGTTCATGGGGCAGTAACCGGGGGCTGCCTGGTACACCTCCCGGTGATGCTGGTGAACCTCCTTCAGGCGCTCCGGGACCAGTGTCTCCACTTTTTGGCCGATCAATTCGTCGCGGCGATAGCCAAACTGCCTTTCCGCTTCCGCATTTAACCCCAGAATGCGCCCCTCACAGTCGGTTGTAACCATGGCGTCCGGAGCTAATTCGAAGAGGACGTGATGAACTCCCTGAGACCGGTTAAACCCGGCTAAGTTGTCTTCGTCAGGCTTGTTCGCGGGAGCACTCATCTAACCGTTTGAACCCGGGGAACTGGCAACGGACAATCCATGCCTCGTGGTGCTTACAGGGAAAGGGACAATCAGTACCCACGAGTCCTTTATACTGCCAACTGAAGGAGCGGGACTACTGTCAAAACTGACAGCTCGTTCCTGCAAACAGCAGGGGCTATTACCTTTCTGTCCTTCCAAGTCCGGCGCGCTATCCCCAGACAGTGCTCCAATATATTGGAGGTTCTCCAGGATCCGAGTCTTTCGACACGTCGTCCGCAAGACCATCCCCTTCGACAAGTTCAGACAAGAGAAGCGCTTGCGCAGACCCGCGAAGGTGCTGCATTTGGAAGGACGCTTGCACTACTCCCCATCAAATTGATGGCCGGTTAGCAGGCAATTGAGATTCGACTCCGGTCTTGCCTGAGAGGGCCTCGGCTACCGAAGGTGAGCCGCATCGCCGGTCATTCCCACTCGCCCGAGCCAGGACTAGCACCTTGAGGTCTCAGCGGCAGAAAAGGAGCAAATCGATGCAAAGAACGAACCGGATCACATGCTTAAGCAGCGGCATGACCTTGGCATTCGCACTCTTGGCTTGCCTTATGGCAATGGGTCAGGACGTGCACCACAACTACATGCCGGGAACAGATTTTTCCAAATATCAGACCTACAAGTGGGTGCCCATCGAGGGAGGTGCACACCCTAACCAGATCATGGATGCGGAAATCAAGCAGTCGGTCGACTCGCAGATGGCGACGAAAGGCTTCAGCAAAACCGACAGCGACAAGGCTGATCTTTATGTCGGATATCAGATTGCCGTCGATCAGGAAAGGCAGTGGAACGCATACGGGATGGGTGGCGGCGTGCGTTGGGGTGGAATGGGATCCGCGACGAGTTCGACCATCAACGTCGGGACTTTGGTCGTCGATATGTATGACCCGGCGACGAAGCAGCTTGTCTGGACGGGACAGGCGACCAAGACGATTGACCCCAGTTCGAACCAGGAAAAGAACCAGAAGAACCTGAACAAGGCCATGCAGAAGCGACTGAAGGACTTTCCGCCCAAAGAGAAATAGAGCGCCACAATTTCCGCACAGTCTGCGATGGAGGATTGCGATGAAAAATAGAACCGTTACAGCTTGCCGGGTTACGTTCCTGGTCTCGTTGGTATTCCTCGCCGTTGCCTGCCTCACCACGCTGGCCGGCGCGCAAAATCCAGAGTTGCAGCAGAAAGTGGCCGAGATCAAGGAAGCGTCCGCGCGGAACAAGCAAGCGCTGGCGCAATACACTTGGCAGGAGCAAGTCACCATTAGCCTTAAAGGGGAGCAGAAAAAACAAGAGCACTTCCAGGTGCGCCTCGGACCCGACGGCAAGCAGCAAAAGACCTCGCTCGACCCGACGGAGGCCGCCGCTCCGCAGCAAGGTGGCCACCGCCTGAAAGAGCACGTGGTCGAGAAGAAGAAGGAAGAGTACAAAGAGTATGCCGACCAGATGAAGGAGTTGGCGCAGCAGTATGTACCACCGGATAGAGAGCTGCTCGAGCAGGCCTATGAAAAGGGA
>Ga0187779_10000077_pt1 | contig 73549 bp, 72 predicted proteins | sample 1015_Q2_SP10_10__FD_132435 | JGI IMG/M metagenome (GOLD analysis project Ga0187779, IMG submission 132435) | Tropical peat soil microbial communities from peatlands in Department of Meta, Colombia - 1015_Q2_SP10_10_MG | ecosystem: Environmental > Terrestrial > Soil > Wetlands > Peat | place...
AGGTCATCGTACTTCTTGCGAATTTCCGTCAGTCTCTTCCTATAGGCCTCAGCATCGCCGTAATCAAGGAAGAGATGGTAGCGTGAATGGCGGCGGGCCTTTCCCGAGGCATGCTTGATCGGGCACCAGTACTGTTCCGTACGTCCAGCAATTTCCGTGGCATATGAAGCAAGGCCGTTGAAATAGCTGCAATAGTCGCAGTTCAGTCTTTCGATGAAGTTCAGGTATTTTAGGTAATGCCGGTCAAGGATGATATGATCTCTCCGTCTGACCTTGGGGATTCCGTAGATCGGGAAACAGATGGACTGATAGATCCAGAGACAGAGATCCAGGAGAAGCGCCGGGATTATCATCGTGTATATTACGGGCGCTGATAGGACGTTTGGATAAGAGGCCCTGATGATGTAAAGAAACCATGAACTCGCAATCTTCCTATGGAGCTCAAGAATCTCCTTTTCGAATATGACCTTACCTTTTCTGACGCTGTACCGTAACTCTTCCTCCCTCCGCCTCATTTCCACCTGAATGCTCTTTTCGAGTTCCCGTATCTCATCGAGAATCTCACTGAGTCGATCGCTCATGAATACCTCCTGTCCGACTTCCTTTTCCAAGGACTGTACCACATGCCACGAAAGAGAAGATAGTGGCACTACGCCCAAATAGCCTTGTGAAGGACGCGCGATTCGGCCCATCGTGCATTTCTCTTGGATTTCGAATAGCTCGAGCATTTCTTGAGCTGCTTCCCTATCGTTGAGGAATGTCCTTTCCGAAGTGTGGTTATCAGCAGGAAGAAAATCTGCTATACTGACCGAGAGGAGAACGATGAGGGCTCTGCCGACAAAGATTGTAGCTATCGTATTTCTTTTCTTCGTCGTGTCGAACTGTTCCAAAAATCAGCCTCTGAGTTCCTGGGAAAGACACTGCGAGGCCTGCCATGACGGAGAAACGGTTCTGAATGGAAAGGTTGTCATGAACAGGGAGGGGATGACGGCGAAATACAAGACCTTAAGCGAATTCATAAATGCCTGCGAAGGTTCCACATCTTGCATGAACATACTGAAGCACCAGGAGAAGTTGTTACGAGAGGTTGGAAAAGAAATCGGGATAAGAGATACTTCCCGGAAATGATCGGGTCCCTGCCCTAACCGCTGCGCTTACGAGAAGGAAAGCGCTATCCTTCACCCGCCGGAGCGTTTCGCTCTGCATCCGATCTTTTCGAGCATCCTCATGAGCGCGTCGCGATGGTCCCCCTGTATTTCGAGAGAAGCATCCTTAACCGTACCGCCCGTGCCGAGATCCGTCTTCAATCGCCTCAGGAGTATCTCCCGGTCTTTCTGCTCCATCTGCAGGCCAGCGATAACAGTCACGACCTTCCCCCCTCTGCCCTTGCGGTCAAGCCGGATCGTTACCTTCTGTTGCGCGGGCGGCAAACTCGTCCAGGGGACCTCTTCGGCGGTCTGCTGTTTTCGCGGGACCGCTCGTTCCGTTGAGTAGACCAATCTCGATTTTTCGTCGGACACGGTTCATTGTAACATGGGAAGGATATTCATGGAGAAGGGGATTCGGTTCTCATTTTCAGGACGATGACAACTCGGAGGGTAACGGTGACAAGCCTCATCAATATTTAAGAAAGAGCGGCTTATGAATCTTCGGCTTTTTCTCCCCGGACTTCTTCTGAGGGCGTGGAGAGCGACACATGGAGCAACGAGAATCGCAGCAATACTGACAAAAGGTGCAGTCGGGGCAGGGATTCTTTTGCTCAACCTTCTTGTCCATGGAATATATTCTACACCCTTCCACGCCTAAGATTCCCATGTAGGATAGCCAGGCGCCTTTTTTCTATCATCCGAGGTTGCGCTTCCGCTCCTGCTTCTTTTATGCTTATTCCCATGAACAGATGGAAAGACAATGTCTCTTTCATCCTCATCGAAACGATCCAGTCCGGGAATATCGGTGCCTCAGCGCGGGCGCTGAAGAACCTCGGATTCTCAAGACTCGAACTTGTTCGCCCTGCGGAATTCCCCTCTGACAAAGCCGGGTGGTTCGCCCACGGTGCTGAAGATATTCTCTCTAAGTCCAAGGTTTATGCCGAACTGGAGCATGCAATGAAAGACAAGACCGTGATCATCGGCACGACAAGGAGGGTTGGCAAGAAGCGAGGCATCGTCTATCCTGTCAGGGATGCGGCTGACAGGATCAGGCACCTTTCGGAAACTAACCGCATCGCCCTGCTCTTCGGAAGAGAAGACAGAGGGCTGACGAACGAGGAAACCGCTGCCTGTTCGTTCATGATCAGAATCCCTACCGCACCTGAAAACCCATCATTCAATCTTGCGCAGGCTGTGCTCATCGTAGCCTACGAACTTTTTTGCTCAGGTTACGCCCACGTCTCGCCGCCCTCCATTATCAGTAATAAAGAACTCTCGAACCTCTTTCGGAGACTGCGGAGGGTCATGACAATGATCGGTTATGCGCCGAAAGGCATCAGAGATGATGAGGAAGGAATCATGACAGACCTGAAACGCCTCATCGCAAGGATTGCGATCACGGAACGGGAGGCGCGCATGCTCCACGGTATCATCTCGCAGATAGAAAAAAGTGCGAGAAAGAACATCGGGTCGTAGATTGGGCAGATCGAATCCGGCTCAAGAAAGGCAGGAACAGAAAGGCGCGCTGCGCTCTGGGGGATCACCGAACACATACGTTCAGGAAGACACGCCTGAAGCTGGAATACCAGAATGACGCGGCGTTTGTTATAATGAAGAATATTGTCTCCTTTTATTCTGGCATACTGCACCGCGAAAGGCGCGAAGATATCTATCGAAAAGCAGGATTGTCGGGTGAAGAGCGAAAAGGACTCGAAAGAGACCTGACTCTCTGAGTGACTGAAAGGGACGTTTGCCGTGCTCCACGTATTTTGGGTCTTCATCTTGAGTTTTCTTTTGTTCCTTCTGTTTGGAGGGGCCCTCTCCCCTCTATGGATTCGCAAGGAGCAAACGCGAGCCTTCCATGCCAGACTGTTTAAGTGGTTTATCCTTGGCGGCGGAATAGTCCTTGCCGGCGTCGTCATCTGGACAGTCTTAAGTGACTTCCTCATCGGCAGGACTGAATCTAGGACGCTGGTCACCCTGGCTCTCTTTCTTTCCATCGTCTTGGTCGGCGCCGGCGGTAACCTGCTCTATGAGTTGTCTATCAAAAGACAGATGGAACAGATCCAGACGAAGAAACTCAGGCAGCGCTATCCCGATTCCCCTTGGAGGTGGAGCAAGCGGTGGCGGAGCAACAGGATCGAATATTCCGACAAGGCCGAGATTATCTTCAGTTATCTTACCGCAGCAATTATCATCACTGGAATAGCACTGGGCTTTTTCTTGAATACGGAGGGGATTCTCAAACGTTTCCAAGAAAACCGGATGGACGGTCTTGTCATTCTCTATGTTCTTGGCATGGGAGTTTTTTTTTCGGTCAGGTTTGCCGTGAGCTCCACGAACAAGTGGAGGAAATTCAAGCGATCTTCCTTTGTGATGTCTACCTTCCCGGGAGTCATTGGAGGAAGGCTTGAGGGCGAAATCCAGACGAGGTGCAGACGTGTCCCCTGCAGCGGATTCGATCTGAAGCTCTCATGCGTTGAAATGGACATCTCCTTTCGGAAATCCATCCATAGCGTAGCGGAAACGGTTCTTTGGGAGTCGAAAAAGAAAGTCCAGATCGACGACATTCGAATGGGACCCTGCGGAATTTCATTCCCGGTCTCCTTCAATATTCCGGAGAACACAGAGGAGACCGACACGGTATCACGCGACAGGAGAATTCATTGGATACTGAAAGCAGATGGCGCCGGCGACGATCACTGTCTTTCTGCAGTCTTTAAGGTCCCTGTTTTCGGGGCAAGGCTTGAGCATCTTGACAACAGTCTCACATCCTCCCGCAGCTAATCCCTTTATTGAATGCAGCAGTATCATATCGATTTCATTAACAAAAAAGGGCTACCTTCTTATCACGAAGGTAGCCCCCTTGATCCCGTCACGGTATTAAATTTATTCCGTCGCCCTGATGAACTTGAAATAGACCATTACCCAATTGCCAAGCATGATCGCAATAATCGCCACCAAACTGGCAAGCGACATGGTGGACATTCCCGTAACACCATGCCCGAGGTTGCAGCCTCCGGCGATGACCGCGCCTATGCCCATAAGGATACTCCCAAAAAAGACAGTAATTATCTCCTTTGCAGGCGGCGTCTTCCACTTGAACTCCTCGAGGCCCCTGGCACTGAGCCAAGCGCCGAGAGGAACGGCAAGAATAAAGAATACGCCCCATGTACCCGTAAAGATCCCGATGAAACTGAATTCCCGGAATTGAGAATTTGTACTGTTGGTCAGCATCGAATAGAATAACTCTCGCAAGGGGGTGGTTATGGCAAGACCTCTCGGGGTGCCCCCGAAGACAGAAGAAACCTCCCATGCGAGTATGGTCAACAACCCTACAAGAATACCGGTCAGTCCCCATGCATAGCCCTTGCCGGACTTGCCGAAGGAGGGCTTTCCCTTAAAGACAAATGCAAGTATTACTATAGTAAAAACTGCGATTGTGCCCCATTTTGCTACCGTGCCTCCTCCGAAGAGATCCCAGATGGCTGGGTTAGTCACCCCAAAGACCTCAACTTTGAAGCTTTTCAGGTAGTCACGGACGGGACGGAGCATTCCGTCCGTTGTCATACCGATACCGAGGAAGAACCCGACGATAGCGATGAATGCCCCGATCTGGCCCTCTCCTAACCTGTAGACAATGCCGCTTGCACATCCGCCGGCAAGAACTATTCCGAGACCAAAGAGGAACCCGCCGAGGATATTGGCGATAGGAACGAAATTCTGACGCATCAGTTGAGTCGAAACAAAATGCCCCGCTGCCTGGTCGTACGTGAATATGAGCCCGGCGCTTTCCAGAACGTTCGTGCCTACGATCGCGACGGCAATGCAAAGCAGATATGCCCTAAAGAATGTGAGGTCCTGAATGAATATGATGTCCCTGAATGCTGAATTGAGGCAGAAACGCCCTCTCTGCAGAATAAATCCAAGCGCAGTCCCAAGAATTATGGCTGTCAAGGCCGAAATACCACTACCGAATGGCATACGTATCCCTCCCGATCATCATCCAAAAAATATTCGTACAGTCTTCCCGAAATGGAAATGCCGAAAATCTCTCCACGGTCTTCTTTTCCTCCCCTTTGCAACGAATTAACAGCTTGTTAATGATGGTGTTAACATTGTTTCGTAAGCATTCGTGAATTATAAGCATTCATGAATTAGTCTTCGAATAGTAACGTCTTTACCATCAAATTGTCAACGAAATTGTCGGAACATGAGGCAACTGATGAGACAATTGTAAGCGATTGAAACGCCACTGACCGTTATCAGCGACGTTTCAATCGCGCAATGCATTGACATCTAAACTATCCCGACTATCTATATCTTTGCTGCAGCTCCCTCCAGACCATAGACCTCGGTCGAGCCCTCTTCTTTGCCGATAAGAACCGGGACCTTGGATCTTCTTTCCACTTCGCTGGGCAGGGACCCCGCGATAAGCCTCAACATTCCCTTATTTCCATTCGCGCCGGTTATAACGAGATCAACCTTCTCTTCCTCGGCAACTTTCAGAATCTCGTCGGCCGCGATGCCGTCCCTGATCAAAGTCTTTACGCTGATTAACCCACCATCCTCAAATTCCTTCTTATAATACTTGAGGATCTTCTCCGATTCCCTGTCAAGCTTCTCCTTGTACTCGGTGCCCTTGAGAGACTCTCGCAGCGTTGAGAGCTCGGCATCTCCGAGCATATCAATCATTAGCGACTTCCCTTGCAGCCGCTGAACATGAAGGAGCAACACCTCTTCAGGCGGCCGAACCAAATTCTTGAAAACCGACAATACTGCCTTTGAACCCTTTGTGTCGTCTACCACTATCAATACCTTTTTCATATCTCCTCCTTTTCTTATCAACAAATAGAATTATCGCTATCTTCCGACAAACGTTCCCAAGAGAAACAAGCCGAGAACAATTGCGCCTGTAACAGAAACGGAAGCGAAAGCATCCCTCCAACTATATGGTTCTTCGCAAGTCGACGGTCTCTTTGCCACGAGCACCGGGACTTTTGTCTGTTTCTGTACTTCACGGGCTACAGAGCCGGAAATGACCCTGTTAAGCCCACTCCTCCCGCTATTACCAAGGAGAATGAGGTCAACGTTCTCTTCGGACGCAACCTTCAGTATCTCATCGCCGGGATGGCCGGCCCGTATTTTTGTCGTAACGCTGGCTGTGCCGCTATCCTCCAATTCGCCTTTATAGTAATTCAGGATCTTAGCGGCCTTTAGGTCAAGGGCTTCCTTGTGTTCCGTACCGTCCACAGACTCTTTCAAGGTAGACATTTCAGCATCGCCTAGCATGTCTAACATCAACGACCTTCCCTGCAGCTTTTGGACATGAAGCAAAATGACGTGTTCGGGCTTCTTTACTAAGTTGTAGAAAGTTGACAACACAGCAGTCGAGGCTTTGGTACCGTCCACTGCTATTAAAACCTTTTTCATTTTTCCTCCTTCTTCTTCATTTCACTTTTCTTACATGCAACTCGTTACGTTAACATTAACAAGCAAATCGCATGCCATATTTCTGATAAATTGATTTATCTTGTTATATCAATAAGTTGCCATAAACGTGCCATTATCTTATTGAAAAAATAAGCGTTAATCCGTTAACATTATGATTATCAGACTTTAACGGTGTTAACACCGCGCGAGTAATATTAGGACTGCCTAAACAATGATGTTAGATAAATTAATGAAGAACCCTCAATTTTTGCCTGAAGTCTTTGAGACCTTGAGAGACGGTCTCATGGTAGTAGATAATGAAGGTAATATCGTATTATTCAATCGTGCAGCTGAAGAAATAACCGGTTATCGAAAAGAAGACGTCATAGGGGGAAAGACTTCTATATTGCATTGTGAAGTGGAACCGAAGAAAACGGGAGGTGAGACGGACACACAACTCAAAGAATTCGGAGTCGCCTACAACATGGAGTGCCGGATAAGGTCAGGGGATGGTCGGTGGGTGCACCTTTTGAAGAATGTCGTCACGCTGAGAGACGAGGATGGCGAGATCATAGGGACGGTCGAGTCAATGACGGATATAACGTCTCTTTACAAAAAGGAGATGGAGCTGCAGGGCCTCAAGCAGGAGCTCAGACAGGAATACTGGTTCATGGGACTCCTGGGTAAGAGTGTGCCCATGCAAAGATTATATGAACATATTCGGAATGCCGCTATGAGCGAGGCCCCTGTTCTGATATACGGAGAGAGCGGGGCGGGGAAAAACCTTGTTGCTCGTGCATTGCACAAGCTGAGCAGACGGAAGGACGGGCCCTTCATGCAGATGAACTGTGCTGCACTGAATGAACAGCTCCTCGAAAGCGAGCTCTTCGGCCATAAGAAGGGAGCTTTCACCGGAGCGGTGAGTGACCGGACGGGAAGATTCGAGGCAGCGCATGACGGGAGCGTTTTCCTTGATGAAATCGGTGACATGCCTATGTCAATGCAGGTAAAGCTCCTGCGGGTTCTTGAAGAGAAAGTGGTGGAGCGAGTGGGCGACCATAAGCCAATCCCCGTTAACATCAGGCTCATATCGGCCACGAACAAAGACTTGACCAGCCTGATACAATCGGGGACGTTCAGGGAAGATCTTCTTTATCGGATAAATTCCATTACCATCAAGGTGCCTTCGTTGAGAGAAAGAAGTGAAGATATCCCTCTCATTGCCTTCCACTACCTGAAAAAGATATCTTCGATAAACAACAAGGAGATCACGAGCATCAGCCCTCCGGCCATGGAAATCTTAATAAATTTCCCGTGGCCGGGGAACGTGCGCAGACTCATCAATGCCTTGGAGCATAGCGTCGTTACGTGTAAAACTGATACGATTCAAGTTTCGGACCTGCCGGACTATCTTGTCTATGAGAAGAAAGCAGATGGGGGCGAAACCCGCATTGATCCTGAAAAAATCCGCGCAACCCTTGCGCTCTATAAGGGCAATAAGACCCTTGCGGCAAAAAATCTCGGTATCAGCAGGGTTACGCTCTGGAAGAAACTGAAGACGCTGGGGATGGAGCAATGAATGTGAGACATGCGCTAAGAGAGTATGGTTTTATCGTGGGGATATTTGCTGCTATTATTCTGGCACTTTTGACCCTGAATATCCATTTTCAGCGGTCGCTTAAAATGGAAATGGCCGAACAGTTCAACCACCAGCAACTCCTCCTCGCAAAAACGGAAGCATTACGCATTGAGAGCTATCTGAGCGTGATAAAAGAGGATATACTTCATGTCGCGCAGTTCGCGGCGGTGATGAATGTACCCAAGGAAGCCGATTTTCGCTTGCTTACTGACGCCGTTTGCAGGCATATCGGTGACATAAAAAGGCGGGTCGTGTTCCTGGATAGTGAAGGGAAGATACGCTTTACCCGGGGGACCATGGCGATTCAGGAATTGGACGACAAGTATTTCGCAAAAGCGGTGCAAAGCGGTTGCCAGGATGAAATAGCGATTGAGCAAGGTTCAAAGAGGCTGCGTCTCACCGCGCCCGTATGTCGTTCCGGCTCCCTCACCGGTGCGCTCATGGTCTTCATCGACTTGCAGGATATCGCCACGATGTTCCTCAGCCCGATAAAATCAGGCTCGCGGGGATATGCATGGATGATGGATAATAAGGGGGGTCTCATTTACCATCCGACTCAGGCGGATATGATGGGCAAGAATCTCTACCAAACCGATTCTTCGTGTTTTACCTGCCACAAGTCTTTTGATGCGGAAAAGAAGATCATCGAGGGGAGCGGAGACTTCCATGGAAGGTACGTGGCACCATCAGGTGAAGACAAGATTCTCGCCTTTTCCACCTTATCTGTCGGAAGTGCAAAGTGGATTGTCGCCGTGTCGGCTCCCTATACCGAGGTCACCATGCTCATAGGGAAATCGATGAAGGTTTATTCGCTGTTTGTTATGTTCATCGTCCTCACCATGGGGTTCACGTCCGTAATTCTCATCGTCTTTTTCCGGAAAAAAGCAAAGGCTGAAGAACTGGAGCATAAAGTCGATCTGAGAACAAAAGAACTCTCGACGGAGAAAGAAAAGCTCCATACCGTCGTAAGCGCCCTGGGAAGCGGCCTTCTCCTCCTCGACGCCCGGGGCAAGATACAATGGATAAACCAGACCATGAAGGATATTGCGGGCAGGGATATTTCAGGAAAGTCCTGCGAGGAAATTTGTTCCGACTACACCGTCGTCAGCTCCTATGAAGAGCATGGATTACAGACGGAAATCATATCGAATCTTTTTGGAAGAAGCGACAGATATTATCAGATGACCACAGCTCCTGTTAAGGCCGAGGACGGCTCAATAGAGGGGTATATCAAGCTGCTACAGGATGTGACAGAGATGAGAAGGAGCGAAGAGCAATTGATTCACTCCGAGAAGCTGTCAGCTCTCGAACGACTGACTTCCGGCATAGCTCAGGAAATAGGAAATCCTTTGACATCAGTTTTCGGTTTTGTACAGATGCTGAGGGAAATGGAAAATGACGAGCTGAAGAGAGAGACCATTGAGACCATATATTCGCACATGAAGAGAATCGCGGACATCCTGAAGCAACTTTCCAGTTTTTCAAAGATGCCGCCGCTGGAACTCAAGCCCGCAAGGGTGAATAACCTTATAGAGGATTCCCTTGCCCTCATGAATTATGATAAGCGAGTGCAGGACATCACCATCATGAAGGACCTCTCGCCCGCTATACCGGAAATCGCCACTGACAGCAACCAACTCCGCCAGGTTTTCGTAAATGTCATACTGCATGCCTCTGACGCAATGCCGCATGGGGGGACTCTCACCATACGAAGCAGAAGGGATAATGATAACGTTGTCGTCGATTTCGAAGATACCGGGCCCGGCATCACCCCCGAGGTTCTTAACAGGATATTCGATCCGCTTCAGACTGCAAACGAAATGGGGACAGGCCTCGGTCTTGCGGTCAGCTATCGCATTATTCGGAAGCTTAATGGAACCATGATGGCGGAAAGCGAACCCGGCAAAGGCTGCAGATTTGTGATTACGCTGCCGCTGAGGAAGGCAGACAAAGGAGTTCCCCACAACTGGAAGTAATAGCGGTGCTGGACAGGGATTCATTGAGCAAGGGCGGATTAATGAGTCCTTGCAACTGAACCTCGCCCGAAACAGCGACGATTCGACACTAATGACATAGTCTACCTCCCGCTTCGAGAGGATATCCCATCCAGATACTCATTCTTGGGAGGGCAGTCTCTATTGCAGGCCCGCTCAACCTGGTGTTCAGATTTCAAGGCAGAAATCCTGACCAGTTGCACGATCTGACACCCGAGAAATAATCGGCGGACTTGAGAGGTAAGACCCCTACTTAAGTTGTTTAAAACATATTATTTTCAGTATGTTGCTTCGTTGCTAAATAGTCAATTGAGATGTAACATATAGTTAAGAGAGGGAGCAGTTTTCGTATTCCCTTTTGGAGTCTTCGCAACACGGGCAGTTGAGTGGTAAGGAAATGGGGACAATTGATATGAAAGACAAAAAAATATATATGACAACTTTGCTTGTAGCCTTGGTTGCTATGGCAGGCGTAATGATAATGGGACTTGCCCCGGCAGTCGCATCGGATATGAGTGATGCACAGGCCGTGGTTGATAGAGCCAAGGTGACTTTTGATGACTTTATGCATGATAAGAACTACACATGGCTTCACGAAAACCTGGGGAGGGCGCGAGGACTCCTGATATTTCCACAGGTTCTTAAGGCAGGGTTTATCTTTGGCGGTTCGGGCGGTACAGGAGTTCTCGTTGTCAGGGATGAGAAGAGCTGCAGCTGGATGAACCCAGCGTTTTATACGATCGGTTCAGGCACGTTCGGCCTCCAGATAGGAGCCCAGTCAGCAGAGGTGATAATGATGGCGATGAGCAAGAGCGCCATTGATTCATTGCTGTCATCGTCGGTGAAGCTTGGAGGTGACACCTCTATTGCCCTTGGACCGGTAGGTGCAGGCGCAAAGGCCAATGTAACGGCTGATTTCATCTCCTTTGCAAAGGCCAAGGGACTCTATGCGGGACTCAACCTGGAAGGATCGGTTGTCGCTGTCCGGGACGGTCTAAACAGCGCCTACTACGGCAGGGATGTGAGGCCAGCTGATATCGTCGTAAAAAATGATGTCAAAAACAACGGAGCCCAAAGCCTTTTGAGCGCTTTAAAGAAAGAGTCAATATCTGTCAAAGGCGGGTGTTCTCGTTTTGCTGCTGTCCGATTTGAACAGTAAGCATCGGTTAACAGCCTGTTCACATATGATGTCCTTTTTCAGAAATGAAAAGGGACATCACTATGAGAAAGAGCATCGGTCTTTACCAGAAGAAAGGTATCGCGTAACTTTCTGGAAGATATCTCGGAAATAATCAATACGGAAATAAGTTATCTTTTGAATGAAGTTCGCAAACTACGCTAGTAGTCGCCGCTCTCGTGAGGAGAGTCAGCGGATCCGAGAAAAAAAACCGACATGTGGATTCTGGTATTTATTAAAGAACCTTCTTCCTGACTGTCTTTGCCGTCGACGAGATCCGCTTCGAGACTTTTTTCTCGATCTCCTTTGCCTTCTTCACGACTTTCTTTACTATCTTCTTTTCTACTCCTTTAGCCTGTTTCACTGCTTTCTTCAGAACTTTCTTCACAGTCTTTTTCTTTACCATTATTCCTCCTCAAGAACTCATTTTTTTCGATAGAGGCGAACCTCTCCATGGTGTGACAAAAGTTTATCAGGCATTAACGGTGCTGTCAATCGAAGCGCCATTACGGAGACGGATAAAGAATGTCATTTCCACGGTCTCATCTGTCAGTGTGACAACGCAGGGGCTTAACGCCGACAAATGAAGGGGTTCGGGGCCCTCAAGAAACGGGTATCGTTACCGGTCGTGGAGTATGATAAGATGAGATAAGGTAGTCCGCATGAAGAGGATATTACTAATCGTAGCCTTTCTCCATCTTATCGCCACTGTCGGCTCATGTTCTCAGATAGAGGGAGATAAACCCCAAAAGATAGAGGACGTCTTCCTGATAAATGGAGATCGCGTAAACGTCGAGACGTGGGTTAAAGATCTCGACGTACCGTGGTCCCTCGTCTTTCTGAGTGATGAGAAAGCGCTCGTGAGCGAAAGGCCGGGGACAGTGAGGCTCATCAAGAACGGCAAGGTTCGGGAAAAGGCATATGCGACGCTCAATGTCGCCGCTATCGGCGAAGGGGGACTCATGGGGCTCGCACTCCATCCGGAATTCCCCCGACAGCCCTATGTCTATGCCATGCATACCTATGAAAAAGATGGAAGGCTTTGCAACAGGGTCATAAGACTCAAGGACGACGGTGATACGGGGACATTCGACAGGGTCGTGATCGACAATATCCCGGGCGGCAGGTTTCACGACGGGGGAAGGATAGCCTTCGGTCCAGACGGAATGCTCTACATCACGACGGGCGAGACCTTTCAGGCAGACCTCTCTCAGGACCTGTCTTCCCTTGGCGGAAAGATATTGCGGGTGACTCCCGAAGGAGCAGTCCCTGCCGATAACCCCTTCAAAGACTCTCCCGTTTATTCTTACGGCAACAGGAACCCACAGGGCATCGCGTGGCAACCCGGCACAGGAAGACTCTTCGAATCAGAGCACGGGCCCTCAGGTGAATTCGGACATTTTGCGAATGACGAAATTAATGTGATCGTGAAAGGCGGAAATTACGGCTGGCCGGAGGTGATCGGCGCACCGGGCAAGAAACCCTATCTCGACCCTATCATCGTTTGGAAAAAGACTACCCCGCCTTCAGGCATAACATTTTATAAAGGACATCTCCTCAATTCTCTCAGGGGCAACCTTTTTGTTGCTACGCTGAAGAGCCAGGCCCTCATACGGATACAATTCGAAGGGAACGGGGAAAGACCCGCAAGAATCGAGAGATGGTTTGCCCGTAACTACAATGAAGGGAAATACGGAAGGTTACGGGACGTGGTCGAAGGGCCTGACGGAGCTCTCTACTTTCTCACAAACAACAGGGACGGAAGGGGACATCCGCTGCCGGGAGACGACAGGATTTACCGCATCGTTCCGAACAGGGTTCCTCCCCGGCAATGACTTCCGATCGCCGCTCGGCACCGCCTAGCCGTCGACGGTACGGGAAATATAACGATCTGCCCTCTTCTCTGCTATAATTTATATATCTATTCTATTCTTGATGCCGCTCGGTTAAGGAGTCGGAGATGAAAAGAAATGCACTTCTCTTTGTCCTTTCCCTCTTGGTCCTTTCGGGGTGCGCGGTGTCGCTTCTGCCCGAGACAAAACCTCTCGATGAAAAGGTGCTTGAAGGCGACGGAAAACAGAAAATACTCCTGGTGGATCTGGATGGCGTGATCTCCTTTAAGGAGGAGAGGGATAGTCTCCTCCATGGAACGCGACCCTCGAAAGTCGCTTCTTTCAGGGAGGCGCTCCTCAAGGCAGAGGCGGACCCTGACATCGCAGGAGTGATCGTAAGGGTCAATTCGCCCGGTGGTACCGTTTCCGCAAGCGACACGATCTATCATGAGATCATGAGTTTCAGGGAGAGAAGAAAAATACCCGTAACTGCTTTCATCATGGAGCTTGGCGCATCAGGGGGCTATTATGTGGCAGCCGCTTCTGATCGTATCGTCGCGAGTCCCACCGCGATAACAGGCAGCATAGGTGTTGTTGCCATGAAGTTCAATGTAGAGGGGCTTCTCTCAAAGATAGGGGTCTCCGAAGAGACGTTCAAATCGGGGGCCAAGAAGGACTTCTGGTCTCCTTTCCGCCCGACCACGGCTGAAGAGAAGAAGATGTTTCAGGACATCATCGATAAACTTTACGCCCGCTTCGTCGAGGTGGTCTATGCGAACAGGCAGAAACTTCTGACGGAACAGGAGGTGCGGGTCCTTGCCGACGGCCGCATATTCACGGCGGGAGAGGCCTTCGATGCAAGACTCATCGACCAGGTCGCTTATCTGGATGAAACGATAAACGGCATGAAGACGGCGCTCAATATCGAACATGCCAGGGTCATAACCTATGTCCGCCCCAAGGCCTTCAAGTCGACGATATATTCCGAAACGCCACCGTCCGGCCCGCAAGTCGTCAACCTTATCTCCATAAATGCGGAGGACTTCCCGGTGCCTTCAGGGACGCAATTCATGTATCTGTGGAACCCATGACCACCGGACGAAATTGGGAGACAAATACGATGAAAACCTCAAATAGTTTTTTTCTGGGAGGAGGCCGGACTTCCCTGTTCGTCGGTATTGGTGAGAGAAAAAATCTGATGTATTGTTAAGACATGGTATGAGATATATTGTGAAAATCTTCCTTTTCTTCCCCGTCTTGCTCACGGCGGTCTTCTCGCTTGCCCAAGCAGAAACCTGCAAGCCGACGGAACCCGATATGCTCGGACCTTTTTACAAGGCCGGTGCCCCGGTGCGATCGAGCGTCGGAAGGGGATACGTCTTGAACGGTGTCGTCCGGTCATCGAGGGACTGCTCCCCGATCAGAGGCGCGAATATTGAATTCTGGCTTGCCGGACCTGACGGGAAGTATGATGACAATCACCGGGCAACGGTCTATGCAGACAATGCCGGAGCATTCCGCTTCGAGAGCGACTACCCTGGTCATTACAATGACAGGCCCCCTCACATTCACGTACGCGTCTCTGCAGCCGGATTCAAGACGCTCGTGACACAGCACTACCCTGAAAAGTCCGCATCCGGTGCAACGCTGGACCTCGTATTAATCTCCGCAGAGGCACCATAGGCAATCCTATCTCAGACTATTTCTCGAATATTGTCGAGAGAAACTTCTCAAGCTCCTCCCACGACTTCCTGTCGGCTTCTGCGTTATAGCCGAGCGGGAGATTAAACTTCTTCGCGTATTCATCTGCTTCGGGGTTCGTGAAGCCGTGGATCGCTCCCGGATAAGCGATGAACCGATAATCAACTCCGGCATTCTTCATCTCGTTTTTGAACGCGTCAATCTGCTCGGGCGTGATGAACTTGTCATCCGCTCCGTGCAGCACAAGGACTTTGGCCTTCACCGCTCCGGGCTGGGCTGGTTTCACTGCGTTGAGGCCACCGTGGAAACTCGCGACCCCTTTCAGGTCAACGCCCTCCCGTGCCATGTTCAGCACCACCCCTCCTCCGAAGCAATATCCAATGGCAGCGATTCGAAGAGGGTCAACCGTCGGCTGTTGCTTGAGAAAATCGAGAGCTGCCATAAACCGGGCCTTTGCGACGTCAAAGTTCTTCATGAGCTCCGATGAGAATTTCCCCGCGTCATCAGGATGAATCGCCTGCTTCCCCCCGCCATACATGTCGAGAGCGAGGGCGGTATAGCCCATCTCTGCAAGCATCCTCGCACGCTTACGGGTATAGTCGTTCAGTCCCCACCATTCGTGAACGACAAGGACACCGGGTCTCCTGCCCGAAATACCCTTATCGTAGGCAAGGTAACCCTTCATCACCACCCCCTGCGCGCTGTAGCTCACCGCCTTCCCTTCGATATCCTGCTTTGCCGCAAAACCTCCAGCCGTTACGACCAGCGAAAAAATAAAGAGTACAGGCAATATCTTTTCCATGAAATCCTCCTTCCCTTGCATCCGTTTGCCCGAGATCAATATAGGCTCTGTCTAAAGTCTATCAGAAATCGGGGAGGGTACAAACATCCTCTTCAGAACTCTTGCCTCTTCCCGTCAAATAAATGAGAAGCCCAACGTTCGGAAGGATTCAGGGGTTTGAAGCTTCACTCGCATTTTCGCGTACTCTTTTTGCGAGTGGTTTTTGTAGACCCTCCCAGTGTAAAATAATAGTCATGAATATCAAGGAACAGTGCATTTCTTCGGTCTTCGTCCATCTCATCGCGGTACTGCTTCTCGCAGCAGTCTCGCAGTTTCATCCGAAAGCGCCTCCGGCCCTAACGGTTGCACTTTACGAGGACAACCCGGGGCTGACGACGGACGCCAGTCAGACAAGAACCGACGCGCAGATCAAGACCGCCAAGCCAGCGGAGGCAGCCGAAGAAAGAGCCGTCGAGACCGAGCTCCCGGCAGATAAGGAAGTGAACGATGAGGGAAAACCCCAGTCAATCACCGAACCGGCGAAGGGTCCCGAAACTTCTCCGACGACTACCGCGGACATGGCCGCCCAGGGACAGGAGATGACGAGGCTCGCACAGATCCACCACGCCTTTGTTTTCCGCGCCTCGACCTTTGCGGAAATTGCATCGGAGTCTATCAAGAAAGCTCTCCACAAGGGTATCGAAACTGACTACTCGGAAGGGGGGAGCGATGGCACGGCCGAGGTCTTGCTCTATTTCAACGACGAAGGAGGTCTCAGAGAGATCTGGGGAGCCACGACTTCCGAGAAACTCCATTCGCTCCTCGATCGGCTCGACTGGAAGTCTGTTCCCCTCCCCGGCGACTACAGACTCAAGTTGAAAGGCCTTCACGTAAAGATAAAGATCGAGCGAGGTGAACCCTCTCTGCTCCTGACGGCGCTCTAATTTTTCTCTCAGTTTGCTGACCTTCTGCGCGATTCCCTCTCCCTTATCGATTCTGCTCAAAGGGTCAGATACTCGTCAGGGGCGAGGCTCGTTGCCAACATCACCGTATTGATATCGCGATGGGCAGTCCAACTCCTCGCTTCTCTGCTCGGGCCCTGGAGCCAGAGAGTTTCGATGGTTTCAGTAATCGGCGCATGCCGCATCAGGGTTTCAACCCGCGAATCTATCCGGCGTTCCCTATCGAAGAGATCCGGCCTTTTCCTCATCAATCCGCGCATCTTTTCGACAGCGCGCAATCCGATCGATAGTCCGAGCTCCCGAAAGGCGAGACGGTATTCAATGGGAAGTTGCAGGAAATGCCTTCCGGCATAGGATTCCAAACCGACCAGGGAAGAATCCAATAAATTCTCGAACAAGTCGGTTTCTTCAAAATGACCCTTCGCGAACAGCTGGACCACCTTGCAGGCAATGCACAGGGCATCGCCTATTCCAAGGGGGTCGTCCGTGGCCCAGCTTTTCCCTCTGCAGATAGCGGCCATATCGGCAATCTCGCCGGAGAGGTCCGGCAACGTCGATCCTCCGGCAATTTCGCCCGCGCTGGCCTGAAGCTCGTTGTAAGTGATATATCCGTCGAGAGGATCATGGTGACCCATAGATGGCACGAGAGGATAGGAAGGGTCTATGCTCATCTTCCAGTACATACGTCTCTGCCGTTGCGACAACGGGACGTAGGTGAACCTTGCATGGACCGTTTTCGCCAGCTCCATCGCCCACGTAAGGTACGTTGCATCCCCCGTGATCCGGCTGACGCGATTCAGGGCATGCATCCACTTCGTCAGGTAATGGTAGTACTGCCCGTCCCGGTCCCTTTCCAGGTCTTCATCAAAGGGATCGGAAGGCCTTCGCTCGTTCATCTGTTTACCGATACGCAAACCGCCTATGGTAGGATGCAGTCTGCCTTCCTGCTCTCCGAGCCCGCTGATCCAGCCGTTTCGCGTGTCGTCTTCACGGTGTCTGCCGAGTATGGCATGGACCTGATCGACAAGGCTCAGCGCGAGGCGGCGATAGTGCTCATCACCTGTATCATGATAGAGCTCAAGGAAGTTGCAAACTGCGAAGGCGTCAGTCCATAAGTATCGACGAGGAGGCTTCTTGTCGGATAAGAGTCCCGTACGATCGGCAAATTCGATCATAAGCTCCCGAACCATAGACAGAGAACTCTCCCGTTTCACTTCTTTACTTTCAAGAATCGGGGCTTGGAAGCTTTCAACAAAGATGGCGATAGCATGGCTATGGAATCATCAGCCTGAAGCCTTTGCTGAACGACTGCCGGGGTCTCCCTGTTGCCTGTGTCTGTGCGGTCGATATTCGCTGTCTCTTTCAGTTTTTCCGGGCCGCTCGCTGCTTCGGAACGTGGCTCGGACCGGTTGTCCTCACCTCTTAGATCAAGTCTATCGCGAAACCTCATACTGTCAAGTTCTCCCGATTCTCAGAATGTGTCACGCTCTTTTTGTCGCATAAGATACAAAAATCCTGCGAATGACGAACAACGAGAGAGGCTTTTCTCCATTTCGAACGGTCAACCTAGGAACTGCGAAAGGTTAAGCGAGCAGAATCAATACCGGACGGAAAGCACGACAAAGGCGCTGGTGCTGTTCTGGACGTTCACGACGACCTCATCGCCCTCCTTCCGCCGTAACAACGCTCTGGCCATAGGTGAGTCGATGCTGATAAACCCCTTTTCAGGATCGAATTCATCAGGACCGACAATGCGATATCGGAATACATTTCCATCGGTGTCCTCAATTTCAACCCAAGCACCGAAGAATACCCTTGAGGTGTCATCGGGTATCCTGTCAACGACGATCAGCTCGCTCAACCTCCTTGTGAGAAACCGTATGCGGGAATCGATCTGCCGCAGTTGCTTCTTACCATAAATGTACTCAGCGTTCTCCGAACGATCGCCCATCGCAGCGGCATCAGCAACAGCCTGAGTAACCTGGGGCCGTTTATGCTTCCATAAATGGGAGAGCTCCTCTTGTAATCGACTTTGGCCTTCCGGCGTGATATAGGGCGAAATACCCGTCTTCCCATGTACTGGCTTTTGCATTTCTCCTCCAGTTTATTATACCGGAATCGCTTTTTTCTCTTGGAGATGGGACGTAGATAAGCGAGTCTCCTCTCCCCTTTTGGCCTCCACGGGTAGCTCCTCCATTGACAAGCGGTTTCTTTGAGATAGACTTTAATCAGAGTCCGTGACAGGAGAGAGACCGAATAATCTATGAAGTCAAACCTCTTCGTAGCTATTTATCGAGGGTTGCGTCTGCCCTCTCAAGGGGCGATCGACCTACCTTCTGAACTTTTCAGGAAGCGGTCTACGGGATGATGCGATGGTTCTGAAGACCAGATGCAGATGGGTTACCGATGACGAACTCGTCAAGAAGTACCATGACAGGGAATGGGGGGTGCCTCTCCACGATGAGAGAAAGCTCTTCGAATTCCTGCTGTTGGAGGGGGTGCAGGCCGGGTTGCGTTGGCCTATCATCCTCAGGAAGAGAGAACATTACCGGCATGTCTTTGATGGATTTGATGCAAAGATGATCTCTCGTTACGATGAAAGAAAAGTCGAATCGTTGATGAAAGACGAGGGGATAATCAGGAACAGACTGAAGATCAATGCAGCCATCTGGAATGCCCGGGCCTATCTCAGGGTTCAGAAGGAGTACGGGAGCTTCGACGCGTACATCTGGCAGTTTACGGGCGGCAAACCGAAGGTGAACTCGTGGAGGATCGCGAAGGAAGTTCCCTCAAGAACACCTGAATCAGATGCCATGAGCATGGACCTTTCGAAGCGGGGGTTTGCCTTTGTCGGTCCGATTATCTGTTACGCCTTCATGCAGGCGGTCGGAATGGTGAACGACCATACGACGGGCTGCTTCAGATACCGTGGACTCAGTCATCCGTCGTCTTCATCGTAAGGAACTGCCCATCGATACTGTCGAACTCGCTCGGTATCTCATCGGCAAGACGCTTATCCATGACCTCCCCGTGGAGAGGTTGATGGGACGTATTGTCGAGACGGAGGCATATCCGGTCGGTGATCCGAGCGGACACGCCTTTCGCGGACCAACAAAGGGCAATCGGTCTCTCTATCTCGCTCGAGGACATGCCTACGTCCACCTCGCATACGGAACCTCGTATCTTCTCAACATTTCGAGCGAGCTGGACGGTATTGGCGCCGGGGTGCTTTTGCGTGCACTCGAACCTCTCGATGGAATCACGTTAATGGTGCGCCATCGCCGCACAAGAAGGGTGCTCGACCTCGCCAGGGGCCCGGGCAGACTCGCCTCGGCGATGGGTATTGATAAACGATATGACGGTGCCGACCTCTGTGCAGGCGGGCCGCTCCGGCTCGGAAGAGAAGTGAGAGAATCCGGCCCCATTGGGAGGAGTGAACGCATCGGCATCACACGGGCCGCCGACCGCATGCTTCGCTTCTATGAGCGAGGCAATCCTTTTGTGAGCGGTCGGCAGCGCCTACGTTCTTAAGACGGTTCCGCCTGCCGCATCAGGACGACTTGGTTCCGGCCTTCTGAAGCTCCACATAATGCGCTGCAGCCAGTGCTGCAATACATCCGTCAGCCGCAGCAACGACGATCTGGTTCGCAAACTTCTGTCGCAAGTCACCGGCGGCAAAGATGCCGGGAACGTTCGTAGCACACGTATCGTCCGTAATTACGAAACCCCTTTCGTTCATCATAACTTGAGGGGGGATCAACTGATTATTCGGTGAATAACCAATAAAGATGAAGACTCCCTCCGTCTCGAATTCTCCCGTTTCCCCGGTGAGGACATTCTTGAACGCAACGGCGCCAACGGATTTTCCGTCACCCTTGATCGCGGTAAGGGTCGTATTCCAGATGATTTCTATACCACGCTCGCTCATCAGGCGACCCTGAAGTATTTTGCTCGCGCGGAGCGCATTTCCCCTGTGAACGAGGTAGACCTTCCTCGTGAGTTTCGACAGGTACAGCGCCTCCTCGACTGCGGTGTCGCCCCCGCCGACAACAACAACGGTCTTATCTCTGAAGAAGAACCCGTCACAGGTTGCGCAGTAGGAAACGCCGATGCCGAGGTATTCTGCTTCACCGGGGATACCGAGTTTCCTCACCGAGCCGCCCGGCGCGAGTATGAGGGCTACGGTCTCGAGCAGATCACCGTTCGCAAGCCGGACCGAATGCAGACCGGCGCCTGCATTTACCGTCTCGACCTCCTCCTGGATTATGTTCAACCCGAATGACTGAGCCTGATGGACGAGCTTCTCAGCAAGGTCGAATCCGGTTATACCCTCCAGGCCCGGGTAGTTCTCGACATCTTTTGATATCGCGATCTGACCGCCGATCAAGCCTTTCTCGAAAAGGACCGTTTTCAGCGCAGCCCTCTTGCAATAGAGGCCCGCCGCGAGTCCCGCAGGACCCCCTCCGACAATGATCGCCTCATAAATCTCGCTGTTCGCCATGACACTTACCTACAGGGCAATTCCCGCTCCATCCGGATTCAGGATGGAATCACCTAATAGTCAAATATACCATAAAAATTGGAAAGTTCCCAAGGCAGCTATTGCGTTGCTATGAACACTATTCGTGTAAAACCGAGATAAAGGAAGTAGAAAGAAAATAAGAGAAGCATTCCTTAGTATTTGCAAATTTCTGCCCACATCTTGTCAATAAACGAATATCCTCATCAAAGTTTCATGATTGCGCAAATGCATGCGCAGTTGTAGCATGAAATCAGGAGTGATGAATACGAATATTCGGACCTTCAACAGAGGGGCAGCTTATTGGGTCGACAAAATGAGGTGAATACGATGTTACTCGAATTAGACCAGAAAGAAAGAGAGACGCTTAGGCGTGCCCTTGAAGTTCTCGAAGTGGAGCTTGAGGGTGAAAAGGCAAAAACCGATAGTCGCGAATGGCGCGCTGCTCTCCGCGATGAGGAGGATTCGGTGAGAAGACTCCTCAAGAAAGTTGTCTGAGAGCATAAACGGGAAGGGGAATTCAAAGAGGGAGCTTTCCCTGAGACGTAGCGTTAGAAAGGAGGCAATCATGAAAGTATTGTCCTGCAAAGATATAGGCGTCAACTGCGCCTTTCAAGCGCGGGGAAGAACCGTAGACGAAGTTCTTAAGAAGGCTTCTGAACATGCCAAGAGAGATCACGACATAAAAGAGGTCACAAAAGACTACCTCGATTCGTGGCGCCCGAAGGTACACGATGAAAGAATCAGCTGAATCGAATGATTGAACGGCATCGAATGAGTTTCATCGCATGCCGTTTTTTTTCGCTCTTCGGCAGAATGGAATAGATCTCCTCGGGCGAGACGCAAAGAGATGGGGCATAAGCCCCTTGCATATTCCTGCTCCTGTCATTATCATGTACGTATACGTGATTTCTGCCAAGGGCGGTTTTGTGGAAAGCTACGAACTTGAGAGCATACAGAATGAGATCTGCGACGAAGATGTCGCGGCTGCTGTCAGGGACCTGAAACTCGGCGTTACCCTCACGGCAGAGGACCTCCAAAAGATATACGCGGTCGCCTTGAGACACGCGCAAGCGCGTTGTGCGTCCTCGATGCGGGTCCGGGACGCGATGACGCGCGATGTCCTTTCAGTCAGCAAGTTCGACGATATCAGCCTTGCGGTGAAGCTCCTGTCAGAAAAAAATATCAGCGGTCTTCCCGTCGTCGACAGAGAGAGCCGCGTCGTCGGCATAATCTCCGAAGCGGACGTCGTTTCGATGGTCGGATCGCGGAGGGCGCACACTTTTAAAGAAATATTGCGTTCTATCGTCGGTCATCCTCTGCCCGAGCGGAAGATGGGACATCTCGTGGGAGATATCATGACGTCGCCGGCGATCACCGTCTATCTCGATACCGAGATCAGCGAAGCCGTGCGAATCATGGACGGCCGCAGGATACGACGACTGCCCGTTGTAGACAAATACGAAAGACTCATCGGCCTTATTTCACGCTCTGATATCGTAAAGGCGATGGGGAAAAAGCTTTCGGGCGGTGCTCCCGATTCCGCAAACCAATGAGCCGTTTCAGATTGCGTCCAATGCCTGAATCAGGTCCTCGATGAGGTCGTCTACGTCCTCGAGACCCAGGGCGAGCCTGACCAGATTGTCCACCATCCCGATCTCCCTGCGGTACTCGGCAGGATAATCGAAGAAGGACATCGGCGCCATCTGCGTGACAAGGCTCTCGCTGCCGCCGAGGCTCGGCGTGATCAGGAAAAGGTCGAGTCCGTCGATGAATTTCCTCGTCTCTCTGTCGCCGCCCCTCACAAGGAAAGTGACCACGCTGCCGAAGCCCTTCATCTGTTTTTTTACAATATTGTAATCCGGGTGCGACCGAAGGGCAGGATACCATACCTTCTCGATCTTCGGGTGCGATTCGAGCATGCGCGCGACGGCGAGTCCGGCCGTATTATGGTGCGCCATGCGGAGTGCAAAGGTCTTCAGGCCCCGTTCGAGCAAAAAGCAGGAGAGCGGTCCCGGCGTGGCACCGAACATCCGTTGCATGCGGTAGAGATCATTCAACAGTTCACGCCTGCCGAGTGCAACACCGGCCAGCAAGTCATTATGCCCGCCGAGATACTTCGTGGCGGAATGGACGACGATATCCACTCCCATCTCAAGCGGCTTGATGTTGTACGGGGTCGCGAGGGTCGCGTCGATGACGGTCAGTACATTATGCTCTTTGGCGACCTTCACTACCGCAGGGAGGTCCAGGCATCGGAGGTAGGGGTTCGTAGGCGACTCCGTGAAGATGATGTTGGTCTTCGGTCTGATCGCTTTTTCGATGGCCTTGGCGGTGGGGTCTACGAGTGAAACCTGCAGGCCGAACTCGGCGAGCAGGTTCGTCGCAAAGTCGCGAGTCTGCCGGTAACAGTCATTCGTGAAGATGATGTGCCCGTCCCGGCGCATGAATGTCATCAGGGTCAGAATCACGGCAGCCATACCGGTCGAGAAGAGCACAGCGCGCTCGGCGCCTTCGAGGGCGGCCAGCTTCCGCTCGCATTCCGTCTGGGTCGGATTTCCGTAGCGACCGTATTCGTGCTCGCGTATGACCCGTCCCTCGCTCTTGGCCTTCATGAACTCGTAGACCTCGGCGGTGTTGTTGAAGTAGTAATTGGAGGTATGCACGATCGGCATCGATACCGCATAGTGGGCATGGGGGACGCGGTCTGTGCCGTGGACACCGAGGGTAGCCGGTTTCCGGCTCTTATCTTTTGGCTTCCTCTTAGACATTTCTGCTCCTCCTCTTCTTCAATGCGTCCTGCAAGGCTTCCTTGATTGCGTCCATCCGCGCCGGCAGCTCGATCGGTTTGTTGGCGTACCGGCAGGGGAAGCCGAGTGACCCCTCGTGATAACCGACCTTAAAGTCGGTGAACTTGAGACCGTGAGCGGTCGAGATGACTACGACGTGCTCTGACTTGTCTATCTTGCCGGCTTTTATCAGCTTCATCAACGCGGCGAGAGCAACGCCGGTGTGCGGGCAGTTGAACATCCCCGTGGTATCGCCGAGCGCAGCGGCATCGGCCAGTTCCTGTTCGGTCGCGTCTGCGACGATGCCGTCGAACTTCTTCAGCGTGCGTATCGCCTTCTGGACACTGACAGGGTTCCCGATCTGGATCGCGCTGGCGAGCGTCTTTTCAGCGTGCATCGGCTCGAAGGTCTCGAAGTTCTTGAGATAGGAGCGGTAGAGAGGATTGGCACGCTCGGCCTGTGCAACGACGATTCTCGGCAGCCTGGCGATCAGATCAAGGTCCCGCATCATGAGCAGCCCGCTGCCCAGAGCCGAGACGTTCCCAAGGTTGCCGCCGGGAATGATAATCACGTCGGGAACCTCCCAGTCGAATTGCTGGACAATCTCGATACCAACGGTCTTCTGCCCCTCGATGCGTAACGAATTCATCGAATTAGCCAGGTAGATCGTCTCGTCCTCGGTAATCTCCTGTACGATGCGCATGCAGCCGTCGAAGTCAGTGTCCAGCGACAACACGAGGGCGCCGTTGGCGATGGGCTGCACCAGCTGGGCTATCGAGATTTTTCCCCTGGGCAGCAACACGACGGACTGAATGCCCGCGGCAGCGCAGTAGACTGCCAGGGCAGCTGACGTATCACCCGTAGAGGCACAGGCAACGGCCTTGATCGGCGAACCTTCACTGATCATCTGCTTGACCATCGAAACAAGCACCGTCATACCGAGGTCCTTGAATGACCCGCTGTGGGAGTTGCCGCATAGTTTGATCCAGAGGTTGTCGCAGCCGATCATCTTGCCGAATCGCTCGGCCCAGAAGAGGTTGGTACCGCCTTCATAGAGCGAAACGATGTTGTCGTCCTCGATCTTCGGGAGGATCCATTCCTTCTTGCCCCACACGCCCGAACCGTATGGCCACTGGGTCGACTTGTAGCGGTCCTCGAAGAGCTTCATCCAAGCCTTGGCGTCACGGCGGGCAAGGGCCTTCATGTCGTGCTGCACTTCGAGGAGTGAGCCGCAGGTCTTGCAACGGTAAATGATCGAGTTCAGTGGATAGATCGCTTTACACTGCTCGTTGATACATTGAAACCAGGCTCGATATGGCATAGGCACCTTCAAGAATCACGTTCTTCAGACTTAAGAGAAGATTATCATAACGCCCAACAGTTGAGCAACACTGTTCTTCGCATCTCTACCCAAGAGCGCGTTGCTTCGTCGGCTTGAGTTCATGGATTGCCACCTTTCCCCTTGAGATAATCCGCGAGAAGCCCCCGGCTGTGCTCATCCTCATGGCAGTAAACACAGAGATTCTCCCAGTTAGAGCCGTCAGGGGGATTGCTCCGGTGATTCCCGTCCTTATGGTGGACCGTAAGGAGATTCCGGTCCTTGAAATCGAACTCTCTTCCGCATTTGGCGCAGATCAGGCCGTGGATTTTCAGAGACGCTTCCCTATAGCCCGAAGCACTTGCGGGAGACTCCTTCAATTCCCTGATGATTTCGGCTGCGGTTCTCTCTCCCGAGGGTTTTTGCGGGCGTGGTTTCCTGAACTTTATTCTCTGTCTTCCTCCCAAGAAATTCGCCTCCTCTCTCAGCTGCAGGAATAACGGCAAACGCGGATTATCGCAATCTGGCCCCGCACCGTCTGCATGTGCGTCTGCTGATATCTGAGCCCAGATATTTCTTGCATGCAGGGCATCTCCAGTTAAAGACGCTGAACGCGATAAACGCCATGATGAGTACAATCTGCGCAGTATCGATCGCACCTTTTGAAAATTCTCCGAAGAGATCCGGGCGACGATAGAGCAAAGCAAGAAGTACAAGGAGGACCAGGGTCACCGAGAGAGCGATTAATTGACGCGTCCGGAGCATCCTGAAACCGGTCATGATCTCTTCATCTTCTCGTCTCCGCATCACAGGGGGAATGGGACAACCTCTCATGCCTCACGCCTTCAACAATACATCGGATCCTCCCCTCAAAAGACCCGTAAAAAAAGGGAGAGATCCCGAAGTCCGTCAGAAGCGGTTACGTTATGTATTATATCAGATTACAGCCCGCCGTATTTCTTGCAGAGGTCCTCAAGAAAGACTTGAAGTTCATCCGGCTGGAAGGGTTTATCGGGCAGGTGGAGATCGAGCATTGAAGCCTTGAAGATTTTCCTGACGAGGTTTGTTACCGCATAATCGATTATCTCGTCGAGAGACAACACGGGCGCATTTTCGAGCAACAGGGCCTCGGTGTACCAGGTATCCCCTGTCGGGACAATTCCTCCACAGACATTTCCCCGAACAGCCTTCGGAGTCGCTCCTTTTGAAAGCGCCAGGTCCCTCACGCCGAGATTTACCAGTTGCAGCCCCCTCACGGAAGGATTTGAACCGATACCATGCCGCCCCCTGGTAATCGGTCCAAAGCGGGAAACGTTGACGCCTGAACAATAGATCAGGACGCCCTCGCCCCTGCTTATGTCGGGCCGCAATGCAACATAGAGGAAGTCATTCCTATATGAGGAGGAAATCACTGATGTTCACCCGTATCACCTTACGTAACTTCTTTTCGTTCACAGCGATCACCCGGTCCCAACTATTAAGAATCGCTCAGATCCGGGCTCGGCGATTTCTATTTTACTACATTATGGAACCGACACGAAGAAGCTGAATCATGAATATAACTTAATGAGACTTTCATTTCCTTTTCATAAATGCGTGCTATTCTCTAGCCTGTTCCCGAACAAATCCCGTTTCGCTGAAGCAGAGACGGAAAAAAGAGACTATAAGGATCACGAATTTGTGACCAAATTTTCCATTAGGGGAGGTAAGCATGAAAGCAACAGGGAAGAGTGCTCTCAGGTGGCATGCGATATTCTTGTTATTCCTGCTCGTATTTCTCCCGTTCCTAAAGGATCAAAATGTCTGCGCCTCTGATATCGTCACAGATAAGAATCACGCCTCCTGCGTATCCTGCCACAGAATATCACCGCAGGAGATCTCTGGAACCAATCTATTCCCGGAAGGGGTAGAGCCCTCTTCCAGCTGTCTCGATTGCCATCATTACAGCGATAACCACCATCCGGTAAATTTCGTACCGAAGAGTACATTCATGAATGCGGGCCGCGAATCCTTTCCTCTTTTTGATGGAGAGATCAAGTGTCTCACGTGTCATAAGGTGCACGGGGAACAGGGTGGCACGGGGAGGCCGATGCTCCTGCGAGGAGGGCCCTATGCGTCGAGAACAGAGATCTGTTTTCTCTGTCATGACAAGGGCTTTACCGTCCGTGTAAACCCGCATCGCATGACGGACGAGCAGGGCACGATAAGAAAGATCGATGGGGAACCTATCTGCCTCGTCTGTCATGCCGCTGTTCCGGACGAGACGGTCAGTCCTGTGACGGTGACCTTCAAGGCTGATGTGGCCTTCCTCTGCTGGAGGTGCCATCCCCCCATGGCCAATGACGGCTTCTTTAAGGGACATTTCCTGGTGAAGCCGAAAAAACGGACTCTCGATTATATGATGAAAGTTCAGGCTGAAGACGGAGTGACGTTCCCACTCCTCAATAGGGACCGGATTACCTGTTCGACCTGTCATAACCCCCATCAAAAGGGGGTCATCTCTTCGGGTCCTGCCAGGGCAGGCGAAGACGCGCCGTTCAAACTCCGGATGCCGAATGAAAGCATCTGTTTTGGTTGTCACAATATGTGAGGGAGAGGAAGGAACGCAATAGAAGGAAAACGAGTGTTCATAGTGCAAGGAGGAGAACTATGAGAAGACTGCAGGCGTTTACCGTGGCGATATCGTTCACCGGCATCCTCTTGGTCGTGGGAGTCCATGTATTCGCAGAAGAATATTCTGAAGGGTGGATTTCTCTAAAAAAAGATGTCTTCATCAATGGACAGAGCATAGCTTACCCGTCCGTCGACAGGGTAAGTCTCTGGGTCAAGATAGTCCCAGACAGTGAGAGTGCTTTCCTGCTCGAAGCGCGAAGCCAGTTGATGGCTAAAGGCAGAGAAGACCAGGCGCTCTCCTACGACTATACCGGCTTCCTGTCCGAAATAGATTGTTTGAGGAAGAGACACAGGGAATTGATTACCATCTTGTACGACGTCAATAAGAATATCCTTCATTCAGTCGATCACCCGCAGGCATCATGGGAAGCCATATCGCCGGAGAGCAGTTTTCACCTCATAGAAATGGCTGTCTGCAGGGAAGTGAATTGCTGAAGGAGGTTCTCCGGCTAAATCCCCCGGGAGAAATCCGGGTACTTAGCCTCTCGACAGATGCCTGTACTTAATGCGGTGGGGCTGATCCGCTGCAGCGCCGAGACGCGCCTTTCTGTCTGCCTCATATTCTGAGTAGTTCCCTTCGAACCATACGACCTTGCTGTCTCCTTCAAAGGCAAGGATATGGGTTGCAACACGGTCGAGAAACCACCGGTCATGGCTGATGACGACGGCGCAACCCGCAAAATTCTCGAGCGCCTCTTCCAGGGCACGCATGGTGTTGACGTCGAGGTCATTCGTCGGTTCGTCAAGGAGAAGGACATTCGCCTCTTCCTTCAGCATCCGGGCGAGATGGACGCGGTTTCTCTCTCCCCCGGAGATCATCGAAACCTTTTTCTGCTGATCGGACCCGGAAAAGTTAAAACGAGCCACGTACGCTCGTGAGTTGATCTGCCTCCTCCCGAGCTGAATGAAATCTTCACCGCCGGTAATCACCTCCCAGATCGTCTTGTTCGGGTCGAGGGTATCCCTGCTCTGGTCGACATAAGCCAGCTTTACGGTCTCTCCTATTTGAAACGTCCCCGAATCGCGCTTTTCCTGGCCCGTTATCATTCTGAAGAGCGTCGTCTTTCCTGCTCCGTTCGGCCCGATGACTCCGATGATTCCTCCCGGTGGCAGAGAGAAGGTCATCCCCTCCATGAGAATATTGTCGCCGTATGCCTTGGACACGTAATCGGCATCAATCACAACCTGACCCAGGCGGGGTCCGGGCGGGATATAGATTTCGAGTTCCTTTGACCGCTTCTCGATGTCCTGACCGAGGAGCGTTTCGTAGGAATTGATGCGCGCCTTTGCCTTTGCATGGCGTCCCTTGGGCGACATCTGTATCCATTCAAGCTCACGCTGGAGGGTCTTCTGCCGCTCGCCCTCGGCCTTCTCCTCCCTCCGCAGACGGTCCTTTTTCTGCGCGAGCCATGAGGAGTAATTCCCCTTCCAGGGGATCCCCTCTCCCCTGTCGAGTTCGAGAATCCATCCGGCAACATTGTCGAGGAAATACCGGTCGTGAGTCACGGCGATGACGGTGCCCGGATAGCCTTGCAGGTGGCGCTCGAGCCATGCAACGGTCTCGGCATCGAGGTGGTTGGTCGGCTCGTCCAAGAGCAAGATATCCGGTTTCTGGAGAAGGAGCCTGCAGAGCGCCACACGCCTCCTTTCCCCTCCCGAGAGGACCTTGACCGGTGTATCTGCCGGCGGACAGCGCAGGGCGTCCATCGCCATCTCGAGACGTGAATCAAGGTCCCATGCATTGAGGAGATCGAGCTTCTCCTGCACCTTTCCCTGCTGTTCGATGAGTTTGTTCATCTCATCATCCGACATCGGCTCTGCGAATCTTTCATTGATACCGTTATATTCCCGAAGCGCATCTACGATCTCCTGAACACCCTCCTCGACGACATCCCGCACGCTCTTCTTGTCATCGAGCTGCGGTTCCTGTTCGAGGAAGCCCACGCTGTGACCAGGTGAGAGGACGGTCTCGCCGATGAACTCTCTATCCGCGCCGGCAAGGATGCGGAGGAGCGAGCTCTTGCCTGATCCGTTGAGGCCCAGTACTCCGATCTTCGCCCCATAGAAATAGGAGAGATAGATATCCTTCAAGACCGGCTTCTTATCATAATATTTGCTCACCCCGACCATGGAGTAAATGACTTTATTCGGTTCGTTGCTCATCGCATTCCAGATCCTTCCTTCAGACCGATAATCTTCTCGTCAAGGCAGTAACGGTTTTGAAGTATACCACAATCAGCGCTATCCCAATCGGTTCCGTGATGAGGGACCTGTATCTCCTTGACAGGCGTCGCGCCGTATGATAAAAAGAGGTGATACGCGCGAGATATCAACTATTATCTGTACCGAAGATTATGAGAGGCCACGAGCGCTGTCCGTGAGCATATCGATGCCGGCAGCGCAACGTCGAACCGCAATGGCAAGTGAACGGGAAAAACAGGCAGCGGCCGGACGAAGTCTCGCCTTCGTCCGGGATGGCTATGTAGTGGGGCTCGGGACCGGCTCTACCGCCTCGCACGCGATCCGCCTCCTGGGAGAACTCGTGCAGGCCGGCCTGAAAATCCGCGCCATCCCCACCTCCGTTAACTCACGGGTCCTGGCGGCAGGTCTCGGTATCCCCCTGACGACCTTCGACGAATGTTCGGAGATCGATGTGACGATCGACGGCGCCGATGAAATCGACCCCGCTCTCAATCTCATTAAGGGTGGTGGTGGTGCCCTCCTGCGCGAGAAGATCGTTGCCAGCGCCTCCCATACAGTGGTTATCATCGCGGATGCGAGCAAGCAGGTCCCGGCGCTCGGAAATTTTCCACTGCCCGTAGAGGTCGTACCTTTCGCACAGGCCCTGCTGGCCCGGCGCATCGAAGCGCTCGGCGCTTCCGTTACCGTGCGAAAAGACCGGAAAGGACGGCAGTTCGTCACGGATGAGGGTCATCATATCCTGGACTGCAGCTTCGGGGAGATTCCCGATCCTGCAGGGCTTGCGGGTGAACTCTCTCACATGCCCGGCGTGGTGGAGCACGGCCTCTTCATTGCCATGACTGACATCGTCTTGATCGGGAAAGGCGCAGAGGTTCTGGAACTCCGTCGTCCTTCCGATCGGCCCGGTCCGGCATAGCGCGCTTGACAGGGTTTTATTTGTGGTATGCTATTTTACGATGACGAATGCGTTCGATATGAAGGCGATGATCGGCGATTACATGGAAAAGGGCTTCCTCGAAAATATCGTCGACATGTTCAAACACGACAGGGGCCTCTATCCCCTGATCGGCGACCTCATGAAAGATGAGAGAATGCGTGTCAGGCTCGGCATTTCGGCCCTTTTCGAGACCCTTGCCGAGGAAGACGCGGGGAATATCGCGCTTTCAATCCCTTCCATTGTCGCTCTCCTCGACAACGAAAACCCCACCATCAGGGGCGATGCCGCCTATCTCCTGGGGATTACCGGCAACCGCGAGGCCATCCCTTTCTTGTCTGAGGCCCTGCATGATGAGCATGACGAAGTGAGGCGGATCGCAACGGAAGCGATAGATGAGATCAAGTCGATTCTGGGTAAACCAAACCGGTGAGCATCAGCAGATGAGAGGCAGCAGCAGGCCTCCGAATTTTACATCGTCTCCGTTGCCCGTTCTTCATCTCTCCTGACACATGTCCGTCACCATTGACTTCCGGGTTAAACTTTGAAAGGTGACACCATAATAGGCCGGTTCCTGAACTCTGCAGAACTTTATTCCGACGATATAGCCTTCGCATATTTTGACGGCTCCTGGAAAACAGTCACCTACAGAGATTTCCTGAAGTGCACGGAGGGGATAGCATCGCATCTGATGAAGACCGGGATTAAGAACGGCGACAGAGTAGCGATTCTCTCAGAAAATAGGTTTGAGTGGTGTGTCTCGTATCTTGGAATCCTCATGGCGGGTGGGGTGGCTGTCCCCATAGACGCGCAGCTCGGGCCTGATGAGGTGGGGAACCTCCTTTTAGACTCCAGGGCAGTCTTTTTATTTCAGAGCGAGAAAACAGCGGAAAATGTGAGGGTCACGGTCAAGACGATGAACCTGGATTCAGACGAGTTTCGGGAAGAGTGCGGCATCGCCGGTGACACTTCCCAGCGCCTTCGTCCGTCTCCATTTGGTGAGGATAGAAAAAAGATCTCAGAGGAGGATCTGGCATCCATCCTATACACCTCGGGAACGACGGGAAACCCGAAAGGGGTGATGCTGTCACACCGGAATTTCTGTTCCGATGCTGAGGCGGCGATAAGCGCGGGGATTGTGACGCGTGGAGACAACGTACTCTCGATCCTCCCCCTTCATCACACCTATTCGTTCATGTGCACCTTCCTCGTTCCTGTCTTTCTCGGCGCGACCATTACATACCCGCTCGGGATGAAAGGGCCCGAACTCATCTCGACAATGAAGGACAGGGGGGTGACGATCCTCATCGCCGTGCCCCAGATTCTCGAACTCATGCGGAACGGCATCCTGAGAAGGTTTCAGGAGACGCCCGCAGCCGTTGCCTTTTCCCTGAGAGCGCTCCTGAATCTCTGCGGCAGGCTGAGAGGACTGACGGGCCTGAACCTGGGCAAGTGGGCGTTCGGATCCGTACGTCGCGCATTCGGCGCCCGATTTAGATTCTTCGCCTGCGGCGGAGCCCGGCTTGACCCTTCAGTGATGAAAGACCTTGAGGCCCTCGGGTTCACGGTGCTTGAAGGATACGGCCTGACCGAAACATCTCCTATTGTGACCTTCAATCCCCTGGCGAAGAGAAAACCCGGCTCCGCGGGAAAGCCCCTTCCGTCCGTCGAGATAAAGATCGTGAGCCCGTCGGAGGCCGGAGAAGGGGAGATAGCTATCCGAGGACCGATGGTTATGAGAGGCTATTACAGGAACCCTGTTTCTACCGCGGAGGTCGTTCGCGACGGCTGGTTTATGAGCGGAGACCTCGGCTATCTCGATGGCGAGAACTACCTTTTCATTACCGGGAGGGTGAAGGAGGTTATCGTCCTCAGTTCCGGGAAGAATGTCTATCCCGAGGACGTCGAGAGGGCGTACCTGAAAATCCCGTTAATAAAAGAACTCTGTGTCACCCATTATGGGGCCCGCGGAGGCGCGGCGTCTCTTCATGGAATCATTGTGCCTGACCTCGACTGTGCGAGAAAGGAGCGTATAGGGAACATCCATGAATCCCTGAGATCCGCAATAAACGGGGTCTCTATGAAACAACCGCCCTACGCGAGGCTGAAAGGTTTCACGCTTTATCCCGGCCCTCTGCCGAGAACGCCTCTCGGGAAATTGAAGAGACATATGATAAGGGGATTGCTTGACGAGAAGAGAGCCAAGAATCGAGAGTCAGGGGGAGAAGACCCGGAATTACTGAGAGATGAAATCGGAAGGGTCGTTGCAGAATGTATTTCCAGGTTCTTGAAGGAGCAACAGACGGTCCGAATGTCTGACAGCCTCGAACTCGACCTTGGCTTCGACTCTCTTCAGAGGGTCGAGCTTGTCGTCGCTCTCGAGAGGGCTTTCTCTCTGAAGCTACCGGAGACGTTTGCATCGACGGTCCAGACCGTCGGTGAACTTGTCGCGAGCATAAAAGAATTTGCGTTGAAGGGTTCTGCGGAGCGAGAGGAGAAACCATTCTGGAAGGATGTCTTTGCCGAAGAACCGACGGATGAGGAAAGGGCGAGAATAGGGCTCGGACAAGGCAGGATTGAGTGGTCTCTCATTGTGGTTCTTCTTGCGGTTCTCAGAGTTATCCTGAGGTCCATTTTCAGGTTCGAAGTCAGGGGCAGCGAAAGCCTTCCGGCATCGCCGTTCATCATTGCGCCGAATCACTGCAGTAACATGGATGGATTTGTCGTCGGCTCCGCTGTTCCGGAAGATATCTTCAAGGTGTTATATTTCCAGGGGTATCAGAAGTATTTCACGGGTCGCCTCCTCTCCCTCTTCGCGAGACTCGCCCACGTCATACCGATCGATCCCGAAACGTTCCTCGGCAAGGCCTTTCAGCTCTCTTCCTACGTCCTCAGGAACGGGAGGTCCCTCTGCATATTCCCCGAAGGAGGGAGGTCTCCCGATGGAACCCTCATGGAATTCAAGAAAGGCATCGGCATCCTCGCCGTTGAGCATAACATCCCGGTCGTACCGGTCTTAATCGAAGGCACCTTTCGTGCCTTGCCGCGAGGCGCACTGTGGCCGAGAATCGAGAAGATACGGCTCACTTTCGGGAATGCCCTTTACCCGTCGGAAATGGACTTCACGAGAAAACCTGAAGGCACCGATGACTATCAATTCTTCTCCGATGAGATAAGGGAACGCGTGAGGACGCTGCGAGGAGAACGTGCCTGAACGGCGCCACATGTTGCCAATAAAAAGCATAGGGAGAGTTCGGCATTCGTCATGGAAGCATCGCGTTCGGTCCTTTTAAAAATCGTCTCTTTGGTGTAAAATCGATGCAATGAAGACCTTCGGAGAGGTTGTCGAATTTCACGGCCATAGCTGCCCGGGGCTTGCGCTGGGCTACCGAGTTGCAAAGGCGGCAATGGAGAAACTGGCCATGAAAGGGATCTCCGAGGATGAAGAGCTCGTCGCGATAGTCGAGAACGATTCGTGCGCTGTCGATGCCATTCAGGTTCTGACTGGCTGCACCTTCGGAAAGGGAAATCTCATCTTCAAAGATCACGGGAAGCAGGTTTATTCATTCATAGAGAGACCGTCCGGCGAGGCGGTGCGGATCGCGATAGATTTTACTCCCCCTCCCGAGACGGAGGGAGAGAAGAAGGTCTGGAAGCGTTATGCAGAGGGTGACCGCTCTGAGGATGTTTTACAGGCCGTGCATGACAGAAAAACGCGGAAGACAGAGGCTATTCTGGAGGCCTCAGCATCGGAACTCCTGACAATAAAGAAGGTGAATATCCCCCTCCCCCCCGAGGCAAAGATATACCAGAGCATCACGTGTGCGAGGTGCGGAGAGAAGGTTGCGGAACCGAGGGCACGGGTCAAAGAGGGGAAGGCCGTCTGCATCCCATGCGCGGAGTGATTAAGCCGTGAAACACTTAGTTGAGAAGGCGAACATCTTAGTCGAAGCCCTGCCGTATATCCGGAATTTTTACGGCAAGACCGTCGTCATAAAGTATGGCGGTGCCGCACAGGTTGAGGACGCCTTGAAGAACTCCTTTGCTCAGGACGTGGTCCTCCTCAGCTTCATCGGCATACGGCCAGTGATCGTACACGGCGGAGGACCGAAGATCAGCCACATGATGAAGAAGATGGGCAAGGAGCCGACCTTCGTTGAGGGTCAGCGGGTGACTGACCGCGAGACCATGGATATCGTGGAGATGGTACTCGGCGGCCTCATCAATAAGGAGATCGTCGCGTTGATAAATAGTCACGGGGGCAGAGCGGTTGGCTTGAGCGGTAAGGATGGAGGTCTCATCAGGGCAAAAAAGAAACTCCTGAAGAAGCCGGCAAAGAAGGGTCGTGAGGAGACCATCGACATCGGACTGGTGGGAGAGGTCGAATCCGTAGATCCGGCGATACTGGACTCACTCGAAAAGCCCGGTTTCATCGCTGTCATCTCTCCCATAGGGGTCGGGGCCAAAGGTGAAGCCTACAACATCAATGCCGATTACGTGGCGTCATCGATCGCCTCCTCGCTAAAGGCCGAAAAATTGATGCTCCTTACCGATGTGGAAGGGATAAAGGACAGCGAGGGTAAGATCCTCTCGACGCTCGACAAAAGGGATATCATGGAGCTTATCGGCGAGAAAGTCATTTCGGGCGGGATGCTGCCGAAGGTCCAGGCCTGTACCCGCGCCCTCGACGCCGGGGTGAAAAAGACCCATATCATAGACGGCAGGGTTCCGCACTGTCTCCTTCTCGAGATATTCACAAAGAAGGGGATCGGGACAGAGATCGTAAAGTGATGAGTATCGATCAGGAGGCCAAGACATGAGGACATTTCTCGTCGTCTGCATATGTGTCGTGATCTTTTGTAGTCTCGGATGTTCAAAGGCTTCCCAGCAGGTGGTAGAACTGAAGAGATATCCCCTCGACAGTCTTGACGGGATTATCACGCAGTCCGGTGCCGTAATCGACAAAGAGACTTCAAGCGACGGCAAGGGTTCTCTGAGGATCACCGCACCCGGACCGACGGTAGTGAGACTCTTTGAGGTGAACGATATTGATGTCGAAGACGCTCGGTTGACGTACCAGGCAAAACTCCGAACGGAGAACGTAGAAGGCCAGGTCTATCTCGAGATGTGGTGTCATTTCCCGGGCAAGGGCGAGTTCTTCTCGCGGGGCCTCCAGAACCCTCTGTCCGGAACGACGAATTGGTCCACGGCAGAAACCCCTTTTTTCCTCAAGAAGGGTGAAAAACCTGACCTCATAAAACTCAATCTCGTAATCAACGGAAAGGGCACGGTCTGGATCGACGATGTCCGTCTCATCAAGGGACCACTTCAATAAGAGGGACTTAAGAAGATTTCTGTAGCGGTGACTAAACGTCAGATTTTCAAGGTGGCTTCTTCGCTCTTTCTTATTCTCCTCATTCTCCTCTCCCTCTCCTATTTCTTCTTCATGCCGGACATTTCGCGTCTCAGGAAAGAAAACCCGAAAAGGACCTCCCTCATGGAGTATCGGGAGAGAGAATGGAAAGAGAAAGGGAAGAAAGTCAAGATTTACCAGGCCTGGGTGCCCCTTTCGAAGGTATCTCCCTATCTCATCAGGGCGGTCCTCATCGCGGAGGATGACAAGTTCTACAAGCACGAGGGGTTCGACTACGAGGCGATAGAGAAGGCTGTTGAGAAGGACATAAAGGCAAAGAAGTTCAGGCTCGGCGGCAGCACGATAAGTCAGCAGCTCGCAAAGAATCTCTATCTTTCGCCTTCAAAGAACCCGCTCCGAAAAATTGCTGAGGCGATAATAACCTGGAGGATGGAGCAGGTCCTTTCGAAAAAGCGGATCCTCGAAATCTATCTCAATGTCATAGAGTGGGGCGAAGGGATATTCGGGATCGAAGCCGCTTCGATGCACTATTTCGGGAAGCCCGCATCGCAACTCAAGCCGGAGGATGCTGCGCGGCTCGCTGCGGTTCTTCCGAACCCGAGGAAATATAACCCCAATGGGGATCAGCGGTACGTAGTCAGCCGTTCAAATCTCATTTACACCATTATGGTCAGGAGGGGAATTGTCATCCCTCACTATGACGAAGTCACCGAAGGCGATGACCATTCACCGGAGCAGGGAAGAGATTTCCCGTCTGCTCATATTGAGCTGCAAAAACCATCGGATTAATTCGTCACGAATTACGTTATTCCCAGCGGGCGGTTCGATTCTCTACTTATCCTTGACCCTCCTTCACCTTGATTGATAGACTGAATCATGGACTTTAAGCTCTCAACAGGCTTTACCCCGAAAGGCGACCAGCCAAAAGCGATCAGCTCATTAGCCGAAGGCATAGGAAGAGGCCTGAACCATCAGGTCCTCCTCGGGGTCACCGGTTCGGGAAAGACATTCACGGTAGCTAGCGTTGTTGCGAAGGTGAACAGGCCGACCCTCGTCATCGCCCATAACAAGACCCTTGCGGCCCAGCTGTATGGCGAATTCAAGGAATTATTTCCTGAAAATGCTGTTGAGTTTTTCGTCAGCTATTATGACTACTATCAGCCCGAGGCCTACATTCCCACGACCGACACCTACATCGAGAAGGACGCGATGATCAATGACGACATCGACAGGTTGCGCCATTCCGCCACAAGGGCTGTCCTTGAGCGGAGGGATACCATTGTCGTCGCATCTGTTTCGTGCATCTATGGCATCGGCTCCCCCCAGGATTACCGGGACATGCATCTTGTAATCGAGGAAGGGATGCATACCGAGAGGGACAGTCTCCTCGAAAGGCTTGTCGATATGCAGTATATCCGCTCCGACACGGATTTCAGGCGAGGGACCTTCAGGGTGCGCGGAGACATCATAGAGGTGTATCCGTCTTTCTCTATCGACAAGGCTGTCAGGCTCGAATTTTTTGGGGACGACATCGACGCCCTTTATGAGTTCGAACCCCTCACCGGCGATGTGCTGAAGAGGCTCAACGAATTTGCGCTCTTTCCGAACAGCCACTGGATAACGCCGCGGGAACGTCTCGAACCTGCACTCAAGCTGATAGAGGCCGAGATGAAAGAACAGGTCGAATATTTCCTCAAGGAGGGCAAGATTCTCGAGACTCGGCGGATCGAGCAGAGAACGAGGTTCGACCTCGAAATGCTTAAGGAATTCGGGTACTGCCACGGAATAGAAAACTACTCGAGACACCTGAGCGGAAGGGCAGCCGGTGAACCGTCATATACCCTCATTGACTACTTTCCGGAAGACTTCCTCATCATAATTGACGAGTCTCATGCAACGGTTCCGCAACTGGGGGGGATGTACGAAGGAGACAGGTCGCGGAAACAGACCCTGGTCAATTTTGGCTTCAGACTGCCATCTGCCCTGGATAACCGGCCCTTAACCTTCAGAGAATTCGAGCACCGAGTGAGACAGGTGATCTACGTATCAGCGACACCGGGACCTTACGAGCTCGAAAAGTCGCGGAGCGGAGTCGTCGAACAGTTGATAAGGCCCACGGGCCTCATAGACCCTGAGATGAAGGTGAGACCGATTGCGGGACAGGTGGATGACCTCCTTTCCGAAATCAGAAAGAGGGCGGGAAAGGGTGAACGGATCCTCGTTACAACGCTCACAAAGAAGATGGCGGAAGACCTGACCGATTATTATATCGAATTAGGGGTGAGGGCGCGGTTCCTCCATTCTGACATCGATACCCTCCAGAGAGTCGAGTTGTTGCGGGATCTGAGGCAGGGCAAATACGATGTCCTTATCGGGGTGAATCTCCTGAGGGAGGGACTTGACCTTCCTGAGGTATCTCTTGTCGCAATCCTCGATGCCGACAAGGAGGGCTTTCTCCGTTCAGAACGGTCGTTGATACAGACAGCGGGAAGGGCCGCGAGGAACCTGAACGGTGAAGTGATCCTTTACGCTGACACCATCACCGGTTCCATTAAGAGGGCTATGGAGGAAACGGAAAGGAGAAGGAGAGTTCAGAAGAGATACAATGCAAAGATGGGGATAACGCCGGAGACGGTGAAATCGAGTATTAAAGACATCCTGAGTTCGATCTATGAGTCCGATTACTGGACGGTTTCAGCAGCGGAAGATGCTTCCCCGTACGCGAATGATGAGGAGACGATAAAAAGGCTCGAAAAGGAGATGAAAGAGGCAGCCGGGAAGCTGGACTTCGAAAAGGCCGTTGTGCTGAGGGAGAGGATCAAGGAAATAAAGAAGAGCCTGCTCGAGGTTGGACTCGGGACGTCAACGGCCCCTGATAAGCCGAAGGTGAGAAAACGGGTGGCGAAAAGAAGATAATCGAAGATCGCTTTGGCGAAGAGGTTGTCCGGGAGGGTTATCCCCATCGCCGTATTCTTCCGTGAGGGACGTGGACCGACTTTCTTGTGATATAATGCAACCGAAATGGAGCAGCTACCAGCCCTGATCAAGGGAACAATCGGGAGGAACCTGGTCGTCCTCAGGACAGTCGTTTCTACTAATACCTTTGCCATGGAATTGGGCGGGACCGGGGCGCCCCATGGAACGGTGGTCATTGCCGAGAGTCAGACGAAGGGCAAGGGGAGACTCGGGAGAACGTGGGCATCTCTCTCCGGGACCAATATTTACATGAGCCTGATTCTCAGGCCCGGCATCACGTCGGGGAATGCAACGTTTCTGACAATGGCGGCGTCGATTGCCTGCGCGCGTGCATTGAGAGAAGGGACGGCGCTTCCGATAACGATAAAATGGCCCAATGACCTGATGATTGGGAATAAGAAAGTGGGAGGCATTCTCACCGAGATTAAATCAGCCGGCGAACGTATCATCTTTGCCGTGATCGGCATCGGGATCAACGCGAATGCAGACGGCGACGCCTTCCCTCCGGAATTGAGGGATACGGCAACGTCTCTCAAGATAGAGGCATCGAGGGAACAGCAGAAGGATGTCCTCGTCGCGGGTATACTCAATGAGATGGCATGCTGGTACGATGCTCTCATGGGAGACGAGAGGAAGGTAATGCTCGATGAATGGCGCCGCCTCTCCTCAACACTCGGGAAGACTGTTAGGGTCACGACCGGAGCCGAAGTCCTCACCGGAACCGCCGAAGATATAGATGAGCATGGCATGTTACTCCTCAAGGTACGGACAGGCGAAATCAGGACGATACATACAGGAGATCTCACGATTCTTCAACAGAACGGGAAATAGGGGGGTGCTCCTTGCGGTAGATATAGGCAATTCTTTTATCACGATCGGCCTTTTTTCCGATGCGATCCTCAGGGGCAGGCTGAAGATCCCTGTCCGTCCGAGGAGGCCTTATCGGGCATACGAGTCTGAAATCAAGGAATTTCTCCTGCCCTTTCGACAGTCTCCGCGAAGGCCAAAACCGCTTGCAGGGGTTGCGCTATCTTCAGTGGTCCCGGAACTTAGCGGGCTCATTAGTAAAGCAGTTGCCAATTTAAGCAACAGTGACCCGCTAATGATCACTGCCTCCATGAACACAGGTTTGCGTTTCGACCTCTCAAAACCCTTTGATGTCGGCACAGACAGAATCGCAAATGCTGTTGCCGCGTATAATCTCCTTGGATCCCCTGTCATTGCCGTCGATTTCGGTTCGGCGACGACACTCAGCGCGGTTAAGGACGACACCTTTATCGGAGGGTCGATACTGCCGGGGATAAGTCTGATGGCTGAAGCGCTCCATGGCGGCACGGCGCTGCTCCCCCCTCTCGATATAAGCCCCGACCGAATCTCTGGGGAGCGCAGGCCGTCTGCTGTCGGAAAAGACACGCCGAGCTGCATGGTTTCTGGTATTATATACGGTACGGCAGGTGCCGTCGAAAGGCTTGTAACCGAGATGGAACACGAAGCGTCTTGCAACTTCAAGGTCGTAATTACGGGAGGAAACGCCGGAATCATGGCACGGTTTCTCAGGAGAGGCTTCCGCATGGAACCCGATCTGACTCTGAGCGGCCTGAGGTTGATTTATGAAAGGAACACCTGATGCATGAGCTGCGAAAAGACCCGCTGCTCGGCAGATGGGTGGCCGTCCTGAACGACTCAAAACCACCGGAAGCATACGATGCCACGACCGAAAAAAGGAACGAGACATCCTGCGTCCTCTGTGCCGGCAACGAAACAAAGACCCCGAAAGAAATAGCCTCGGTACGGGAAGACGGGAAATGGTGGGCACGGGTCATCCCAAATTTCGAGCCTGTTTTCCAGATTGAGGGTGAACTCGGACGAAAAGGCCTCGGGATGTATGACAAGATGAACGGCATCGGTGCGAACGAGTTAATCGTCGAGACCCCGGAACACACAAAACAACCGGAGGATATCGGAGTGGAACAAGTCATGAGGGTTCTCAGGCTTTACCGGGAGAGGATCGCTGACCTCGAAAGAGACCCGAGGCTGCGTTACACCCTTATCTACAAGGATTCCGGAAGGTCGGCCGGCGCTTCGTTTACCCACCCCCATTCCGAAATTGCGGCAACGCCGGTAATCCCCAAACAGGTCAAGGAAGAGCTTGACGGAGCCAAACAGTACTTTGTCTATAAGGAGAGGTGTATCTTCTGCGACATGATGCGTGAAGAGCTGAGGTTCGGCGACAGGATAATATCTGAAACGAGAGACTTCCTTGTCTTCAGCCCCTTCGCCCCGAGGTTTCCCTTTGAGTTCTGGGTACTGCCGAAGAAGCATAGTTGCGCATTCCAGGACATCAGTGACGCGGAAACAGAGGACCTCGGACTCACCCTCTCTCGCATGCTCAAGAACATGAGGTCCATTTTGAAGGACCCTCCGTACAGTTATGTCCTCCATACCGCGCCAAACAGGGTTCCACGGCGTAACCACTGGCACACCCTGGGAGAGGATTTTCACTGGCACATCGAGATCATGCCCCGTCTGCTCAGGACAAGCGGATTTGAATGGGGGTCGGGGTTCCATATCCTTACGACATCCCCTGAGGATGCAGCAAAATATTTAAGGGAGGCTTGACCATGGAAATTAAGAGAATTCTTTTCCCGACAGATTTTTCGGAAGGCTCCGCACACGCCGTCCCCTATGTTGTGGATCTGACAAAGCATTACCAGGCGCGGCTCTACGTCGTTCACGTCCTCTATGATATAGCGAAAGGAACCGGATTTTATGTGCCCCATGTTAATATAGAAGAGCTCTACAGCGACATGGAACGGAATGCCCTGAAGGAATGCGAGAAGTGGTGTTGTGAAGAGCTGAGAGGGTACAAAGAGATCGAATACCGGATCCTGAAGGGAATCCCTCACGAAGAGATTCTGAAGTTTGCAGACGAGAATACGATTGACATCCTCATTACGGGTACCCACAGCAGAAAGGGACTGGATAGGATTATATTCGGCAGCACCGCGGAACGGATCGTGCGAAATGCACGGTGCCCTGTCCTGACCGTGGGGGCACCACGATGATTTAGGAAATGAGAGTATATCTGTCAGAGAATGCGTTTATCGACATTCTCCTCAGCTCGGCTGAGGTGTATAAGAGGGAATGCCTTGGCTATCTTCTCGGGTACCGGCTGGAGGACCGGTTCATCGTCGAGCATGCCTTCAGTTTTCAAACGGCGAATAGGAGGCACAAAGGTGTTATCGTTCATGACAAAAACCATAAGAGGATAGCGCCGATCCTCGAGAGATTCGACAGGCTCCAGATTATCGGTGATTTCCATTCACATACCCAGTTTGGCACGACGAAAGGGCTCCCGATACCGAGCGAAGAGGACATAGAAGGAATGAAGAAGGGTCTCGTCTACCTCATCATTGCGATCAATAATAACGAGAAGACCGTGGGATGGGGTGAAAACAGAGACGGTACGATCTCCGGTTCCGTAGGCGACTTCTTCTTCAAGGTTTCAGCCTACTTTATGAACCGGAATATGTTCAAGAGAGCGAAGATCCATTGCCCCTTTCCGCCGAGTTTTCTAAACCCGAACCGTTCTCCTGCCGTCAGTTAAAGAATAGAAAGACATCGATCAGGATCTCCCGACTCTTCGGAGCGACGGAAATCAGGCCATAGATAATCTCAGACAGAATTATAAACCATGAAGAGCATAAGAACCGCAGTGTTGGTAGTGGGCGGGGGCCCCGCAGGGTCGATAGCGGCAAGGGCGCTCGCGAGGGAGGGCATTGACACGGTCCTCATCGAGAAGAACCTCTCCTTCATCAAGCCCTGTGGCGGGGGCATTCCGTCTACTGCCTTTACCGAGCTGCAGTTGACTGAGAGCGCCGTCACGAAGCACGTGGATACGATCAAGATCATCTCTCCCGGGGGGGAACCCGTTCCTATCCGATTGAAGGATGCCACAATAGCCATCGTTAACAGGGGGGATTTCGACTCGGCCCTCAGGGAGGAAACGCGGAAGTCCGGGGCATGGCTCATGGAAGGGGAATTCAGGCGCTTCGTGAAGGTCGGTAAGACGGCAGTCTCGGAAGTGTCGGTGCATGGCGGGACAGTTCTGATTGAAGCCGATCATGTCATAGCGGCTGACGGGGTCAACTCACGGGTCCGGGCAGCGCTCAACATCCAACCTGTCACGTCTCTCCTCGCGGTCTCGGCGAAGATACAGGGGCCGCAGACGGATTGCTGCGAATTCTGGTTCGGTTCCTCCCACGCTCCGCGCTGCTACTCATGGGTCTTTCCGCAAAACGGAGGCATATCCGTAGGGACAGGATCCGTCAATAACAGCGAGATAAGAATGCTCTGGAGGCGTTTTGCCGAGAGAAGGGCGTTGAAGGCAGGGACCCCTATGACGGGAAACGGGGCTTCTTTACGCGGTCATCGGATACCTCTCTGGCAGGGTGACATCTTTGTAAAGGACGGGGTATTCTTTACGGGAGACGCGGCCGGTCAGGTGCTGCCGCTGACCTATGAAGGAATCTACTATGCGATGAAGTCTGCAGAATTTGCAGCAGCGGCGATCATTGAAGGAAGGAGAGGGGAGTATAAGCGCCTCTGGGAAAAAGCCTTCGGCAAACGGTTTTCGCTCATGAAACGCCTTTCGGAATTCTTCCTGAGGGACGACAACCAGACAGAACGGCTCGTTCAGTTCCACAAGAGACCGGAGGTGCAGGACGCATCCATGAGGCTCTGGCTCAAGAAGGATCCGGGGAGAGGAAGTATCCTCTCTTACATGAACCTTTTCAGAAGATTACTTGCTTGGAAACGTTGAACCGGGTATTCTTTGTTTAGCGATAACAATCTCGTTCAAGACCGGAAGAATCTCCGGCACTCCCCTCAAAGGAAAGGGGTCCTCTCTTCTCCGCTTTCCCGTCTTAGCAGTGCCGGGTGTTCCGATCGGCACGGTACGTTTGGAAGTTGCGCATGAAGAGAAACCGCATCGTTAGAACGATGAGAGGACTTCTCTCCTGGAGAGGGGCGATCGTGTTCTCCGTCACGGTCCATCTCTTGCTTGGACTGGTATTCTTCCTCTTGCCGACAGAAAAAAAGGAGAAGGAGAAACCCTTCGTTACCCGGCTCGTGAACCCCGATGAACTGAAGCAGATTCCGGAGGCGCGGGCTAATCCTCCATCCGCTTCGAGACCTTCCCCTCCCGTGAAACCCGCGGATAGTCGTATCGCAAGACCGTCGGTTGCCCGACCTCAGAGGCAGCCTGCACAATCTTCGCCTCCCCGCCAGTTGCCCATTCCGCCTTCCCGCGAGGAGTCTGATAGGGCTTCCGGAGAAACAGACAAAAGCATTTCTCAGGCACAGTCACCCGGAAGTGCTCCATCGGGAGGGCAGAAGGATGGAGAAGGACTTCGCTCTCTGCCTTCTCAAAAACCCGGAGACCTGGGAAGGACTGTCCCGATGCCGTCGGTCAGAGAGAAGCTTTTCGACAGGGAAGTGGTCGAAAAATTCGCCAAGCGGGAGGAACAGAAAAGTGAAAACACGCTCACGTTTCACAATGAAGAATTCAAGTATCGCACGTATATGGAACGGTTGAGAGAGAAGATCGAGGGCATCTGGAAATACCCTCCTGACGCAGCCATGAGGGGCATCTATGGTGATCTCTATATCAGGTTCACGATAAAGAAGAACGGGATGCTCGGAGATATGGAGCTGTTGAGGACTTCCGGACACAGGAGCCTTGATGAAGCGGCCCAGCAGGCGTTACGGGATGCTCAACCGTTCTGGCCCCTGCCGACTGAGTGGGGTAAGGACGACCTCACCATTACCGGCCACTTTGTCTATAGCATCTATGGAACGTATATACGTTAGCCGATTTGCTGCTTGAAGGACACGCCAAAGACAGCAGCGAATTTCAGGCCGCTGCCAGCCCCTCACAAGAGACTGCGCGACTTGCCTCGCTGAAATGCGCGTACTTTCTCGGTGTTATAATAAGAAATGAAACAGCGGTTATATTTGCGAATTGGTGATAGGGTAAAACATATCAGACACGATCACTGGGGTGATGGCGAGGTCGTTCAGGAAAGCCATTCGAGCCTTCCCGGTGGTTTCTGTTTTGTGAGAATTCTCTTTGAAGATGGTTCGGAGAGATCCTTCATCAATGACCTCGACAATGAGTGCTGCTGCTATTATGCTGGCCTGCGACTTCTCTAAGCCTTAAGTTTTTTGTGAGATAATTCTCATAACACGCAAATATTAAAAGAAATTTCTTGACAAATTAATTGATGCGTGCTTTAATTTCTCTATGGTTCCCACAGAAGTTCTCATCGCCGAGGAAAAACCTTCCATCCTAGTTGTGGACGACCTCCTACCGAACCTCGAACTCCTCGAAGCGATCTTCACGAGAAACGGCTTCGTCGTTTTTACCGCACTCGACGCATATTCGGCGATCGAAATATTCCAGACACAAAGAGTTGACATAGCGGTTCTTGACGTCATGATGCCGGGGATAGACGGCTACGAACTCTGCAAGACCATAAAAGAGATGAACGAAAAACAGTTCTTTCCCGTTATTCTCCTCACCGCGCTCATTGACAAGCAGAGTAAGATCATCGGCCTTGAAAGCGGTGCCGATGATTTCATCAGTAAGCCGTTCGACACCGAGGAACTCATAACAAAGGTGAAGTCACTGCTGAGGTTGAAGAGCCTCCAGGATGACCTTGAGCATTCCGAAAACGTGATCCTCACCCTCGCCGTGGCTATGGAATCGCGTGATCCCTATACCCGAGGACACTCAACGCGAGTGGGGGACATTTCGAAGTCCTTTGCCGCCTTCCTCGGCTTCGGGGGCAGGGTACAGCAACAGTTGAGGAAGGCAGGCATTCTCCATGATATCGGCAAGATAGGATTGAGTTCCACTCTGCTCTGCAAGGAAGGAAATCTCACGGAGGAGGAGTTCGGGGAAATCAGGCGCCACACCCTCATCGGAGAAGAGATTTGCAGACCCCTCGTTTCGATGCGAGATTCCCTCCCGGCCATTAGGAACCACCACGAGAGGTGGGATGGAAACGGGTTTCCTGACGGGCTGAGAGGCGAAAGAATTCCTTTGCATGCCAGGATCCTCTCGATTGCCGATTCATTCGACGCCATGGTATCGCAGAGACCGTACCGGGAAGGCAGATCTGTTATGACGGCGCTCGAGGTATTAAGGTTCGAAAGGAATGACGGGCAGTGGGACCCGGTTCTCACATCCCAGTTCCTCGAAATGATGCAGGTGACGGGGCTGCAGAGGATGGTCAATGCTTAAGATTGCCCTCGCGGGCGGGAACATAACCGGGAGCACCATACTTTCCATGCTGCGGGGTGAGCCCGATATAAAGATCGTCGGGGTTTACGAAAGAAACCTCGAGACCCCCGGGGTAGTCCTCGCAAAGAAATGGGGAATTCCTGTCTTCGATAACGTCACGCTTCTTGCAAAGGCCGCCGAGCCCGAAATTATTCTCAATGTTACCGATGACGCGATATTGAGCGATACGATACGGACGCTCTTTAGGCACATGGAGGTTATCGACGCATCGGGTGCAAAGTTTCTCTGGAAGATGATAGAGAAACAGAAGAAGGCGATGGTCGAACTCTACAAGGCTATAGAGGACGAAAAAAGGATTATCACGATCACTGAAGACATCTCCCGGGCAGAAGACCTCCCCGGATTCATGAGATTCGTTCTCGAAAGGGCACTGGAGATGACCGATTCGCCCGCAGGAAGCATCGCGATGATAGAGGACGGACAGATGCATCTCCTCGCGTCCAAGGGCCTGAGCAAGAGGTTCTCCGCTAATGAACGCTGGAATATCATGGCCGACGGCTTGACGGATCTCGTCATCAGGAAAAAGGAGATGATCGAGATACCCGATCTCTCGAAGGTCAATTATACGAACAACGCCGCGCTCATGGATGAAGGGATCGCAGCGGTTTTTGTTTCTCCGATCATGGCAGACGGACGTATCTTCGGCATCATGTACCTCGACGATTTCAAACCCCGACAGGTCTCTGAGAGACAGAAACGGGCCATCAATCTCCTCTCGAGGATCATCGGCCTCATGACGGACAGAAGCGCCGCGCTCCAGAGAATCAGGGAACAGGAGGGAAAGATCTCGGAACTCCGTGAACACCTCGAAAAGAAGGTGGCGGAGAGGACAGATGAACTCAAAAAGACGAATCAGGAGCTTGAGAGATCGAGTGAGTTGAAGTCACGATTCATCAACAATATAAACCATGAACTGAGAACGCCCCTGAACTCGATCATAGGATTTTCCGATATCCTGCTCGAGAAGACCTTCGGTGAACTCACGGAGGACCAGAAGAGATACTTGCGGACGATCCAGTCATCGGGCAAGCATCTCCTCGATATTATCAACAATTGTCTGGACCTCGCAAAGATCGAGTCAGGCAAATACGATATGAGCTATGAGACCTTCACGGTGATGGGGGTGCTCTCCGAGGTCTTCACCATAATGCAGCCGATGGCCGAGAAGAAGATCATCGATCTCGACCTCTCAATAAGCAGTGACATCGAATACGTCACCGCCGACAGGGTCAAACTGAAACAGGTCCTCTATAACCTCCTCTCAAATGCTATTAAGTTTACGCCGGAGGGGGGAAAGATCGGGGTTCAGATTGAAAGGACGGAGGGAAAGGGTGAACTGGAGAGTCAGCAGTTCGTGAGATTTTCCGTTTGGGATACCGGCATAGGGATCGGTCCAGACGATAGAGAGAGGATATTCGATGAATTCGAACAGGCGGACACGGCGCTGTCGAGGAAGTACGGGGGTGCCGGGCTCGGCCTCGCACTATCGAGGAAGCTTGTTGAACTCCACGGGGGCAGGATATCCGTCGAGAGCAAACTCGGCGCGGGGAGTACGTTCACCTTTGTGTTACCGCTGACCGTGCCCGTCCAGGAAGCGCCTGCCGAGGAGGCGGAAGCAGTGAACCTCAACTTCCCCTGGATGGAAGAGAGGGCACCCCTCATACTCGTCGTAGAGGATGACATTTCGAGTGCGGAACTCCTCACCCTGCACCTCACGCAGGCGGGGTATAAGGTTGCCCATGCCTTTGACGGCGAGGAAGCTATAGAAAAAACAAAGAAGCTGAGACCGTTCGCGATCCTCCTTGATATCATGCTCCCGAAAAAGGATGGTTGGGAGGTTCTCCAGTCTTTGAAAGACGACGAGTCTACCGCTCATATCCCTGTCCTCATTCATTCCGTAATCGATAATAAGGAACTCGCATTTGCGCTCGGCGCCACGGACTATCTCATGAAACCCCTTGAAAAGGAAATCCTGCTCGACAGGCTTGAAGGCCTCGGTATTCTGCGGTATAAGAAACGGCCGGTGACGGTACTCATCATCCAGGCAGCTGACGGACTCGATTCTCTGAAAGAGCCCTCGCAATCTCAGGAGTTTCTCATCTACTCTGCCCAGGAAGGCAGGCGTGGGATAGAACTCGCCTCGGCGTTAATGCCTGACGTAATCCTCCTCGACTTTCTCCTCCCCGATATGCTCGGTTTCGACGTCATCAAAGAGTTAAAGGAAAACCCGTCGACGAAAAAGATCCCGATTTTCATTCTGACCGAAAGGGATATCTCTGTTGAAGACAGGATGAACCTTATCGGAAAGATCGAGCGGATCATACGGAAACATAAATTCGATCCTGAAGAGCTTCTTGACCATATCAGGGCGATTGAGGTTCTTTATCCGAAGAAGGCGGGACTCGTTGATGATCTGACAGGGGTTTTCAGCCACCGATACTTCCAGATCAGGTTGGCTCAGGAGGTCGAACGAGGCCTGAGGTACAAGCAGCCGCTCAACCTCCTGCTTATCGATGTAGACTTTTTCAGCGAATATGCTGAGAAGAACGGCGAACAGATTGCGAACGATGTCCTGAAGAAGATTGCTGACCTCTTGAGAAAGAACGTCAGGGGTTCTGATGTTGTGGTGCGGTATGGGGGAGACGCATTCGCCATAATCCTCCCCAACACGGTTCTCTCGGCTGCCCTCGCCTTAGGTAACAGGTTCAATGCTATCATCAGGAATTACCCCTTCCTCCATGAGGAGACACAGCCGAGGGGACGAGTAACGGCCAGTGTCGGTCTGACGTTCCTCGACGGTCAAACGCCGGAGGAACTCATCCTCTGCTGCGAGAGGGCCATGTCCCATGCGATCAAAATGGGGGGCGACCGGGTGGAGATTTACTCAAAAGAGATGGATGAGGCCGAGGCACTACCCCCAGTCTGATATCCTGATCGATACCTTCGAGAGTCCGATCGGCAGGCTCTATCTCATATTCTCCGGAGAAACATTGACGGGGATACTCTTCGATAAACCGGAAGGTTCCCTGCCGATGAAGGCAAGCAAACGATCCGCGCTTTTCAAGGTCCAGCTGAATGCCTATTTCAAGGGGCAGCTCACCGCGTTTGATCAGAAGATCGGCTTTTCCGAGGGCACTGACTTTGAAAGAGAGGTCTGGCTCAACCTGAGGGAAGTCCCCTTTGGAGAGACGAGGTCCTACCGGTGGCTGGCGGAACGGATTAACAGACCGAAAGCGGTAAGGGCGGTCGGACAGGCGCTCAGCAAGAATCCCCTGCCTATCATCCTCCCCTGCCACAGGATCATAGAGTCCGACGGCTCGCTCGGGGGATACTCGGGAGGAGTCGACATCAAGAGGAGGCTTCTCGATCTGGAGTATTACGCAAGGCAGTCGCTGAGAGATAACGTGCCGTGATATGCCGTTCCAATTCAATCTCTGCTTTCGAACAAAACTCGGCGACTCCAATGCTCTGAAGATCACTGCCACTCCCTACCCAGGTAGGATTGACTCCTGAATGCTCCTGTAATAAGCTTTCGTTAGGCAACATCATGGACAAGCCATCTGATATCCCAAAGCCAATTCAGGACGCTCGGAATGTCGAATAGGGAAAAAGCCTGCAATCGAAGGGATGAGGTCTGCTGCACGGAAAACGAGAGAAGACGGGACAAACGCTACAGCTACCATCAGGCGATAGAATATTCTCGTGATCCGGACGAAGGAAGCCGGCAGGGCATCGCGGTCAATTTCAGTTGCTCAGGACTCTGTATGTATCTGCACGAGAATCTCAGCGTTGGGCAAAAGATAACGGTAAGGGGTGAGCAACAGGGTGACGCGCAGAAGGCAACCGTTCGCTGGACCCGGAAAGTCGATGAGAATTTTTTCATGGCCGGACTCGAATACGATGACGACTGATGGCAGTATCATTTGTAAAAGTTCATAGGTAATCTCCGCTCAAATGTGAAACAATGTGAGTTCCTCGCGGTAGTTGCTTGCGTTATGGTTCATGGTAGCCAATGTGCGGGAATCCGCCGTTGCGTTCGCACCACTACCGTGAGCGGCACGATCCCTAACCTTCTCAACCCGGACCAATGGAAATGAACGAGGGCGACGGTCTCCATCTCTGTTTGGCTTTAAGGAGCGAATGCACCGCCAGTAACAGGTGCACTGCCAAGAAGAAATCGCAATCCTGCTCAAGGTGAATCAAATATAGGGATTCGTTCCCACATCCTTCCAATAAATCTGCGATTTGGTAGAATAGACATGAATCGTGATACAGATCAAGCCTATCGAAAAAGGGATTATTGCACTGGCGCTCATAACGCTTCTTTTATGCGGCCAGGGTAATGCTTCTGAAAGGAAATCGTCTCTTCGTGCGACGGATTCGGAGCTCGGCCCGCTCATAAAAAAGAGGTTGACGGAATGGAAGATCCCGTCGCAAAGGATTGTTGAAGGAGAACCTCTATGCGCATCGGTTCTCGTAGAAAGATTCTATCGGAGAAGAAACTATCGACCCGCGTGGAGAGAAGACGGCGGCACGATACAGGCCGAGCCCCTGATGAGGGCTGTGGAGGATGCCCATGACGACGGGCTGACGCCAGATCACTATCACCTAGACCTCATAAAATCTCTGCTCGCCAAGGGAGGGAAGGAATCATTTGCGGACGCGGCTACTTTGGTCGATCTCGAACTACTCCTCACGGATACATTCCTTGCCCTCGGTTGTCATCTTTCAGGCGGGTGCGTAAATCCTGTTACCATCGAGGCAGAATGGTTTGCGAAACAGAGAAATGTGGATGTCCCCTCCGCCCTCGAGCAGGCCCTCAAGAAAAAACAGGTTAGAGAAGCCCTCGCGATGATGCGTCCCGAACAGGTCTCCTACGAGAGGTTGAGACAGGCCCTCGCTTTTTACAGGGAACTATCATTAAAGGGAGAATGGCCCCAGGTCTCCGCCGGCCCCGTCTTGAAGAAAGATGCAGTATCCGACCGGGTCGTGGAGCTGAGAAAGAGGCTCGCCGCGTCCCGCGATCTGGAGGCTGAAGAGGGAACGGAAGCTTCTCTCTTTGATACAAGGCTGAAACAGTCGGTAATCTCGTTTCAGAAGCGACACGGACTGAAAGCCGATGGAATCGTCGGCTCCGCCACACTCGATGCCCTCAATGTTCCCCTCAGTGATAGGATACGGCAGATTGAATTAAACATGGAGCGGCTGCGGTGGATACTCGGCAACATCGAGCGGCGCTGCATCATTGTCAACATCGCGAATTTTGAGTTGGATGTTCTTGAGGGCGGGAAGTCGATTCTCTCCATGAGAGTCGTGGTGGGGAAGCCTTACTGGGACACCCCTGTCTTCACGGCAAGGATGACGTACCTCATCATAAATCCTTCATGGACCGTTCCGGAGAGGATTGCGCGGAAAGAGTTGCTGGAGACGATCAAGAAAGATCCTCATTACCTCACCGAACAGAATATTACGACATTGAGGGGATGGGGATCTCAGGAAGAGGAGATGGACCCTGAGGCGATTAACTGGTCGAAGGTCACGGCAAAGAATTTGCCATACAGATTTCGGCAGGAGCCAGGCCCTCAGAACCCCCTTGGGTCCCTCAAGTTTATGTTTCCGAACAAATTCGATATCTACCTCCATGACACGCCGGTCAAGCGTCTGTTTTCGGAGAACGTGCGCACCTTCAGTCACGGCTGCACCCGCATCGAAAAACCACTCGAATTGGCCGTGTATCTCTTGCAGGGTGACCCCTCCTGGACGCACGAAGCCATATTGGCTGCCATAGAAGAAGGGACTGAGCAAGAGGTGAGGATTCCAATTCCTTTAAACGTCCATTTCTTTTATCTCACCGCCTGGGTCGATGAACAGGGCGCCGTTCAGTTCAGAAACGATATCTACGGAAGAGACAAGCGTCTCGATGAGGCCCTCCGCAAGAAACCGTCTCTTCAATGAAGGTCGATTATTTAGCAGGCACCGTATCCTCATCTCTTTTTACTCCTTTTCGTTGGCAGTTGCGATTTTTCTTAGATATGGTTTATAACAAACAGACCGTGAGGGATCGATGAGCAGTCATAAAATGGGCCGGCGAGATTTTCTCACCGCGGGATTGCTGACAGCGACCGCGTGCCTTTTCCCATTCGAATCTGTCGCTGCTGCCGCAAGGTTCTTATCCCCTGATCGAGCGCTTTCCTTCTACAATGCCCACACGGGCGAGAATATGAAGACCGTTTACTGGCAGGAGGGCGCGTATCTGCCGCAAGCACTCGCCGATATCAACTACATCCTTCGCGACTACCGGACAGGGGAAGTCAAGGAAATCGATATCGCGTTATTGGACCTCCTCTTCTCTCTCCTTCAGTCACTCGAAAGCCCGGGTCCCTTTCATGTTATTTCGGGATATCGGTCTCAGAAGACAAATTCACTTTTGCGTTTCATAAATCGCGGGGTGGTCAAGGACAGTCTCCACATCGAAGGCAAAGCGATAGACATTCGCCTCCCCGGGCGTGAGCTGACAACGGTAAGGAACTTTGCCACAGGCCTTCAGAGAGGAGGCGTCGGGTATTATCCCTTCGCGGATTTTGTCCATCTGGATGTGGGAAGAATTCGTTACTGGTAGCACAAATGATGTTTCATTCTTGCCGCTCACCCTACTCGGTCGGCGCAAGAGAGAAATTCTTGAACATTCCGCAGGGGGGTGTCTGGCGGCAGATCACAGGAGGGCATGAGGATATATTTCCGGTGAGGATCGGAAACCTCGGCAACGCATTCGGCGACCGCCTTGCAGAGCAGAGCGGGCTCCCCGCCGAATATGGTATTGATAACGTCCACGTTCCCTGCGGTGACGAGCCGGTCGCTGTATAGCCTGTATACCTCGCCGAGGGGCACACCCACATCGATCGAGATACAGTCGGCGCCGGTTTCAGGATAGAGAAGGAGCTGGGGACGTATGTCTCCGCACTGGTGGAGAAAGCGCCCGATCCCGTATTTCCTGAACTCTTCGAAGAGTTTCCTTTCACAGGGCAGTACCACGTCGCGATAGAGGTCGACGGGGATCAGCGTGACGGCACCTTCCGGTATGGAGATGCCGTCGATAAGACCCCGCTCGATGAGTGGCCCAAAAAGCGCACGGGAGAGACGCAGACCGAGCTCGCAGACCTCCAGGATGAAGGTCTTGTCCGACGCTATCTTCTCCGTGAGGAGATTCCAGTCGCAGAGGATCATGGCCCAGGTGAAGGGGCCCCAGGACGTGGCACAGAGAAAGCGGTCGGGAAGGTGCTTTCTCAAAACAGCGGTCATTTCATGGAGCGCGAGGGTGTGAGGAGAGTGGGAGATATCCACGTTTTCGAGACACCGCGCGTCTTCAGACTTCTCGATCAGGGGAAAGGAAAGGAGTGGGGCCTGTTCCCCGCGGAAGGCGAGGGTGCCTCCTATCGCCTCGGCCGGAAAGGTATTGAGACCCGACCCGGCAAAAACGATATCGGTATCGAGCTCCCCCAAAAAGTCTGCGAGGGTCTCGGCAAAGATGACAGGGTTTTCGGCGAGGTCCTCGATGATGAGGCCGGTCTGCCGGTATGCCCAGAGCCCGGCACCGAACAGAGCACGGGGCAGACGCTCGCTGCGCTCCCCTCGTAAGACCCGCCTGATACTTTCCCGCCTATCCACGGACATCTCGATCCATCACCGTATGTACGCATCGGTCACGTACCTCCGCATCATCCTGTGTGAGTTGAAGTAATAGGCGTTCTTGCCGATGGCGTTCTGCATGATCCGTATCCACGCATTCCGGTCCCCGTAGAATGTGGGCATGACGACATGTTCGAGCTTGCGGTAAAGATCTTCCGCATCCTGTGCGTTGTCAGCGCTGCTTTCGGAGGCATGATTTTCGGAAGGGTACGGCCCGATGGACCAGCCGGTAAAATTTTCTATGTGCCCTTCTATCCACCATCCGTCAAGGACGCTGAAATTGGGGACTCCGTTGTGGGTAGCCTTCATGCCGCTCGTTCCTGAAGCCTCGAGGGGTCTCATAGGGGTGTTGAGCCAGACATCAACACCCGAGACGAGTTTCAGCGCCATATCCATGTTGTAATTCGGGAGATACGCCACGGGGATGCTGTCCTTCAGTTTTTCCTTAATCACGAAGATCTTCTCTATGAGCCTCTTCCCGGCATCGTCCCTCGGATGTGCCTTTCCCGCATAGATTAACTGGAGCTTACCCCTGCCGATCCTCTCAAGCCTCTCGATGTCGGTAAAGAGGAGATCAGCACGCTTGTAAGCCGTCGCCCTCCGTGCGAATCCGAGGGTGAAGATTTCAGGGCTCATCTCGACCCCTGTCTCCAGCCTGACAAAATCGACAAGGACCTTCTTCGCTTCCCCGTGCGCCGCCCAAATCTCATCATCGGGTATGCGGCCCACCCTGACGAACAGCTCCGGCTCATTCGCCCAACCGGGAAGGTACTTATCATAGAGCCTCCTGAAACTCTCACAGGTCCATGTGAAGGAATGGACCCCGTTCGTCACGGAGTTTATCTCGTATCCCGGAAACATGTGCTGGGAGACTTCTCTGTGCTTCTTGGCAACCCCGTTCACGTATTCGCTGAGATTCAGGGCAAGCAGGGTCATGTTCATATGGTCCTTACCGGCGAGGTCTTGCAAAACTTGAAGAGGAAGCGGTTCACCGAGCACCCTCGTCACGAGGTCGTAAGCGAATTTGTCATGCCCCGCTTCAACGGGCGTGTGCGTGGTAAATACGCAGAGGTCTCTCACCTTCTCCACATCCCACACGAGGCGCTCATCCCAAACCTCTTCGATATCCCTCCGATACTCTTTCAAGAGCTCGAGGGCGAGGAGACTCGCATGCCCCTCATTCATATGGTATTTCCTTATCATGAATCCCAGTCTGTTCAGCATCCGGACGCCCCCGATTCCGAGGACGATCTCCTGCTTCAGCCTGTAAGATTTGTCGCCGCCGTAAAGTTGTGCGGTTATTTCCCTGTCTTCGGGGGTGTTATCCGGGAGGCCGGTGTCGAGGAAGAAGACGGGGATCGTACCGCCCGTCAGACTCCGAACCTCATAGAGCCAGGCCTGCACCGATACATCCCTGCCCTCTATCTGGACTGTTATCTTCCCGGGGAGGAGTTCCATGCATCTCGATACATCCCATCTTTCAGGCTCTTCAGTCTGCCACCCTCTCTCATCAAGGAGCTGACGGAAATAGCCTCCTCTGCTGATCAGGGTGACGCCTACCATCGGGAGTCTGAGGTCTGCGGCAGACTTTATTGTGTCTCCCGCGAGAACCCCTAGCCCGCCGCTGTATGTTGGCATCTCCTGCTTTATCCCAATCTCCATCGAGAAGTAGGCTATCTTCGGATCCCGGGTATATTTCTCCAAACGATCCTGAACGGTGGTTCTCACCATAGTAACGCTCCTCTCACTTCGCAAGTCTCTCCTCTTGTCATGAGGTGATTATATAGCACATACGCAGCCGTCCTGTCCATCCTCCGGCAATCCTACCCTCGCGGAAAAATGGACTCCGGCAGTTCACTCTCCGGAGACAGACGGTCTTTACCCTGGTCACCGTTTATTGTAAGCTATGTAGTAATTCGTCACTCGGCCGGATGACGACAGGGGGAAACTCGAGACAAATGAATCGTCCCGTGACGCGGCCCGGTGCCTACGGCCGTTATCTGTCTTGAAGAGGTTAGTCTTGTGGAAGAGATTGCTGAGTTAATCAGACAGTATCACCTTGAAGAAGATTCTGAATATGTTATTATTCCTCTCTCTGACAAGAACGGCAAGGTCAGACGGTGCTTCATCCTCAAGAGGAGGTTTATCAGGATAGTTTACCCTGACGGACATTTTGCCGATTATCCCCTCGGTGAGATAATCGAGGCAACGGTCAAATATCCGGAACTCCCCCTGAGCGAGTCGATGAAATTCGTGCATAGAGAAACAGAAGTCCCAACACCCGGGGGTACCGGTGACGAAGGACAATCGGAGGCAGAAGAAACAGAATGAAGAAAAAGATATTCATAAACGCAAAATATCCCGAGGAAAAGAGAGTCGCGATCGTGGACGGAGACCTCCTCGTCGACTTCTATGTTGAAGTGGCCTCAAAAGAACATCTCAAAGGAAATATCTACAAGGGCGTCGTTACGCGGATAGAACCGGGTCTTCAGGCGGCATTCGTGAATTTCGGGCCTAAGAAGCATGGCTTTCTCCAGATGAGGGAGATCATGCCCGAGTACCTTACTGCCGGGGGGGAGGGGAAAAGACGGAGGATACAGGATGTCCTCGTAAAGGGAAAGGAACTCATTGTGCAGGTCGAAAAGGATGAACGGGATACAAAGGGTGCGAGCCTGACCACTTACATATCCCTTCCCGGCAGGTATATCGTCATGATGCCCGGGCAGGAGCGGATAGGGATTTCGAGAAAGATCGAGGATAGAGAAGACAGAGAGCGCCTCAAGGAGGCTTTCCATTCCCTCAAACCCCCAAAGAATGCCGGTTTTATCCTGAGAACGGCGGGAAGCGACAAGACCGGTGAAGACCTCGCCAATGACTTAAAGTACCTGACGAAACTCTGGACCAAAATACAGCATGAATCAAAGAAGGTTTCGGCACCGGCCCTCATCTATCAGGAGCATGACATCTCAGTGAGAACCGTGAGGGATTATCTCACCTCGGATGTGAACGAAGTGCTTGTCGATGACCAGGCCGCGTACAGAAATATCAAGGAATTTCTGAGAAAGACCTTGCCCTGGCGCAGGATAAACGTCCGGTATTATAAAGATGCCAAGCCCATCTTCAGCAGGCACAATCTCGAAGAGCAGATCGCGAAGATCAACGAGCGATACATCTATCTGCCTTCGCGGGGATATCTTGTCTTCGACAGGACGGAAGCGCTTACCGCCATTGATGTGAATTCGGGACGATCCAGAAAAGAGGAGAATGTAGAAGCGACCGCGCTGAGAACGAACCTTGAGGCCGCGGACGAGATAGCGAGGCAGCTCAGACTGAGGGACATCGGGGGTCTCGTCGTGATCGATTTTATCGATATGGAATCGTCGAAAAACCGGAGAGAGGTCGAAAACGCCCTGAAGACGGCGATGGGCTCGGACAAGGCCCATACGGACATAAGCGGAATCTCGAAGTTCGGACTCATCGAGATGACGAGAGAGAGACTGAGGACGGCCTACGCCGAATCGATACACACGAAATGTGAAAGCTGCGGGGGTACCGGTATCCTCAAGACGGAGAAGATGGTCGCCATTGCCGCGTTCAGGGAGATTCATACCCGGGTTTCACAGGGCGGCATAAGGAGTGTCACCTGCCGTCTGCCCGTCGAGAGTGCGAATTATCTCATGAATGCAAAACGGGACGAGATCGGCATGCTCGAAAAGGATTCTCTTGTCGCCATTAATATTCTCGCAGACACCTCTGTTCTCCGTGGGCAGTTCAGCGTTGAGTCTGAAAAATCCGAAGTGGCTCCGGAGGCGCCTCCGACGGAGTAGAAGCCCCCGAACCGATCAGGAAATTTCGTGGTCTCGCTTTCTTGTCAAGGGGTCTTGTCCGCCCAAATACTTTCCCTGAGGGGTAGGGGCGTGATAGAATAGAAACAACAGAAACAGAGGCAAAGGAGGAATCATATGGCAAGAGTGGTCACCTACGAGTGCGACGAGTGCGGATGCGAGGTCGTTGTTACAGAGACGGCAGAAACCGATTTGAGCCCGCTCTATTGCTGCGGCATGGAGCTTACCGAGGTTTCGACGGAGAAGAAAGCCGCAAAACCAAAAAAGAAAACCTCCGGGAAAGCGGTCAAGAAGCCGGTGAAAAAAGCACCGAAGACCGTAGCGAAGAAGCGAGTTACAAAAAAGACGAAAACGACCGCAAAGAAGAGGGCATCAAGAAAATAGTCTGCGACGGTCAAACGGGCTGCTTTCTTAAAAAAGCCTTATGAGCCGCCCTGGCTCCCTGCCCGGTAGAATGAAGACTTAAACCTGTCGGGATGAAAGGGCTTCAACCTGACGACCGTACAGGCAGGTACCTGAGTCTTCAGGTCCTCTTCCGAAACGCGCTGGTCATACCCGAGCGCGATGATATCGGGTGCGAGTTCGCCAAGGATAAAGAAGAGGTCCTGTTCCAGGTTGCCGAGGACGACCCGCATAGGTATGCCCGTTGCTTCCACGTCCGTCTTCCTGCGGTTTTCATCGTGCTCAGGCCGTATGCCTTTTATCCTTGCGACCGTCTCGTCCCTCGCGACAATGACAACGAGTTCGTCTCCGAGAGCCTTTGCCTGAAGAAGGTAGTCGATGTGACCGGGATGGAGATGATCGAAGGTGCCTGCGCAGACGACGCGCTTCAATTCAGTTCACCGTACCGTTCCTGAAAATGCCTTGGCATACTCGATGACTATCGCCGCTTGCTCTGCAAGGGCGGTACCGAACTCGATCTCGTCACCGTCAAATTTCCTGTGATCTTTAGCAAGAATCCTGAGTACCCCGATGACCCGCCCCTGGAAGGTCATAGGCACAACGAGCATGCTCGATATGCCCTCCTCCCTCGCCTCCTTCTTATAAACGATCCTCGGATCATTCGGCACGTCATAGATCGCAACGGGCCTTCCCTCGAGGGCGTCTCCGACGCTCTTTTCTGCATCAACCGGTCCCTTATTGAGATACCCTTCACTGAGGCCGTAGGAGGCGACGAGTTCAAGCCTCCTGCGGGATGCATCGAGAAGCCGGATCGTAGCTGCATCAGTGTTCATGGCATGGGCTATTCTCTGCACGATCAGGTTCATCACCTCTTGAACGCTGAGGGTTGAACTGGCCGCCTTCGCTATGTCCTGAAGGGCCTGGAGGTACTTTGCCTCCTTGTACTGCCGCCCGTACATCCTCGCATTTTCTATGGCGATCCCGCATTGTTCGGCAAGGGCCGCCGCAAAGTCGATGTCCTGCTGGCTGAAGTGTCGCGGCTCCGCGGTGAGGAGTCTCAGTATCCCAATTGTCCTGCTCCGTACGACAATCGGCAGCGTAAGCATGCTCTTGATACCCTCATCCTGAGCCTCTCGCCGGTAATAAACCCTCGCATCACTGGAGACATCATAGATGGCAACCGGTCTCTCTTGCAATGCCTCCTTGATATTTGTCTCCATATCGACGGGTCCCCGCCCGAGATACCGCTCACTCAACCCGTATGCGGCCGCGAGTTCGAGGTTCTCTCCGGAATTATCGAGGAGCCGTATGGTCGCAGCCTTGAGATTCATCACCTCGGGGAGCGTCCTCGTGATCAGGTCAAGCACCTCCTTCAATTGAAGGGATGAACTTGCAGCCCTGGTGACCTGTTGAAAGACCCTGAGGTATTCCTTCTCCTTTGATACGGTCTTCTCGAAGACCCTTGCGTTCATTATGGCGACTGCCGCCTGATCTGCGATCGCGGTCACAAACTTCAGATCCTCCCCGGAATATTCGACGGGTTCTGCCGTATACATCCTCAGGACGCCTATGACTTCATCTCCAAAACGGAGCGGGACGGAGAGGATGGTTCGGATTCCTTCTTCCATCGCCTCCCGCCGGTACCGAGCATTCTCATCGGAGGTGATGTCGTAGACAGAGGCGGATTTACCCGTCAAGGCATCCGTGATGCTTCCGTCGTATTCGACCGGCCCTTTGTTGATGTAGAGGTCGCTCAGCCCGTGATAGGCAGCCAGCTCGAGTTGCTGCGTCTCCTTGTTGAGAAGCCTGAGGGAGCTCGCCTTGACATTCATCACCTTGACCACATTCGTCGCGATGAGGCTCAGGACTTCGTTGAGAGAGAGGCTCATGCTGATCGCCTTACAGATACTCTGATAGCTTTCGAGATATATCCGCTTCGTGAAGATCTTTTCAGCGCAGCCGGGACATATGGAATGGGTTAATTCCCCTAACCCGGCCGCGGCAAAGTAGGCCTCGATGCTCTCCCACTCCTCCTGCTCCGTCCTGATCTTCTTGCACCAACCGCAGATGGGGATCAGCCTCCCCCGACTGTTGCCTTGCACCGAATCTCCTCCCTCTTTATGCTTCCTGTCTTATTGATGTATTTTACCCTTCCCTCCTCTCTTTTTTCTCCGTTTTCAGTTCGTTTCAAAAAGATTTGCTTATAAATTCTTTTAATGAACCCATGAGAGGACCGTTCCGGAATGTGGTATTATATTTATCATGGTTGAGAGCATCGATTATAAGAATTTCAACGAGGAAGAAGACCGCATCTATAAGCATACCATTGCGATGATACGGGCGAGCATCAGTGACGGGGTGAAATTTGATATCGCCTGCGAATTCGTCACGCGTGATGACGGGGAATTGAGGAGTCTCATCATCGATGACGCACTCAAGATCGAGATCGCGGAGTTGCATTACGGGCAAGGACTTTCTCTTCTCGACGTATCAAAGAAACTCGGCGTCTCGATGGAAAGGCTCTTGAAGGCCAGCTCCGAGATGATGGAGGATGTCTTCAATACCGCGACCGAGGCGGCCAAACGACCGCCCGATGGTTCCAAACCGAGCACGCACTAAAAACGGATGAAGCGGGTAACCCTCTTCACACTAAGCACCTGCGCTGTCTGCAAGAAAGTGAAGAAGTTCCTCGATGACAACAGCATACCCTACACTCAGATCGAGGTTGATACTCTCGAGAGCGGAGAGCAGTGGCTTATGACAAAGGAACTTAAGAAACATAACCCTCAGGCCACCTATCCAACGGTCGTCGTGGAAGAGGTTATTCAGGGTTACGACAAGGATGCCCTGGAGTCAAAGCTCCTCGGGGGCGAACAGGGAAAGTCCTCCGGGTGAGGGAATGGCGGCGTGCCGGGGAGACATCCGCTGAAGGAGCGAATGGATTGAAAGACGAGAAGGAATGTGGTCTTGGTAACGACATCTTCGATATACTGGGGCTCAGCGATATAAGAGAGAACCCCGATATCCTTGCAAGGATCAAATTCGATGTTACCCCGCGGATGGTCATGGAACCGAGATTCGGGTCAAACCAGGAAGACCTCCTGAAACTCGCTGAGATCTCCGGTTACATGTTCTATGTGGAATCCCAATGCGAGCCGCCTGCGCTGATGCTCCTGAAGGTCGGGCAAAGGGATGTCACCTCCACCGTCGGAAAGATCGATGAAATCCCCGGAGAGCTGGTGAGGAAAGCGATAGAGAACCCTGCAGACACGCCGTCGAACGGAATGTACGCGATTACGGACGAGATAAAGGGGTGGTTGAAGAAGGAACTGCAGCGTTAGTCTTTATCTGAAAAGTCATGCCCACAGGACAGCGTACAATTCTCACCTAATTTCATTCGAAAACAGGACCATTCATCATAGGCGATCAGAGGAATGGTCCTTCCTGAAAGCCGTGGTTTCATGAGCTTGCAACGGTATCGAGGGTACCATTGGAATTTGTTATCCCTGATTCCAGATTACTTCCAATAACCGTCGACCATAAAGATGCTGGATCAGCCTTCCTAATTATATGATCTCTTTAGCTATTTTCCACCTTCCTGTAATGCCTTACAGCCTTCCTGACTTCCTGCATCACATGCTTTTTGAAAATCTGAAACGGCAAGATCAGGGGAGCCGCGGAGGGAATAGGCATATCCACGGTTAACGTACGCTATACCATCACCCGGCTGCAATGAGATAGCTTTATTGAAATCGTTTATCGCCTCACTATACAGACCTTTCTCGCCATGTACAATTCCCAGACCGATATATGCTTTATGATTGAGCGGGTTTAGCTGAATTGATCTGTCAAAGTCTGCTTTTGCTCTATCCACTTCTCCAATCCGGTTCAAAGCCAAACCCCGATTATAATAAGCAGTATCGTCAAGAGGCCTCAAGTCGATCACAATGTTATAGTTCTCTATGGCAAGATCATAATGGCCCATTTGGGCGAGCACCAAGCCACGATTATTGTATGCTTTATAATATGAGGGCCTCAGAGATATTGCCTTGTCGAAATCTGTTATCGCTTTATCGAACTGCCTCATTCGATAAAAAACGACGCCGCGATTATAATAGGCCCTAGGTACCGTTTGCGGTTCTTTTTCAATCACGTAACTCCATAAGTCAATGCTATTTCTCCATACGCCTATTTGCATGTATGTTAAATATGCCATAAGAACAAGTGACGAAATGATTACAAACACACTGACAGGCTTAATCCACGGGTTAGATATAAACTTTTTTGTCAACAACCATGACACGCATACCCCCACAACAAGAAGAATGCCGATGCTGGGTAAATAAGTATATCTGTCAGCCATTGCTTGACTGCCAACCTGAACAATACCGAGTACAGGGACCAAGGTTATGACATAATAGCTCCATGCTGACAAAAATAATTTTTGCTTTCTTGCCACAACCAAGCAAGCTGCAGTAATCGCGATAACAATGATAATGGCCGAGAGGTATTCCCAAGCTAAGAGTGGCATGTCTTTCAGGGTTGGATAAGGATAAAAGGGGATCAGATCCAAGGGAATTATCATCTTCCCAAGATAGGCCGAGAGGGATTTCATTCCCGTAAGCAACCGCGTTGATAACGGGATCTCCTCAATGGAAGCAAGAGAGGCCCCCGCTTTTTGCGCTGCCACAGTTAATGCTGATGATAGACAACTTAATAAGATAAAGGGCAACTTTTCCAAAAGCGCTGACTTAGATATATTCAGTGATCGATACCGATCGTAGGGGTACCAGTCCAAAATGATTAGGACGGCAGGAAGGCTCACTGCCATAGGCTTACTCAACAGAGCAAGGATGAAGAATCCGAGCGAGCTTAAGTACGTTCTAACGAGCAACAGCGGTTTTTCTCTGTCTACCCTGCTATCTATAAGCCTTAAATATTTTGTATACATGATAATGCTGAGCAAGAAGAAAAGCGCACAAAGGAGATCTTTTCTTTCAGCAACCCATGCCACTGACTCGACATGCACGGGAGGAAGACCAAACAACAAACCTGTCACCCCCGCCGCTATAAGTGTCGCTTGCCTGTTCAGAAAAAATGATGGTCCATTTTGTGAGAGTACATAATTCCGTTCCTCAATAAGTCTCATCACGAGAACTATGACAAGAAAAGTGTTGAGGGCGTGTAAAGCATTGTTGGTCAGGTGATGTCCAATAGGATTCAACCCCCACAAGCTGAAATCTATAGCATGGGATATCCACGTAATCGGATGCCAGTTACTATTATAGAAATGTCCAAATGCCCATCTGAAGAAGCTCCCATCTAAAGAGCGTATGTGAAAGTTATCGTAAACATATTCATAATCGTCCCAGTCAACGAAGTCATTCTGAAGAGACGGCAAGAAGACGAGAAAAGCCAAAAAAGCAATAATAGCAGCAACGCTATAATTAACGAGCAAATGTTTCTTTATTTTCAAGAATGCTTACCTTTTGATAAATGATGAACGCTTTTCAATATTATACTGACATTAAGGGAATAAGATAATCTATTTGAAGCATGATTACTATATGCTATCAGCGGAGTGACTTCCTCATATTCTTTCCGAAGTCAACAGTCAAAATGGTTTGCAACTGGTGAGACTTTGTCGGTGAACTTGAGGTGAAGACCTCAAGACCGAGGACAAGATTTCCCTATGAAATCATGCGCTCACGAATTACCGTTATTAATCCACATTTCGATGAGGCAGATATAAAATCAGGGCTACTTCCAAGGCAACGCCCAACGACGAAGATAGTGCCTGCCAATGACTCTACCGTAACGAGTTCGGAAACACTTCAATTTGCCGATGAGTTTGTCATGTGTCCGGAACAGGCTGCCTTTCGGGTAGCTACTCAAGATACTTGCGATATGATAGAGTAATGTTGTCATTAGCATTCTTTGTCAAAACAGGAGGGGAAGGAATCCAATGAAAAGAATGGGCATTCTGGTAAGCGCTTTGATTCTGCTGCTTGGGTTGTCTTTGCCTGTTCAGGCATCGCTTGTGGACATGAACGACGGAACGATCTATGACACGGCAACTCAGCTAACCTGGCTGAAGAATGCCAACTCAGCAGGGATGATGACCTGGACCGAAGCTGTTGCATGGGCAGAGAGTCTGAATGCCGGCAGTGGGTTTGCGGGCTTAAAAGGCTGGCGGCTTCCGACGACCACTCAGCCGGACAAGACCTGTTCGGATCAAGCTACGCCCGGCGGCAGTTTCCCTCTGCAAGGGCACGGACATAATTGCACCGGCAGCGAAATGGGGTATTTGTATTATGTTTCGCTTGGCAACACGGCAGGCGGCCTTGTGGTCAAACCCGGGCCATTTACGAATATCCGGAAGAACTTCTACTGGTCGGGTACCGAGTACGCCCCAAGCACTACACATGCGTGGAGCTTCGTTGTCCGCAATGGCTTTCAGTTCTACAACCTTAAGACCTTCAACTACTATGTGTGGCCGGTGCGACCCGGAGAAAGGGCACAACCTAACCCTGCCCCGACTCGGCAATGAGATTCTTAAAGCGAATTCGACCATGTACTGTAGGAACACAAGAGGGAGGGAATTTAATGAAAAGGATAGGCATCTTATTGGGCGCTTCGATCTTGGTGCTTTGGTTGTCTGTGTCTATTCAAGCAACGCTTGTGGACATGAACGACGGAACGGTCTATGACACAGCCACGCAGCTAAGCTGGCTGAAGAACGCCAACTCGGGAGGGTCGCCGATGAACTGGGATCAGGCGGTTGCTTGGGCCGCAAGCCTGAATTCCGGCATTGGGTTTGCGGGCTTAAAAGGCTGGCGGCTGCCGGAGACCGCCCAACCGGACGCAACGTGTTCGTATCAAGCCGCCCCGGGCGACAGCTTTCCTCTGCAAGGGTACGGACATAAGTGCACCGGTAGCGAGATGGGGCATCTGTATTATGTTTCGCTGGGCAACACGGCGGGCGGCCTATTAACCAACAGGGGGCCTTTTGAGAATATTCAGGCAGACGACTACTGGTCAGGCACCGCCTTCGCACCAAATACGGAAAGCGGGTGGTTTTTTTTCTTCTTCAATGGCTTACAGAACTACACGAATAAGGCCACTTGCTATTATGTTTGGGCAGTGCGTCCTGGAGCAAGAGTACAATCAAAGCCGATGCCGCCAAGGTAACGATTCCCAAGCGCCACGGACAGTAGCGCTTAGGCATTTGAATTATTCGGCAATTAAGGCCCTGAAGATGCAGGGATTTCCCATGCAGTCATTTTATTAAACTCTCTGAGAAGTCATTGTCGATTTTCCCACGGTAAGGCACAATTGACTCGACAGCATCTTACCACACGACAAGGTCTTATATTGAACCCGTAAATTTGATTGACAAAACGCTCATATCTGATATATTAGCAATATCAAGGGTTCACATCTTCTGTAGAAAACACCTTAGAGGAGGAGATCCATGAAGAAACCTTTCTTCATATTGTTGCTGCTCGTGATCTTTGCTCCACTCGTATTTGCCGAGGTCGGGGTGAAGAAGAAGAGGCCGTTACCTCCTGAATACGGACGGGTGATCATCAATAATTATTCACAGAAGGCCGGTATTCCGCCTGTCGCGTTCGACCACTGGCTGCATCGCGCGAAGTTTACCTGCAGACTCTGTCACGTCGACATCGGGTTCGGGATGAAGGCGGGAACAACAGAGATTAGGGAGACCGACAACATCGCCGGCTACTATTGTGGCACGTGCCATAACGGCAGGACGACTATCAACGGCAAGAAGGTGTTTGAGGCGTGCTCCAAAACCGATGTGGGTGACAGGAGCAGATGTCTGAGATGTCATTCTCTCGGTCAGAATGTCAGGCCGGAATACGACTTTAAAATCTTTACTCAGGATCTCCCAAAAGAACGCTTCGGAAACGGGATCGATTGGGAAAAAGCTGAACATGACAAGATTATCAGCCCTATAGATTCAATGGAGGGCGTCTCGATTAAGAGGAAACCTCTCACCGCGCAGAAGGATTTTCTCGTTGTGCCGACGGTTGAGGGAATGCCTGACATCATATTCTCGCACCAGAAGCACACGGTATGGAACGGATGCGAGCTTTGCCACCCTGAAATATTCGGCAAAGTGAAACGGGGCCAAATTAAGTTCACGATGAACGATAACTTTGAGGGAAAATACTGCGGCGTCTGTCATATGACCGTTGCGTTCCCCATGATTGACTGTCAGAGATGCCATTCGAAGCCGGTGTAGTAATGGCGGGGTAGGAGGCACACAATGGGAGAACTGAAGATCCCGCATTTTGTGCTCATTTTGGTAGCGGTAGTATCTTCAGTGGGGCTGATGAGAGGAACGCCCACGCCTGTGAGTGTGGGCGTTGCCTTTGCTCAGGAAGCCTGGTTGCAGGAATTCAACGATATTTGTGCCAAGACGGAAGAAACGGCTATGCTCAGTTCCGACGATTTGAAGAACCTCGTCGCTCGATGCGATGCACTGAAGCCGCTCATCGACAAGCTTCCCGAGACACAGAAAAAGGTCTATCTCAAGAGACTCCACAGTTGCAGAGACTTCTACGTCTTTGCGCTCGAATCGAAAAGCGACAAATAATTCCGTGCTTCGTGAAAAATATCACCGTGGCGCGCCCGATGATTTCATTTTGGGATGACATCTCTTGCAATCGTCCAGAGGAAAGGCCACAAAGAGATGACAGATACCGCAGGACTCCCCCTCGAGCATGTTGTGCATCCTCAGAGTCTCCGTCGATTTCTTCTTTATATTGAACAGGTCAGGATGACAGCTGGAACAGTCCAGCCACTGCTCGTGAGTCTTGTGAGGAAAGACCGCTGAGGAAATCCCGCTCATCTCCGACTCAAGGACGAAGGTCTTGATATGTACGATTTTCATGGCGCTGCCCGATAAGCTGGTCTTCGGTTTTATGAGTCCCTCATCCAGGGCCTTCGACCAGTCGATTCCATTTCCAAATTTGCTTCTCGGCAGTTTTGCCTCAAGTTCCTGGAGCTTTTTCCAAGGGGCATTCGAACCTTTGCCGTGGCAGCTGTCGCAATTTTTATTGGCGCCTTCCTCCGGCCCAAACGCAATCTTGCCGTTGTGACATGCGGCACAGTATTTGCCGTTCATGTTCCCATTATTACACTGAATGGGCGTTTCATTACGCTTCATCGGAAATTCAAGCTCGTAATGACATACTTTACATGTGTAGTTCACCCTGTGAGTCAAATGCGAAAATTCCACTGGCCGCATATTCTGTTGTCCGCCGGGTCTGGACATGAATTCAGAACCATAGTTTTCGGGCGATGGCAATGGCGGGAGCTTCAACATGCTTTGGGCAAGAGAAAGATCTGCAAGGAAAAGACAACTCAGCAGGAGAAGTATGACCACCTTCATTGTTGTGAAACCCCTGCTAACAAATTTAATGCCCGCAGCAACGAAAAAGAGATTCCTGAAAACCCCTCTGACCGATTTCATAGCACGCTCCGCAAACCCATTCCGGGTTCTGCTACGTGAAACATACAATTCGCCAGGCAACAAGGGTTGAAGAATTTCGGAAGTGTTGCGTTACCTTATACATAGATGCCACCCGTTTTTCTTTATTATCACACAGTGAGTTACTTGTCAAGTAAATAATCGCCAAATGGTTCAAAGGAGTCACTCGCAGACCATGAACACCTCATGACTGTGACGTATTTCCAGAAGAAATGCTGCGAGCCTGAATCCCATTCCGGACCTCCTCCACAGCGGCTTGACGGCACGTCGAACTAAGATGTCGAAGGGACCATGAGCATCTGTTCCGTCTCTTTCCATCTTACTGGAAACGTGATCGTCACGGTAGTGCCCTTCCCTTCCGTACTTTGTATCGTGATATCACCGAGATGCTCGGAGACAATCTGCTTCACAAGAGACAGCCCCATGCCGAACTTATGAAGCTTCGTGGTGAAAAAAGGATTAAAGATCTTTTCACGGATCTCGTCCGGAATGCCGGATCCGGTGTCGGTAATCCTCACCGTAATCCTGTCACTATCACCGGCGCTCGTCACCGAAATGAGTCCTCCCGCCGGCGTCGCGTCGATTCCGTTTTTTATTACATGAAAGAGTGCGACCCTCAGGAGGTTTCTCTCGACGTTCATTTTGAGCGGTTGCTGCGAGAGGTTCAGGTCAAGACGGAGCCCTTTCAGGGAGACCTCCTTCTCCGTGAGCGAGATGATGCCTCTGATCAGCTCATTGACGTCTTCGTGCCTGAATAAGCTCTTCCTGCTCCTCAGGAGATATTCGAAATTCTCGACGACCTTTTCGAGTTTCTTACACTCATCTATGATGCTGTTCATCTTATCGGCCAGCTCAGGGGAGGAAGTCTCCTTCATGAGGAGCCGCTTGCAGGTGCATCCGATTACAACAGCAGGGTTTCTCACCTTATCCGCCACGGTCAACCCGATAAGAGCCATTGTTCGCTCGGCGACCAGCGTTTCCAGTTCCTGATTCATTTCAGTGAGCTCGGCATTAATTCCCTCGATCTCCCGTTCTTCTTTTATGATCTTAAGGTAGAGGGGGTAGATACCCATGAAAAAAAGGCTGACCGAGGCGACAAGGAAAAAGGTGAAGTTATTCAAACTTCCGCTTATCGGGTCAAGGTATCTCCAAAGCGCGAGATGACCTGTGGCGATAAGAAAGGGCCTGACGATATGCCCTACAACCCGCGAGAAAGAATAGAGCACATAGGATGACGAGAGCCAGCAAAAATAGTGCCACAGTGCATTTTCCCGGTTGATCCGGTACAGTTTCAGGCTGGTGGAAAGACAGCGGATGGACAGGATGATCATGATGACATTGCCGACCGTGTCAGAAAGAATGATTGGGAAGAAAGGCAGGAGGGCCGTAAGCGAGGCTTGGGCGCTCTTTTCTTCTTCACCGATGAGCAGGCAATTCAAACCGCGTGCAAAGAAAAAGAGACCGAGGTCAAGGAAGAGGAAGTCGAATCTGCCTATATAGAGGAGATAATCTTTCCCTTCGACCACAACATACTGCCGCAGGTAGTTCCAGCCATCGGTATCACCAACAACCCAAAGTTCCCAAAAACGGCTGACGAAGACATCGACATCCCAGACAATGAACCAAAGCAGGGAGATGGAGAGGAAGCGCCAGGCCTTCTCCTTGTAGAGCCGGTTGCCTACTATTGCGCTGAGGATAAAGATACACGCTATAAAGAAAAATACACGTCCGATCTGGTGTGTATAAATCGCAGGATAATCGTGGGCCACAAAGGCGTATGCCCGCGATGGGATTAAGAACATGCAGATGAGGGGGAGGAAAAGAGAAATCGCCATTTTCATCGACCTGGCCCCTGCTGCTCGTCTTCTCATGAGCGCAAATCCCTCGGCATAAGGTGTCATATCTGAGTTCAATTCTATCAGATACTGGGCAAAATACCAGTAAAATTGCGGGCGTTGCAGTTCCATCCGCACCCTGTCTCTTGATGCAGGGAATCATAGATTTCGTCCATGCACTCATCGTGCATTTGTGGTCTTCGTTGTCTTTATCACCCCCTACGATGCTATGTACAGGATGCAAATGAGTTCCGTCCGGATATTTTTGACGGATGGATGCGATGAATTCAACTACAGATGGTTTATCTTCTGTATACATCTTCTATTCCTCTGATATAATGGTAATAGCTTCAGAGCGACTCTTTAAGCCGCTCCGATGGTGAAGTAGAGTGGAGTAATGCAGAATATGAAAATCGGAAGAAAGTTCTTACTCGGTTTCGGGTCGATCCTCGTAGTGATGTCCCTGCTGGTTGCGGTTGCGGTTATGAACATGAGCGCCCTTCATGAAGACCTCAGAAGAATTGTGCAAGTGAACAACAAGCTACAGAGCATTGCCGCCGGCATGGGCATACTTGTTCGCGAAGACGCTATTGCGGTGCGCAACTGTTTCCTCCAAAGGGAACGGATGGATGAGATGATAAAACGGATCAATGATTGCAATGCAAAATTCGATGAAGCGTTTAACCAGGTAGAACAGATGACTTCGAGCGATGACACGAAGGGGCGCGAGATCCTGTTATCGGTCAAGGAAAGCTGGACAGCATCAAGGGCGTTGAACGAGCGCACCCTGGCACTTTTGAGAGAAGGTAGGCAGCACGAGGCGTTTGCGATGTATGAGAAAGAATCGCGGGCCGCCATGCGCCAGGCTATCCAGGCGACAGAGAACCTCGTGAAACATCAGCAGACGCGAAGCGAGATGCGGTACGATGAGGCGACGCGGCATTACCGGGATACGCGGCTCTTCATGATTTCTGTTGGATTCGCCACATTGCTCCTTGTTATGCTTATAGCCATACGATTCTGACGCGAGATATCATATAGAGAATCAACAATAGGTAACAATGCCTTTCGGTTTGTTGCCGTAACAAACGCTCTCACCCTTTGTCCAGGGAGTCTTATTCAGGCCGCAATCTAAAGTTGCGAACGGCGGTATCGTCGGTGAATCCAACATTTGATAAGTTGCAGAAGGAGACTATCTTTCCGGGGAAAACGAACCGTGCCGGCTCACTTAATCATCGCCTGCCGATCGAATCGATGCAACCGCACTTTCATCGCGCAGACGATGGGCCCGAAGACTTCGTCTTCAGCGTCTCTTCCATCATGAGGATATACTTCAGGAATTTAAATCCGAAGAGCATTAATTCCGCGTCGTCTTTGCGCATCTTTTCCTTAGCAGCTTCATCCACCTCGAAATGTTCCAGGAATTTACTGTCGAAGATAAACCTCCGGAACCTGTCCATGTCATAGCAGGCCATATAAAACATCGCCTGTTTCTTCCCGTCAAACTCGATCCCCGGAGCGTTCAGCATGAGGATGATAGCCTTCCAGTCCCTGTTGAGTTCATCGTACCGGTCAACGCCCTGGTCTTGTCTCCATTGTTCGATGGTCCACTCAACGGGCTCGTCAAAACCCTTACAGTGGTCTTCCTTCACAAAGAAGAAGAACTCCTCGTCCAGAACTTTCTCGTCAACCCTCTTCTTCAGGGTCCCCTGACCGATCGGATAATACCTGCAGTTTGCAGGCCTGTCCTGGTAGATGCTACATCCGTCAGGTGTGACAAAGCGGCAACTCCTCTCCTCGTTGTCATGCATGCGCAAATAGACCATGGGGAACTGGGCCTTCCCTTCGGCCTTTGTGAGAGTGTATTTCTCGAGGAATTCCTCGGATGAAATACCGAGCCGTTTCTTCAATATGATAATGTCATAGGGCGTGAGCATGATATCGATGTTGCTGCAGCATTTCGTAAAACAGGATATCCCCTTATGACATCTGAACCTGAACCTGCTTTTAGGAGTGAGTTGAACGGGATCGACCGCCGACATATTAACCATGGAAGCCTCCGGATTAGTCCAAAACTTTCTCTATTATACCCCACCATTCATCGGATAAACAAACTTTCGCTTTTGAGAAAGACTAAAGACAGATTCGCTGTTTTTCCCTGGAAGAATATCGGATCGATTGATATTGATATAACGTCAGGATAAGGGCAGGTAAAAAGGTCGGGCTTGTTTTTTGGGAAAAGAAAAAGGGGCCGGCACGGAACCGGCCCCTGAAACCTTTACTCTCTTACTTAATCAACGGCACGATGAGGAGCGCAACGATGTTGATAACCTTTATCATCGGGTTGATCGCGGGGCCTGCCGTGTCCTTGTAAGGGTCACCGACGGTGTCACCCGTGACGGAGGCCTTGTGCCCGTCGCTCCCCTTCTTGTGCACTTTGCCGCTGTCGTCGGTAACGCCTTCTTCAAAGGATTTCTTGGCGTTGTCCCATGCGCCTCCGCCGCTTGTCATCGCTATCGCCTGGAAGAGTCCGGTCAAGATACTTCCGATAAGAACTCCACCGAGGGCTTCCCTGCCAAGGAGAATACCGACAACAATCGGAACCACCACCGGGATGAGAGCGGGAACCATCATCTGCTTGATAGCGCCCTTTGTGACGATGTCGACGCACTTGCCATACTCCGGCTTGGCCTTATATTCCATAATTCCAGGGATCTCCCTGAACTGTCTTCTCACCTCTTCAACGATGCTGCCTGCTGCCTTTCCGACAGCCTCCATGAGGAGTGAGCCGTAATAATAAGGGAGCAGACCGCCGATAAAAAGACCTGCCAAAACCATCGGGTTCGAGAGGTCAAAATAAAGCTGTGTACTAAATGACCTTGAATACTCCGCAAAGAGAACGAGGGCCGCAAGACCTGCCGACCCGATCGCATAACCCTTCGTAACAGCCTTCGTCGTATTGCCGACCGCATCGAGGGGGTCTGTGATGTTACGGATATCTTCAGGCAGTCCTGACATCTCCGCGATACCGCCTGCGTTGTCAGTAATCGGGCCATAGGAGTCGATGGCGACGACGATTCCTGTCATCGAGAGCATCGAAACCGCTGACAAGGCGATGGCAAAAAGACCGCCTGCAGCATCACCGGCAAATCCGCCGCCTAAAGCATATGCGCCGAGGATTGAGGCAACAATAACTATGACGGGCGCGGCGGTTGACTTCATGCTGACCGCGAGACCCGCTATGACGTTTGTGCCGTGGCCGGTGAGGCTGGCCTTTGCAATGTGTTTCACCGGGGGATACTGTGAAGCAGTGAAGTACTCAGTTATAACCACGATCAGTCCGGTCAATGCAAGGCCGATAATCGCCATAAGGAAAACGTTCATCTGGGTAAATGAAGGGTGAGAGACCATTGAAGTCGCATCTACGCCTTTCAGAAATTCAC
>Ga0187779_10000078_pt1 | contig 73370 bp, 79 predicted proteins | sample 1015_Q2_SP10_10__FD_132435 | JGI IMG/M metagenome (GOLD analysis project Ga0187779, IMG submission 132435) | Tropical peat soil microbial communities from peatlands in Department of Meta, Colombia - 1015_Q2_SP10_10_MG | ecosystem: Environmental > Terrestrial > Soil > Wetlands > Peat | place...
CCGGCCATGACTTCGCCCGCGTCGGCACCACCAACACCGATCGCCAACATGCCCAGTCCGCCTCCATTCGGCGTGTGTGAGTCAGTTCCGATGATCAAGCCTCCTGGAAACGCATAGTTCTCCAGGACAACTTGGTGGATGATGCCAGCGCCCGGCTTCCAGAATCCAATGCCGTACTTCTTCGCGGCGGATGCAAGAAAATTGTAGACCTCCTTGTTCTCATCCATGGCGCGAAGCAGGTCCTTCTCGGACCCCATTTCAGCGCGGATCAAGTGGTCGCAGTGGATCGTACTGGGCACCGCCGCTTTCTTTTTGCCCGCCTGCATAAACTGCAACATCGCCATCTGGGCCGTGGCATCCTGCATGGCAACGCGATCAGGTCGCAGCGCCAGCATGGCTTTGCCCCGCTCCCAGGTTTGCGTATCCAAATTGTCGGCATGCGAAACGAGCACTTTCTCTGCCAGCGTCAGACCATGACCGAATTTCTTCCTGGCCTTGGCACACACATCCGGCATCTTGGCGTAGAGCTTTCTTGCGAGTTCGAGTGACATGGCTATCTCCGTTCGGTTTGGCTGATAGCTGAAAGCCATCAGCTGTCAGCTTTATTTCAGCGGCGGCACTTCCCGCCTTTTTGGCGCTGCATAGTTCACCAGGTAGTCGAACAGCCGGATCAGACGGCTATCCTGGCGCTTCTGATCGACCCAATGGCCGATCAGCCCGATCGTGCGCGACAGAATGAAGAAGCCGTTCAAGCTATCGACTGGGAATCCAATATCGACCAGCACCGCCGCCATCGTCCCGTCGACGTTCAGAATTAGGTTATCCTTCTTGGCTGCCGTCACTTTTTCAACCTCCAGCGCGAAATCGAGACAGGGCGTCTTGATGTTTAAACTCTTGACGTACCCGACCAGTTCCTTTACGCGCTTGTCCGGATTGCGCAGGCTCTTCACGCGGTGGCCGATCCCCGGCACCGGACCGACGTTCTTCTTCATATGGGCCAGGAACTCGTCGACGGACATCTTATTGTCGACCGCATACTTGAAGTATCGACCGGCATCGGTGACGGCGCCGCCGAAGCGGGGACCGATCATAATCAACCCGGCCGCCACGGACTGCGACAATCCGATACCGGCGCAAGCCGCTAAGATGGTTGCGTAGGCCCCGCTGACGCAAGGGCCATGGTCGGCAGAGAGCATCATGATCCGCTTGATGATCTCGGCTTCCTGCTTCGAGATGACCCGCTTGTCCCACAGAAGACCGATGACGTGTGGAATTTCGTAGCCTTTATTGATGAGTTCGGAGGCCGGATAACCGTCATAGCAGGGCTCGTCGCCCCGGTCGTCACTGATGGTTGTACGGATCAGCGGCGCTACCATGACTTCGTCCGCCTTCATCGCTTCTTCCACGGACTTCGGCAACTTCGGCAGCACAATCGGCTCAGTCACTTCCTTGACCTGACCGGACTTCAACAGCTCTTGATAGGTTTCCTTGATCGCGGGACCGAGCGCGCCGAACGTCGGAGGCACAATCGCGCCAGCCTTCTTCAGCGCATCGGACTTTGAACGGGCTGAACCCTCGCCCTTCATGCCTTCCTTGGCTCCGGCATGGCCGAACTTCATCCCCTTCGGCAGACTTTCTTGACAGAACCCGGAGACGACACCGATCAACTTAATCCGTCGCTTCTTGGCGCCGTACCACTCAGCCGCGCGCTCCTCAAGATCGCCACCCATCTCCCCGACGATGACGACAGCTTTCGTCTGCGGATCGTTCTCGAACATTTCCAGGTAACTCACGTAGTCAGTGCCGGGATAAGCGTCGCCGCCGATGCCGATCGCCGTCGTGATCCCGTCGGCGAATTGCGAGCAGATCCAGATGATTTCGTTGGAAAGGCCACCGGATTTGGTAATAACACCGAAGGAACCTTCGCGATAGAGCTTGGAGAGCACCAGATTGTCGAACGCTCCGCCGATGACACCCAACCGACAGGCGCCCGCCGAGATGATGCCGATGGAAGACGGCCCGTTGAAGACTTTACCCAGTTTCCTCGCATGCGCACCGAGCAGTTTGGCGTCTTTTTCCGGCACACCCTCCGTGATCATGGACACGAGCTTAATGTGCGGATCGTCGAGCGCTTCCATGCCGCCCCTCATCGCGCGATCCGCCCCGATGTACACGAGGCTGGTGTTGATTGACGGATGGTGCTTCGTTGCTTCGGCAATACTCTTGTAGACGGGAATGGCGAGGAGCCCGCTGCCGTAGGGAATCTCATTGGCCTTGCCGGCATCAGGCGGATAGACAAACGCTTCAACGTTCAGCTGCTTTTTGATGAGGTAACAAAACTCAGCCATGCGGCGGGCAGCGTTGACACCTGCTTGGCCACCCTGAATGACGACGCGGGTGTCTTTGTTGGCGAGAATACTCATCGGGATCTCCCGTTATGTCAGTATGGTCATGGACAATGTGGCAGGCTACTTCGTTTGGAGCGCCTTATCGACAATGTCGGTGAGCGGTGTGTTGCGATCAAACACATGGATCTCAAATCCCTCATCCTTAAGCGCACGCATCGCATCAAGCCCTTCTTTTTCACGCGGGCCACCCCGGCGCACCCAGATTCGGACGCCATTTAGCTTGCCTTCGGACTTGGCCTTGCGGAAGCCGTTGATGATGCCGCCAAAGGTCTTTTTCACGTCCGTGAAATTGGCGATCGCGCCGCCGACAATAATGTTCTTGATCCCCGGCAATGAGCAGACCTTGTCGGTCAAGACTTCCACCGCCCAATCGGGTGGATCGCCCGAATATTCGGCATAGTTCGCAAGCTTACCGCCGCGCGCCACGACTGCGTCCGAATAGTAGACGCTGGCGCCACCACCGGCCGGCAGCATCGCCGTGTCCCCACTGGGAATTTCAATGAATTTTACCGAGCCCTTGATCTTGGAATCCACCGCCATCACTTCCATCTCGTTCTTGGAATAGGCGCGACCAAATTCGGCCGCGAAGGCAAAGTTCCAATCCGGATGGCGGAACTTCGCATCGCCATCGAGGAGGGTGACGGCGTCCAGTGCGACCAGTTCTCCGTCGCCTTCGCGGACAACGACCGGGTTCACTTCCAGATACTGCGCATCCTCATTGTCGAAGCAGATAAACATCTTGCCGGCGAAATCTGCCATTTTCTTGGCGAGCGAACCGGTAAAGCCGGCATCCTTGACCAATTTCTCCAGTCCTTCCGGAGTGGGATGTTCACCGACCTCCAGCGTGAGTCGCTTGACGCGATCCCAGTTGGATTCGACTTCGATCCCGCCGCAATTGGCGACGAGTATCTCAGCCCCCTCGCGGGTTGATTTCACCGCACAATAATATTCTTCCTTGTGAGGGATCATCTCGGAGACAATCACTTGAGAAACGGTAATGCTACCGACCTGACGGCCGATCATTTCTTTGGCCGCGGCCTCAGCACCCTTGAAATCCAGATCAACTTTGACAAGACCGAGTTTAAAGCGGGACCCCAACGCTTCGTGGGCCTTCGCCACGAGCTTGGATTTTTTCAGCCAATCATTGACTTGCCCGAGTTTGGTGAGTTCATCAACTGAGGTGACCACCACGTAATGAGGGACATGAATCCCCCACTTCTTCATCAGTCCCATTCCGGGACCTTCCAAGACCTTGGCCATAACGTCGCTCCTTACGTGTGAAGATCGCTGCTAAGGGGAGAGGGATTCTAGCGAAATCGACAGGATGACTCAATACACCAGAGGTACTAAGTGCGCAGGATCAAAAGGCCTATCGGATGGACGGCCATGCGATTGACCGCCTAACCGGCTGAAAATATGGGTATATTTTTTATCAGGCAAAGGTGTGCCAGAGCTCTGCCATTATCGTGAGGATCGGAGTGATTGGCAGGCGGGACAGAAAAATGAACTGCGCTCGCTTTGGAGGCGCCGGATCATCCGTCCACAGTGATTGGGACAGGGCTGGTTTTCCTTTCCGTAGACCAGATGCTGGTGCTTGTAGCGGCCTTCCGTCCCATCGGGTGCGAAGAAATCCCTGACGCTGGAGCCGCCATAGGCGATCGCCGTTTGGAGCACCGTCTGCATCGTGTCATATAGCTTGAGCCTCGTCGCCTCACGGAGCCGACTGACTTCTCGATTCGGGTGCAATCCCGCGCGGAACAGAATCTCGTTCGCATAAATATTCCCGATTCCCGCAATTACCTGTTGATGCATCAACATGGGTTTGAGCCGGCCGCGCCGAGCTTGTAAGATCCGGGAAAAATCTTCTCGAGAGACAGACAGGGGGTCGCACCCAAACCGTCTGGTCACATACCGGCCGAGGCCAGCCTGATCGACCAACGAGAGGCGCCCAAATCGGCGGGGATTCCAATACCGTAGTTCCGGCTCCTTTCCCCCGGCAAACGACATCCTGACATGCACATGTTGAGGATGTTTCGTCTGAGCAGATCGAAAAAGAAGAAGACCGGTCATGCCGAGTTCAGCCACAACATACCGGAGCTCATCGTCCTTCGAAAACCCCATCGCCACACTTTTGCCATACCGCTCGATTCCTTGAAGGGTTGTACCGATAAACCAGGGAAACATCCGACTCCCCTCACGGATGATGTCTGTCCGTCCAACCCAGCAGTCGGTGAGTTGGGACCCGAGGAGACATTTGCGCAGCTGATCGGCCACAACTTCGGCTTCGGGCAGTTCAGGCATGGAACCAATCCTCGAAACGACCAGAGAATACCGCTGTCCCAACTAAGTGACAATTAGGCCATGATCAGGATGGGAAAGGCAACGACTGTCGCGGGTGAGACACTGGTGCCTAAGGGACAATCAGTTCTCAGCGATCAGACCAGTCGTCTAAGACCGTGGCGCGGACTTGCGGAAGCGGAGAACATCTTGAATTGTCTCTTCGAGTTTCGGCAGTGGCATCGCACCGGGACGGCGTGCCATCACCAACTTCAGCACATCGGCATAGATCATTCCTTCCACACAACAAAGATAGGCCATTACAACGGACACCGATCGGCCCATCCCCGCACGGCAACAGACCATCACCCGATTGTCCGAGAGGTGTCGTTCGACCCAATCAACTGCACGGGCCAATGACAGAGAAGAGACTTCACCGTATTCCTTGAAGGCAATCCGTTCATAAATGACCCCGCCCGGAGCATCGATATCGTATTCCTCCGCGACGAGCAGCACCGCGCTCACTTGCGAGGTCGGCTGCTCGGCATCGTAAATGTTTCCCACAAATAACCTGTCCGTGATCTGATGCATGGTGGCCTCAGTATAGGCAGCGGGCTGACCAGGTCAAGGAAATCCTTTTTCAATCCGGTTGCAGTCTCTTTCGAGGCAACGTTATACTCACCTGCACGAATCAATCTCCGCCCAGAATAACACCTTCATGCCAAACCCAACTGTCGAGACCGTCGAATCCAGGCTTGCCACGGTCCAGTGTGCCATCTGTAAAGGCAGCAGCTTTGGGATCGACCAGCGATTCATGAACCCCGACGGGGAATGGCGGGGCGTCTGCAAGAAATGTTTCTACAGCTTTCCGGTTTACACCGATATGGAATTCTATCTCCGCACTCAGCCGGACGTGCCCTATCGACTCAAGGAGATTTCCTGCACGGCCTGCAATCAACGGGGAGTTAGTCTGGATTTTCGCATCACGATGTCAGTACGGGAAGCCATCTACTTCGTCACCTGCACGAACTGCAAGAGGACCTTCCCTGAGAAGTCCTCGCTGGAAGCCTTCGAATAGCTCACCTTTCCTTCTCTAGAAAGGTGTATACTTCGGATATGAGTGAGAAGCCAAAACAACCGCAGCCCCCTGAGGCGGACAATCAGCCGAAGGCGCGCAAAGAAATCCCGCTCATCTCTGTCCCGAACGATCGGGATATGATCGCGGAGGAGATGGAAGAGTTGTTCGACGAGGATCGGGTCTCGCACCAGCATGGAAGTTCAGAGCCTGAAGCAGACTAGCCCACTCTCTTAAGATTTTTTAAATCATTCAGCAAGTGGGCGCCTCCCGCCTCCACACCTCCCGGCGCGACCCTTCTGGGTTCCAGCGAGTGGAAACCTTCTGGAATTCCCGTAGCCATGGTCTGCGACCATGGTGCTGTGGTCAGTTCCAGATTTCCTTCTCGCTGAAATCTCATTGGGTCCCCGCGCCTCCGGTGAAGTCGGCGGTCGGCACCTACTTACCGATCCTCATGCAAAACAAATCGGCCGCCTCCGCGATTCGCGACGCAGAACCGGCCAGCGCTGCTCTAAAAAATGAAACGGCGACGAGTCGCTCCTAGACCCGTCGCCTTATCAAGAAATGTGGCCTTGCTGGAAGGTCTTTTTGAGCAGCCTCAAGAGTTCGAGATAGTCCCAGGACCTTTCCTGTTTCGCGATTGTTAGGACTTCGGTTTCGGCAGGTGCAGAAGCCTGACGCTTGAACTTTGGTAGTCACGGGCAGGATCATTCTCAGTCACTATATCTGTCACAGCCGACTCCCCACACGTGGAAGTTGGTCCATACTGACGCAATTGAGAGTAGACCGGGTCGAAATAACAAAACGCTATGTTACACCGATCCGGCTCCATGGCCAACAGCACATAGTTCCCTGTCTGGTATGTTCGTTCAGCCGCCGCCTTCGGAATCGAGAAGGCAAGGATTTTCTGACCAACAGTCCCCTTAGACCGAGAAGTATTGATGATTTCGTTTGCAAAAGCTTGCATCGCAGGCTTCGGTCCAATTTTATGTTTCAGCAGTCGCCGTAGAAATCGGTCAAGATATTTTCCGCGGCCATTTGGAAGTGGCTGGCCGATGACACGGCTAACGTAGACCTCCTCTGCCTTCAATCTTCGCTCGAAAAAATGGAAGTCGGACCCTGGACTAGGCCGTAATTTCCCGTCTCGTTCGTGCATGTTTGAGACTAGCAAAAAATGAGGCTGAAGTGTCTTATGATCAGCCAACCTCGTCCATCCCGCGATTAAGAACGTGAGTTCCAGGAGAAAGGGGGCTGCTCTCAATGCTGATGGGGCCGAATCAGCAAGGATCTGAACAGCTACGTATGGGCTTCGGCACCCGTTTTCAGCAAGACGCACGGCAATCCACTCATGCGTAGGTACCCCTTGAAGTTGGGAGAACCCCGTATAAGCTATCCCCCAAACGCCACATAGGGACACGAGCTTGCAGGTGTTGTCGTCGGCAATCTCGCCTTTGTGCAGACCACTGGTGAAGGTGAGTTGTCGGTCAGATGCGACAAGGACGTATTCGTGCGTAAGTGCAGCGAGAATCTGAGTCATATTACCCGACTCCCTAAACGGAAGGTCCAACTATTCGGCAAACTGCTTGGCATAGTACACGAACACAGACCGTGAGCTAGGAGGCGATTCTTACTTGCGCTCAATCACTTGTCAATGCTATCCACTACACAGCTCCAACGTGCTATAGCGATATTCGGGCACTAGTCCAAGCAACGGGACCGGTCTAAGAGCGATCGGTCCCGTTTCCATACTTTATAGGGAAGGGTGCGGCATCGAGCGACTTGCGCGGGAGCGGTGGGGTCCCCACCCGGCGTCTGCAGAAGGAAAGCTGGAACTGACAGAAGCACTGCGATCGAACGATTGCAGCTGAAGGAATTCCAGAAGGCTTCCACTGCAGAGCGCCGTGGAAGGGGTGGCGCGAGAGGCGCCGGAGCGAGAGGGCGTACACTTCCTCTGTATTGGTTGGAAAAGTTTAGACAGGACGGATGATCTCAACAGACGCAGAATCTGAAATTCTCCCGACTGTTCCCAGACGATCGCCCTTGGTCTTTCTGACTATGTCGCTTATCCGTACGATTGCACCTCGATGCCAGTCATCCACTGCCGCATTCTCGGGCGATGCCTTTCGGTCGAGTCGTCCAACGTCCTGCCGCCCCAGCTCGTTGCACAGCCAGGCCCGCTTCTCCCCTTTGAATTCCCGCAACTCACTCACCACCCGATAGACATCCGGTTGCCTCTGCACAATCGTGCGCCCGTCCTTACGAAGCAACAGATACGAAAACTTCAGGGCATCCTTGATGAAGCCCACCTCTCGATCGATCTCGAGAATATGGGCCGGTGTGTCCCATGGCCGTTCTTCATGGCACCAATCATCCGGATTCACCAGCGCCGGGCAATTTCGCTCATGGAGACAGGGGCTGTAAATCGTGCAGCGCTGCTCTTGGAGCAATCGGTCACGAACCTGATGGAGGGCTCGCGACGTCTGCCGCAATGCCGGCTCCATGAGCATGATCGTGCCGTGGGGCTTGAGAAGCGGGAGGAGGTCTGCTACCAGTTGTGTACGCAAGACAATTGGATCGAGCGCTGCGGCGAAGAGTTCATTCAGACAGTTTGCCATGATGATGAGATCGAACGGGCTTCGTTCTTTCGCCTGGTGGCGCCAGGACTCTTTCTGCGCCCGCTCAAGGTTCCCTTCGTATGGATAGAGAGTGGCACCGACGGTCCCGGCTTCCTGACAGTAGGCATTCCAGAAATTCTGCGCAAGCCGCACTGCTCCACTGGATGAGTCGACGGCCATGACCGAGAGACGCCGGGCCAACTCAGGATGCTGGTGATGAAGCCAATCAAGAACGGCCAATCCGCCCGTCCCAGGGCCGGACCCCAGATCGAGGACTTTCATGCTCGACTCTTCTTCTCCCGCCAGGGACTCGAGCGTGAGTTCATCAAGAAGCACTTGGATCTTTGAGAGATTGACGGGGAGAAAATAGACGCAATAGGCTGCGGCACTCTTCGGATCGTCGAGGTATGAGCGACTCAGCTCAGCCCGTTCTTTCGTGAACAGCCGCGACAGTTCGGCGACTGTCTGCGCGATTCTGTCGCTTCTCGCCCCATCTCCTTGGCTGAGTCGCTCGAGGGTTCGTAGCACAAGGGACGAGAGTGTGGCCGGCCGCCGGTCGTTGAAGGGCCCCATGGGCTAGTGTATGCTGATGTCGTTGAGGAGGACAACTATGACCGACGCCATTCTACTCGCGTACAAAGACGTCGAGAAATCCATGGAGCGGTTTACGGAACTGCTACACAGTCATGTGGAGACACTGCGCTCAGCTCCGAATTCCGACACCGACAAAGTCGTCCGATTGAGTCAGGGCTCGAAAGCCATGCGTGATAGCGCCATGATCTATCTTTCCTACGCCAAGTTCGTGGCGTACGGCATGCCTGAGAGCGAGGAACTCATCCAGGACGATCTGCAGGGATAGCTCGTCGTTCATATCTCGTGAGCGCCGTTCGGTAAATACTGGCGAGATGCGCTTCACGAATAACCAGGTACGCGGCGCGCGGAAAAAAAAGAGCCTGTCCGGCATATTCTCCGGACAGGCTCTTTACATTTCAGCAGGCCGCGCGCCGTTAGATACTACGCATGAAATGCGCGACTTCATCCGGATTGACCGTGCCACCCATAATCGACGACATCGCCACGTTGGTGGACTTCTTGCCGGTCAGACCGGACTCGACCTCGTCCACGATCAATTCGACTGGCATCGACTGACCACCATACACCCGAGGACCGCCGATGATTTTGGCCTTGGAATAGCCATAAATCGCTGTGGCAACCTCTTTGGCCAGCCAGCCGACGTAGTTGAACTCCGGTACGACGATGAGCTTGGCATTCGCACAGAGCTTTCGTAATTCCTGGGTCGGGAATGGACGAAGGGAGCGGACCTTGATCAAGCCGACTTTAATGCCCTTCTCCGTGCAGAGACGAACAGCCTCGCGCGACTGCGCGGCAGCACTGCCCGATGCGATGATGATGGCGTCTGCCCCGTCAACATTCTCCGCTGTGAGCAGGCCACCCACGTACCTATTGATGTACTTGCGGGACCGTTCAACAGCAGCCCACACTTCCTGCTGCCAGACCGCGTGGATGTTGTACGCCATGAAGTTCGATTTTTGGACCGGGGCGTCTCGTGAGAGACGAGCAGGCGGATTTTCCGCATCGAGCACCGGCACTGCACCACGCCAGGCCTCTCGCGGAGGCAGCTTCAGACCGCGATCCTGCATCCGGACATAGCCACGGGCATGGGTCACAAAGAACCCGTCGCAGCAGACACCGACCGGCAATGTCACGTCGTTCTTCTCGCTGATCGTAAAGCCGGCCATGATGAAATCGAACATGTCTTGCTGGTTCTCGGCGTGAAAGACGATCATGCCGCAGTTGAGGAGATAGGCAACCTCGATGTTGTCGGGCTGAATGGCCAAGGGGGCGTTCACGACCCGGCACGTAAACATCGCCACGGCTGGCAATCGGTGGCCCGGCCATGAAGCAATCCCTTCCATTCCTCTCAAGGTTCCGGGACCGGCTGTCGCCGTGAAGCATCGGACGCCCGCCCGGGAACCACCGGCAATCGCCGCCATCACACCCACTTCCTCTTCACCGCGATAATATTCTTTCACATACCCTTCGCCGTACAGCACGCCGACGAGCTGCATCGTTTCGCTCTGTGGGGTAATCGGATAGGCGACGGCCAGGTCGACGTTCGACCGGCGGATTGCTTCCTTGGCCGCTTCACTGCCGGTGATGAATTCCTTGGTTCGCGGGGCTTCGTGGAACAGATATTCCGGTGTCACCACCTTCTGCCGTTTGGCTTCGGCGTGGGGATCCTTTTTCCCGTCCAACTTGGGAGCCGCAACGCTGGTGATCGGATCACCTTGCGGGTTGGTCTTTTGCTCTGGCTCGCTGGCGATCGGATCGCCCTGCGGATTGGTTTTTTGCTCAGCTTCCAACGCTTCGCTCATGATCGCACCTCTCAAAAATGGTGAGCTGTGTCGCTCAGCCTATCCTTCCCGCTTCATGTGTTCAGCGGAATGACCAAATGCTGCTGCACTGCCGGCACCGGCAGGAGACGGAGCGAAGGTCATCGGATTGGTGTGGGTTTTTCCGCCATGAACTTTGGACTGGGTTCCGGTAAACCGGACATTTTCGCCGCTGCCCGGCAACTTGATGCCCATCTGCTCGCGAACCTTCTTAAAGATCTGGGCCACCCGCTTGATTTTGGCCGTATCGGAGTCGCGAATCGTCAACATGGCGTCTTCATGGCCTTGCTCCGCGCAAATCGCCATCGTGCAACAATTCGTTCCGGCGCGGATCATCTTGAGCGTCAGGTTCGCATAGTGGCAGTGAACGCCGATGAAGATGCAGGCTTCGATCTTGTTGCCCCAGATCGTCAGATTCGGATGGTTGGGGTTGATGACTTCTTCCGGATCGATCTTCGGATACTTCGGCCGGTAGTCCGGCATCGGGATAATCATGACGTCAGGGATCTGTGCCGCGATTTCCAGCGTGGCCTTGGCCTTTTCCACCGCATGATCATTCCAAGCCCAGAGGAGGAGCGGCCCAGGAAAGATTGTGGCGTTCGGGCTCGTGAGCATCTTGCGGGCCATCTCTTCGATGACCTTTTCCTCGTTCGGCTCAAGCAACCCATAATAGAGTCCTTGCCCCGGATCGGGCAGTGCGACACCTAACTGGGCAGCCGAGGGAGGATGAAAGCCCGCCGGTCCTGGAACGATGATTTTCTCTCTGGTATCTTGCGTTGTTGCCACGCCCATTCCCCTTTCTGACGCCCTTACCTTTACCCGACCACCGGGCTCGCCAATACCGCCGTCGTGCTTTTCTCACCATAAGTAATGTTGTCGGTCAAGGCGGCCTTCGGCAACTGGTCGATCATGATCATCTTGATCGCGTTGTTCTTCGCCATGTTGTCGCAGACCCACACGCATTGTGCGCAGCCTTTACACCGGTCCACCGCCACATAGGCTGAACCGTATTTGAAGCCCTTATCCTTCCCCATTTCATCGCTGTACAGGATCGTGTTGGCCTCCGGGCAATACTGCGTGCAGAGTTTGCAGCTCTTGGCGGCGCAAATTTCAACATTGATATCGGCTACAAGATACATGGTGCTCCTTTTACGCGCTGGCCGCCGCGACCGGCTCTTCCACGCGCTTGACGTCGGGGGAAGCCCAACCGTGGTCGACGGCGTAGTTCCACCCAGCCCGCATCACGGCCACATTCTTTTCAATGAGTTCCTGTTTCTTCTTGAACTTTCGCTCCACAACGCTGTCGAGCGCAGCCGTTCCGCCGGACACAACGAATCCTTTCCCGAGGAACCGGTCCTTCACGGCCTGCTCCAACCCCGCCATGTTCGTCAGCCCGGTAATGGCTCCGATAGCTCCCATCAACGCCATGTTCGTGGCGAGATCCATGCCCGCGACTTCCAAAGAGATCTTCGTCGCCGGGAAATAGTAGAGCTTCGCACGTCGCTCTTCCAGCTCACGCTGCTGGTCCTTGTGCAGTTTCATCGGTCCATCGTTGTTGATCAACGCGATCCCGTCTTCTTTCAATCCGAAATAGAACGGCATCGTGTAGGACTTGCCGTGCGTGATGACCTGAGGGTGGAAGATAATAATGATGTGAGGAAACGTGATTTCACCGATTTCATAGATCGGTTCGTCCGACACCCGCACATAGCTTTCGACCGGCGCCATTCGCTTTTCCGACCCGTAGAACGGGACGATCGTGCTCTCGCCGCCCGCATTGATGACGGCGGTGCTCAGAATGTGAGAGCCAGTGACGACACCCTGTCCGCCGACGCCTGCCATCCGAATATTGAATCGCTTTGCCATGATCCAGCCTCCCTTTCGTCGGCTTAGGCCTTGCCAGGAATTGCAGCGGCGGGAGCAGCGGGCTTCGGGAGAAATTCCCTGTAGCCGTACCGCTCGGTCAAGTATTGCTTGGCTTCGTCGCTGATATATTCGGAGAAGGCATAGCGATCGTTCTCAACGGTCTTCGCATCTTCCATAACCTTATCGGTCGGGATCGCATATTCGATGTTGCACGACGTGTAGGCTTGGATATAGGTGGCGCCGACTTCGCGGGCAATCAGCACGGCTTTTTTGATGACACTCTCGACACGGCGGGGGTTATTCGGTACGACGGTCGCCACGTACGCACAGCCGGCGACTTTCGCCATTTGCACCATGTCCATCTTCTCGAATTTCTTTCCGAGCGGCGCCATCTTCAGTACAGCGCCACGATTCGTCATCCCGCTCTCCTGTCCGCCCGTATTCCCGTAAACTTCGTTATCCAACATGATCGTCGTGAAACGCTCTTTCCGGAACCAGGAGTGGAGGACTTGCTGGAAGCCGATATCAGCGGTTCCGCCGTCGCCGGCCATGACCACGACATCTTTCGGTTTGTCGCCGAACCGGAGACGGAGACCACGGGACAATCCGCTCGCGACGCCGTTCTGGTCGCCATAGTTGCCGTACACGAAGGGAATCGCAGCCTGCGAGATTGCCAGACGACCACATCCGGCGGTGCCGACCGTGATGGTGTCTTCGGGATTGGGGAACGCAATCATGGCGAGCCGAATGAAGAGGGTCATCGCGCAGCCGGCGCACATGGGATGCTCTTCGAGGACTTCCTTGAAGCTCCCCATCTGCGATACGGACACTTTCTTGCCGAAGGGGCCATGTTCGACCATGTCCCGATATTCCTTCGGCATGAACTTCTCAAAACCGTTCGAAAATTTGACGTAATCAAGACTCATCCGGCACCTCCCTCTCTCACTGCAACGGGCATCCGTTGCTGATCAGAACAATCGTGTTATACGAAACAAATTCGAAGGACGTCGAGGTTGGAAGAACGGAGACGACCCGTTTATGGGCTTCCAAAAGTGAAGTCATCCTAGCAAAGCCGAAAAAAGACTGTCAACGAATATGTTGCCACGGCTCCGCGCCGAGGCCTGACCGTAAAAATTCTATAACTTCCTGATAATCAACGCAACTTCGCAGAAGACCCACCCTAGCCGAAAGAAGGCCTACCCCCGCGGAACGCCCATAGGCCATTCGCCCTAACAGACTGATTAAGACCGGGCTGGATCGCGATGTCTCGTCTGCGATCTTGGCCAGAAAATCACGGTAGATCATTGCCGATTGGCGCAAATCTGTCTACACTAGGCAGCATGCCGAACCGTGTCCTCATTCCGGGAGAAGAAGAAGGGGCTCAGCACGCTGGTGGTGTCCATAAGCGCCCGCCGATTCCCGACGGTTCTCTCAAGGCTGAATGTCCCAAGTTCATGAGCCACGGCCCTTGCGGTGGCGTTCGGAAAGGTGGACTCTGCGAAGTGTACCCCGAGATGCCCTGCCCCTGGGTCACCCTCTACAATGAGCTCGAGCGTCTTGGCCAAGTTGAGTGGATGAAGCAGTTGTGAAATCGTGAACCGTCCCTCGTGAAGTGTGAAGCGTCGAGATCCGGCACGAGATACGCTTCACGAGAGACGAGAGCCGCTCACCGAACGGTACAGGTTTAGAGAGAAGTTGCGGTGTCACACAAGACGGGAAAGACAAAGGCAACACGGTTAGGCTACAACGAACGGCACGCGAGGAGTGGTCTGACCGACCCGCTGCCCGGCATCGAAACATTTCCCAACCAGTACAAGGGCTATGAGATCACCATCGAAATCCCCGAGTACACCGCCATTTGTCCCAAAACCGGCCTCCCTGATTTCGGGACGATTACACTCCACTACATGCCGGACAAAGACTGCCTGGAACTCAAGTCACTCAAAATGTACATCCATGCTTATCGGAATCTAGGCATTTTTTACGAGAATTCCGTGAACCGCATCCTGCAGGATGTCGTCAGGGCCTGCCACCCAGTGTGGGCAAAAGTCACCGGCACGTTTGCGGCGCGGGGCGGACTCAAAAGCGTGATCGAAGCACGATTCCCGTGAGATTCGCTCCTGCACGATCTCGATTCAACTGACGCACGCCACCCCCTCCATGGCTACGTATGCGATCGGCGATGTTCAAGGTTGCGCGACGCAACTCCGTCAACTGGTCGATCACATCAACTTTGATCCTACGACGGACCGCTTGTGGTTCGTCGGCGATTTAGTCAATCGCGGACCAGCTTCCCTCGCGGTTCTTCGGTTCATCAAGAATCTTGGGTCCGGGGCACGTGTCGTGCTCGGCAACCACGACCTCTTCCTACTCGCAGTTGCTGAAGGGGTTGTCCCCCTTCGTCGGAAAGACACAATCCAGGACGTGCTCGCGGCGGAAGACCGGCCGGAGTTGTTGGAGTGGCTCCGACGCCAACCGTTCCATCACCGCGAGGGATCATACCTGATGATCCACGCAGGAATTCTCCCTCAATGGACAATCGATGAAACAGTACGCTTGGCGCGCGAAGTGGAATCGGTACTCTCCGGCCCGAACTACCGCGCCCTTTTGGAGACGCTCTTCACCGGGCTCACCCCTCGATGGGACCCTTCGTTGGACGGCGACGAACGATCTGCGAGTATTGCCCGCGTGTTGACGAAACTACGGACCTGCAGCCCCACAGGCGACTTATCAGGATTCTCCGGCCCGCCTGACCAGGCCCCAGCCGGCTATCTTCCCTGGTTTCGCCACCCCCATCGACGACAAACCGACATCACTGTCGTCTGCGGCCACTGGGCCGCCTTGGGGCTTCATGTGGAAGAGAACCTGATCGTGCTCGACAGCGGTTGCGTGTGGGGAAACCGATTATCGGCAATCCGGTTGGACAACCGCCAGATCTATCAGGTGTCATGCTCCGACGCCTGCGGAAGTGATTGAACTACGCGACCCGATTCGACTCGGCCCCGTTTGCTCCGACTCAATCTCCTGCATAACCAGAGGTAAACTTCTGCCCGCCGACGGACCGCTCAAAATGTCCTTCAGCAAGGCCGCAAGGAACGAGCGACCGAGACATCCTTTGTCACGTACGTTGAGGGAGAGAGTGACTGAGAACGCAGCTGGAGGGCATTTTCAGCGGTCGGTCAGTGGTAGGATTCGGAATCGGAGGGAAACTTCCCCTGCTCAACTTCTTCCTTATATCGACGAAGCGCCTGGAGCGCATCGGCCTTGAGATGAGCATAGGGCTTGACAAATTTCGGAACAAACCCGTCGAAGAGCCCAAGAAGGTCGTAGAGCACCAGGACCTGTCCGTCGCAATGAGGACCGGCGCCGATGCCGATGGTCGGGATCGTGAGTTGATCGGTAATCGTCTTTGCTACTTCGGCAGGGATTGCCTCTAACACCACGGCAAAGGCCCCGGCTGCTGCGAGGGCTTTGGCGTCATCCATTAAGGTCTTGGCTTGGTCTTTCCCCTTACCCTGCACTTTGTATCCACCCAGTTGGTGCACCGATTGAGGGGTCATCCCGAGGTGGCCCATGACTGGGATCCCGATCTGGGTCATGGCCGCGATGCGATCTGCAACGTGGGCTCCCCCTTCAAGCTTCACCGCCTGCGCCCCGGCTTGGATGAATCGTCCAGCATTGCGAAGCGCCTCTTCTCTGCTCACTTGATAGGACATGAACGGCATGTCGGCGATGACCAGCGCGCGCTCCGCAGTTTCAGCCACCAGCTTCGCATGGTACAGCATCTCCTCCATCGTCACCGATAAAGTGTTGGCCTTCCCCTGCACGACCACTCCCAGTGAGTCCCCGACCAGGATAGCCTCGATACCGGCCTGTTCTACAATTCGAGTGAAGAGGGCATCGTACGCTGTCACGACGATGAGCTTCCTGCCTTCGCGCTTGGCTTTTTGGAATTCAGGGATGGTCATCAGCCGATTTGGGCCTTGGTGATAATGTCCGGTAAGCGGTGGGTTGCCTTAATCGCCATGATATGGACGCCATCGCAATGTGGCCGCACTGCGTTGATGGTACGCACCGCGATCTCCACTCCGACATCCTCGGCCAGTTTATCGCCGGCCTTCCGAAGTTCCTCGATCATGTCCTGCGGCACGGATACACCGGGGATATTGGCATTCATGAATTCGGCCATCTTGGCGTTACGCAACACCAGAATCCCGGCCAACACTTTGACTTTAAACCGACGAACCGCCTTCATGAAACTCGCAAACTGCTCGGGATGGTAAATCGCCTGCGTCTGAAAAAACTGGGCTCCCGCTTTCACCTTCACTTCAAACTTTGCCAGCATGGGGCCGAGCGGATCCGCTTCAGGGGTCACGGCGGCCCCGATCGTAAAATTCGTTGCTCCATCCAACTTATGTCCGGCATAGTCGCGCCCATGATTGAGTCCCTGTACTAGCTGCATCACTTGTACTGAATCGAGATCATACACCGGCTTGGCATCCTTATGGTCACCCACCGTCGGATAGTCGCCGGTTAAGCACAGAATATTCCGAATGCCCAGCATCGACGCCCCCATGAGATCGGACTGCATGGCGATCCGGTTCCGATCACGGCAGGTGAGCTGCATGACGGGATCATGCCCCAGTTCGTAGAGAAGGCGGCATACAGCCAGCGACCCGGCTCTGACGATCGCCGCGGTATTATCGGTGACGTTAACTCCATGTACCCGCCCGATTAGCTGTTTGGCGTTGTCCAAAACGCCCGCGATGTTGGTCCCTTTCGGAGGATTGTACTCGACCGTCACGGCGAATTGTCCCTGATCAAGCACGTCTTTCAATCGCCGCGGCTCCCGACTCATTGAGTTCTCCTCGCTCCGACCACTTATCACCCTCAGGTCTAGATGCAGGGTGAATTTCCCTGCGCGTGTCCACCGAGCACCGCCCTTAATGTAAACAATACCATGGTCTCCTGTATGCGCGGTGCACGAGCAAGAAATCTACCCTGCACCTAGACTCCTGCCATTCTCTTCGCCGATTCCACCGTGTTCTCCAACAACATCGCAATCGTCATCGGCCCGACTCCGCCAGGCACAGGACTGATCCAGCCCGCTACTCGGCTCACCGGTTCGAAATCGACATCACCGACTACTTTTCCATCCGGCAAGCGATTCGTGCCGACATCGATCACCACCGCTCCTTCACGCACCATATCCGCCGTAACGAATTTCGCCTTGCCGATGGCGACCAATAAGAGTTCCGCCTCGCGACAGACCGCGGGCAGATCCTTGGTTTTCGAATGGCAGATGGTCACGGTCGCATTACGTTGGAGCAGCATCAACGCCAGTGGCTTGCCCACGATGTTGCTTCGCCCAAGGACGACCGCCCGCTTGCCTTCGATCGTCACGCCGGTGGACTCGATCATCTTGATCACACCCTTGGGTGTACAGGCTTCGAACACCGGATGGCCCTCCACCAACCGACCGAAGTTGTAGGGATGAAACCCGTCGGCGTCCTTGTTCGGCGACACGGCGTCCAAGATGACCTTACTGTCGATCTGCTTCGGTAGCGGGAGCTGCACGAGAATCCCGTGGATTTTCGGATCGGCATTCTTCTTTTCAATCAACGCCAGCAACTCGGCTTGCGTCGTGTTGGCCGAAAGCTTGTGGTCGTCGATATAGATACCTGCTGCATCACAGGCTTTTTGTTTATTTTTCACATAGAGATGCGACGCGGGATCGTCGCCGACCAAAATCGTTGCCAGCCCCGGCCTGATGCCTGTCTGAGCAAAGAGTTCGGCGGACTCCTTGGCCAGTCGTTCACGCACTTGCTGTGCCAATGCCTTTCCATCTATCAGTCGTGCTGTCACAAGAACCTCCTCCCCGAGCAGTAGGACAAAAAATCAGCGCACCATATCAGGGCATTTTTATGCAAGTCAACGTGTTGGTTGGCGGGCACGAGGTGCGAGGCAAGGGGCAAGAGGCGACTCTTGGGTTTTCGGCCGTTACCCCCCAAGCCTCTGGCCACTCGCCTCGTTTCCTTGACAGATTCTGAACCCCACCGTTACGATGGTTTGCCTCGAGATTCACACACTGTGATTCACCATTGATCAAACCAGTCACACAACATCCTCCCAATTTGTCCGATTTCAGAGTTTCCATCGGACTGTTTGCCTTTTTATTCGCGTTCTTTGTCTCTAGTGCGGCGCTGGCACAGATCACGGTCACGGAACTGGCATCTCCATATAGCTTCGTCTCCGATACCGCAGGCACAGAGTACTTCATTTCCAGCGTCAATGGCGATCCGGATGCTCGAGACAACAACGGCTTCATTACCAAACTCGACGCCAACGGGAAGATCATCAGCCGCAAATTTATCCAGGGGGGCGTTGGGGACACCACGCTCCACGCTCCGAAGGGCATGGCCGTCGTCAACCACGTACTGTATGTCGCTGATCTGGATCTGCTGCGGGGGTTCGACGCAAGCACCGGCAAGGCCGTCCTGACGATTCCCATCCTCCCAGCCAGCAGGTCTTCGAACAGAGCCTCTCCGGGACACATCAGCGATGTGGCATTCGACGGAAAGGGGATGCTCTATTGCTCCGACCAGCTGAACAACACGATCTATCGGATAGATCTCGCCACACAACAGGTGACGGTCCTCGTGTCCGACAAAACTCTCGCAGGACCATCTGGTGTCGCAGTGCATCCAAAAACAGGGCAGATCATGGCCGTCAGTTGGGACAAGGGGAAAATTTTTGAAATCTCTCCGGAAGGTGAGCTGACGGAAGTGTTCTCGAACGGATTTTTTTCCGCACGGTTTCAGAATCTCCGTGGGGTCGACTTCGATCGATGGGGGAACATGTACACGTCTGATTTCACGACCGGCAAGGTTTGGCGGATGACACGGGACAAGCGGTTTCAGGTCATTGCCGAATACCTGCCGTCCCCCGGCGACCTCGGCATCGATCGGACCAACAATCTGATCCTCGTTCCGTATCAATTGGCCGACGCCGCCGAAATGAACGGGCTCGAGACTCCAAGCGATGGGAAGCCTAAAAAAGAAAAGCGCACGCTGGCCGACTATGGGTTCGTTCCCCCGCCACCGAAGACGGAACCAGGAGGATCGACCGCGAAATGAGCCGCTGTGTCTATTGCAAGCAACGAAAGGGTAAACGGTCCTGTCCGGCCTTGAACGGGCTGATCTGCAGCCAATGTTGCGGCGAACACCGGATCGTGCGCGTCTCCTGCCCGACTGATTGCGTGTACCTCGGAACCGGCAGCGACTATCAACAGAAGCGGCTGGGTGAGCAGTTTATGCCGGTTCGGTGTGAATTCTATCGTGCGGTGAGTGAACTCGGCGGCGAAAAAGCCGTCGCTCTCTTCAACCTCATCGAAGTCGTCACGTTCAGCTATTTTCAGGGGCGACGCGATGGACAGGATGCGGAAGTGGTGGCGGCGATTCAAGCCTTACGGCGAACCCTTAGCCCCTTGCACGTCCCGGCAGCGCCGATGCCGGTCTTCGCCGAACATCTCAAGAAGGAGTACGACACGTTTAAAAAACAGAACCCTCAACAGATTGCCGACACCTCGATGGCGCCGGAGGTCTTGGACTGCGCCATCAAATTTGTCTCGGAGTTTTCCGGAACAGACTTTCAGTCACAGCGATTCCTTGGAGGATTGGTCGGCTATGTCCGTGCGTTCCACCCGGAGATTGCCGAGCATTTGACCAAGCGGCACGAGCCAGGACACATTGTGCTCCCGGGCCAGCAGTTTATGCCGCCTTCAGCTCCTGAACCGCACCAGCACGGCCCGGGCTGCGAACACCACCATCACTGACGCCAGGGCATTCTGGTTCTCTCGCCTCGTTCCATTGGAGCCCAGGCCAATCATAGCTTGCTTTGCGCAAAGCATCTGCGCCGTCGCTCGGGAAGGGGAGACTACGGCACGATCGTCACAGTCATCTCGACCCGCTCATTCGGGAGATCGCGATCGTCCCGCGGTAAATTCGCGATCTTGTCGGCAACGCCGAGACCTTTAATGACCTCACCGAATACCGTGTACTTTCGATCGAGAAACGGGGAGTTTTCGACCACAATGAAAAACTGCGATCCGGCTGTATCCGGGTCGGCGGCTCTCGCCATCGAGACAATGCCACGTTTATGCGGCGTATCGCTGAACTCTGCTTTCAACAGAATCGGATCGCCTTTCTCGTCTTTCGGGCCACCCTGCCCGTAGGTGTCCTTCTTTAGCGAGTCTTTGGTATTGGGATCGCCGCCTTGGATCATGAAGCCGGGGATTACCCGGTGGAAAATCGTGCCGTTGTAAAACCCCGAATTCGCCAGCTTAATGAAGTTCTCGACATGCTTCGGCGCCAAATCGGGATAAAATTTTACGTGCATGTCGCCAAACTTGGTCTTGATGATGGCCTTGGGGCCTGGGTCGGAAGGAGGATAGTAGACAGGCTTCGCCTCCGGCTTTCCTCCGCAAGCCGTCAACAAACTGATTCCGACAAGCACCGCACTCATCATCAGCCTTTTCACGACGCCTCAACTCCGGTCATCATTCCTCCCCTCACAGGCCTATTCCATGATCGTAATCGTCATCTCCACTCGCTCGGTCGGAAGATCTCGTGGGTTTCGTGGCAAACTGACAATCTTATCCGCTACCTCGATCCCCTTCACCACCTCGCCGAAAGCCGTATACTGGCGGTCAAGGAAGTTCGAATCCTTCACGACGATGAAGAATTGAGATCCGGCACTGTTGGGGTCGCTGGTGCGAGCCATTGACAAAATCCCGCGGTGGTGGGGGATATCATTGAACTCCGCGTCGATCCGCTGGCTCGGGCCCCCCATGCCGTAGGTCTCCGGTTTTGTGGGGTCCTTCGTATTCGGATCGCCGCCTTGGATCATGAAACCCGGAATCACGCGATGGAAAATCGTGCCGTTATAGAACCCGGATTTCGCCAAAGAGACGAAGTTTTCGACGTGCTTGGGCGCCTTGTCGGGGAAGAACGTCACTTCCATATCGCCGAACTTGGTCTTGATAATTGCTTTGGGGGTCTTTGCAGCCGGTGCCTTGTCAGTCGCACGCAGCAATCCGGTGTCCAGTAACAAGGATCCGGCGAAGCCCACCATTACGGCAAGTACACTGATCATCGCTCGTCTCTGCATGAACATCCTCCTTCCTTCACATTGGCGGCGCTGGAGATCATCTTACCATGCGCGATCGTCACATCATGACTCGTTCCAGCGCTTGCTTGGCAGCCTGTTGCTCCGCTTCCTTCTTACTTCGTCCTGATCCGACACCAACGACTTCACCAAGGATGGTCACTTCCACATCGAAACACTTGTCGTGGTCCGGACCCGATTCCCGAATCGTCTTATAGCGCGGCAAGGTGTCATGCCGTTTCTGGCACCATTCTTGGAACTGCGTTTTGTAATCCTCGGCTCCGGCATTGTGCCCACGCAGCCCGACTTGACTGACCTCCGCCGCAAAGATGTGCAACGTCACCCGGCGACTGGCTTCAAAGCCGCCGTCCAGGTATACCGCTGCCAGGATCGCTTCGACCGCGTCGGCCAAGAGCGACGACTTCTCTCTCCCGCGTGATAATTCTTCTCCTCGCCCAAGCTTGAGATATCCTCCCAATTGCAGTCGCCGTGCAACCCGTTCCAACGACGATTCGCTCACGAGCTGCGCCTTCAGTTTCGAAAGGGCCCCCTCGGTCGACTCGGGCAGGCGAGAGGCAAGATACTCGCTGATCACGAGCGACAGTACCGCATCGCCGAGAAACTCAAGTCGCTCGTTGTCCTGACAAGCGACGCCTTTCTGTTCATTGACGTACGACTTATGCGTCAACGCTTCATCGAGTAGGGCTTGATCCTGAAAGCGATAGCCCAACGTCGCCTGGAGAGCTTCAGCGGAAGAGACCGAAGTCATGACGGCACGAACGATGAGTCCTTAAACAATCCGAGAAGGGAGTCGAGACGTCTCCGGTCTGGATGAAACCTGAGTCGGCAGACCGGGAGTGAAAGGAGACGCCGCCGCCGGGATCGGAGAAGGGGAGAAAGAAGCGCTTTCAATCGTCTGCTAGGCATGCAGTTTCTTGAAGAGTAGGCAGGCATTGACGCCGCCGAATCCGAATGAATTCGACAGAGCCACGTTCGCGGTTACCTGCCTCGCCTTGTGTGGTACATAGTCGAGGTCGCACTCGGGGTCGGGATGATCCAAGTTGATCGTGGGAGGAAGGATGCCGTGATAGAGCGCCAAGATGCTGAACACCGCCTCGATACCGCCGGCCGCACCCAGCAAATGACCGGTCATCGATTTCGTTGAGCTGACCGGAATGCGATAGGCCCGGTCTCCGAAGACCTGCTTGATGGCTCTGGTCTCGATGGCATCGGCCATGGTCGACGTGCCGTGAGCATTGATATAGTCGATCTGATCTTTTCCGATCCCCGCATCCTTCAATGCCAACTCCATACACCGAACCGCTCCTTCTCCCTCTTCGGACGGCGCGGTAATGTGATAGGCGTCGCTGTTCATGCCATACCCGATGATCTCAGCATACATCTTCGCCCTTCGTTGGCGTGCATGGTCGAGTTCTTCCAGTACCACTACACCCGCTCCCTCGCCGAGCACGAAACCGTCGCGATCCTTGTCGAACGGACGGCTGGCTTTTGTCGGCTCATCGTTTCGGAACGACAGCGCTTTCGACGCGGCAAATCCCGCTACGCCCAACGTGGTGATGGCTGCTTCCGCTCCCCCTGCGAGCATCACATCCGCATCCCCACGCTGAATCAACCGATAGGCATCACCGATGCAATGGTTTCCTGTGGCGCACGCTGTCACGGCGCAGGAATTCGGCCCCTTCGCTCCTAATCGAATGGCCACTTGACCGGAAGCCAGGTTGATGATGGTCATGGGGATGAAGAACGGCGATACGCGCCCGGGGCCTTTCTCAAGGAGGATCTTGTGGTAGTGCTCGATCGAGCCGAGTCCGCCGATCCCGGATCCAATATAGACGCCGACTCTTGTCGTCTCTTCCGGAGCAACCTTCAGCCCCGCATCATCCGCCGCCATCTGGGCTGCTCCAACGGCATAGTGAATGAACGTGTCCATTTTCTTGATTTCTTTTTTCTCGATGAACTGGGCGGGGTCGAAATCTTTGACTTCTCCGGCTATTTGGGCATCGTATCCCGTGGGATCGAACTTCGTGATGCGGCCGATGCCGGATTCGCCGGCACACAGCGCCTTCCACGTTTTTTCCACACCGGTCCCCAGCGGTGTCACAAGTCCGAGACCGGTCACGACGATGCGTCTGGTCGATCGCTCACCTATCATGGCGAAGCCGCCTATGCTTTCTCCTTGATGTATTCTAACGCTTTCCCGACGGTGAGAATCTTTTCTGCATCTTCGTCCGGAATTTCAATGCCGAATTCCTCTTCGAGCGCCATCACGAGCTCGACCGTATCCAGCGAATCGGCTCCGAGATCCTCCACGAAACTTGCCTCAGGAGTCACCTCGTCTTCCTCCACGCCCAATTGCTCTGCGATGATCTTCTTGACTCGTTCATCTACCGTAGCCATCGATATCCTGACCTCCTTCCCATCATGATCCTGAATCCTCCCGCAGCATCACGGCTGCGGCATCAAGCTCGTCACCGTTTTACGCCATGAGCATGCCGCCGTTGACATGCAGCACATGCCCGGTCACATACGCTGCATCTTCCGAGACAAGAAACCGGACCGCCGCGGCGATATCCGCCGGCGTACCGAGCCGCCCCAAAGGAATCTGCTTTTGCAGAGCCTCCTTCACCTCAGCCGGCAACCCCTGCGTCATCGCGGTATCGATAAACCCCGGCGCAACCGCATTCACGGTCACGTTGCGGCTTGCATACTCACGCGCCACGGTTTTGGTAAATCCGATCACCGCCGCCTTGGAGGCCGCGTAGTTGGCTTGCCCGACATTGCCCATCGCTCCGACAATGGATGCGATATTGACGATGCGACCATACCGCTGCTTGGTCATCGGCTGCAAGACCGCTTTGGTGCAGTTAAACGTGCCGTTCAAATTCACCTGTAAGACCAGATTCCAGTCCTCTTCCTTCATCCGCAGCAACAATCCATCACGGGTGATCCCGGCGTTGTTGACGAGAATATCGATCTTCCCCCAAGCCTTGATAACCTGCTCCGCCATTGCCTTGGTGTCATTGGCGTCGGCGACATTCACCGTGATGTTGAGTGCTTTGCGTCCGATCTTCTCCACCGCTGCCACCGCGTCGGCCGACCGTCCAGGATCGAGGTCAGCCACCGCAATGTCGGCTCCGGCCTGGGCGAGCGCTTCGGCGATCGCACGCCCGATTCCCTGCGCCGCTCCCGTGACGATTGCAACCCTGCCTTGCAATGACATTCGATCGCTCCTCACACCCCCTCACGCAGTAAGCGCGACGCGCGTTGCCTCAAGTGTTTTGGGATCGTTGACGGTCCATGTGGTGGCCTCTGGAAGAATACGCTTGATCAGTCCTGACAAGACGGCTCCCGGTCCAACTTCGACGAATGTGGTGACCCCCATGACAGCCATCGTCTTGATCGAGTCTTCCCAGAGGACCGAAGACGGAAGTTGCCGAACCAGAGACGCCTTGATCTCGGCAGCCTTTGTCAGAGCCTTGGCCTCCGCATTATTGACCAGCGGCATCTTCAGATCCGACCAGTTCACCATCGCAAGGTCAGCGGCCAATCGATCCGCAGCTTTTTGCATCAATGGAGTATGGACCGGAACACTCACCGGTAGCAGAATGGCCTTTTTACAGCCCTTGGTCTTCGCGAGTTCGATCGCCCGTTCAACTGCGGCCTTCTCCCCCGCGATCACGACTTGACCGGGAGAATTGAAATTCGCCGCTGTCACTACTCCTATTGAAGACGCTTCACGACAGACCTCTTTGGCCACGTCAGCTGCCAGGCCGAGAAGCGCTGCCACAAGCCCCGTTCCTGGTGTTACAGCCTCGGCCATATAGCGACCCCGCTTCTGCACCACCGCTACGGCATCGCGATACGAGAGGCCCCCTGCTGCCACCAGCGCCGAGTATTCTCCGAGGCTATGTCCTGCCACGGCAGCAGGAACGAGGCCGATCGGATCCAACGCACGCAGCGCCGCGATGCTGCTCACCAACAGGGCCGGTTGGGTGTACTCGGTGAGATTCAGTCGTTCTGTCGGTCCCTCAAAACAGAGCGCAGCCACGTCGTACCCGAGCACCGATGAGGCTTCGTCGTAGACCGAGCGAAGCGCCGGTTGCGCTTCAACCAACGCTCTGCCCATCCCGACAGACTGGGAACCTTGGCCTGGAAATACAAAGGCAATGTGGGACGACATCGTGATTTGGAGAGTCGCCATGCTACAGAGGCGATAGTACGAGGCGACTCGCTATCCTTCTGTGTGTTTCCTGCGTGCTGGGAAAGGTTGAGACCCCATCCTAGCGGGGTTAGATATCGTCGAATTTGCCTTCAATGTCAACGGGAAAAACGCTTTGGGCAAGCCATCGGCCATTGGCCTTCAGCGATCAGTTACGGCTTCTAAACTCCCGAACTCATAGCTGATGGCTGATCGCTTCTTCCGCTACCATTTGATCAACGCCGAGGCCCATGTCAATCCTGCTCCAAACGCGCCGATCATCACGAGTGACCCTTCCCTGATTCGGCCGGCTTGCACCGCTTCGTCAAGCGCGATCGGAATCGAGGCCGCCGAGGTGTTTCCATAGCGATCGAGATTGAGCATCATCTTTTCGGACGGAAGACCCAGCCGGTCCGCGACAGACATGAGAATCCGCGCATTCGCCTGATGCGGCACATACAGGTCAAGATCCTTGACGGTGAGGTTGTTCGCCGCCAATGTTTCACGGGCGATGTCTTCCAGTGTACGTACCGCCACTTTGAACGTCTCGTTTCCCTTCATCTTGATGTACTGCATCCGCTCCGCAACGATCCTGTCAGACGGAGGATTCCGCGATCCCCCGCCTGGCACCGCGATCAAGTCACATAGCGCCCCATCGGATCTCAGATGACATGAGAGAATGCCCCGCTCCCCGTCGCTGGCACTCACGACTGCCGCGCCGGCTCCGTCGCCGAACAGGATACACGTGTTGCGGTCGGTCCAGTCCGTAATCGCTGACATAACTTCGGACCCAATTACTAACACGTGACGCATTCCGGTTCTGACATACGCATCCGCTACGGACAAGGCATAGACAAACCCACAACAAGCGGCCGACAGATCACAGGCGGCAGCGCGGGTTGCTCCGAGTCGGTGTTGGATGAGGCAAGCGGTGGCTGGCAGCGGATAGTCGCCCGTACAGGTTGCCAGGAGGATCAGGTCCAGTTCAGCGGCGTTCACTGCGGCGGTCTTAAGGGCCCGCTCAGCCGCTTTGACAGCCAGATCAGAGCAAGCTTCACCAGTGCTGACAAGACGACGCTCACGAATCCCGGTTCGTTCGGTGATCCATTCATCCGACGTCGCCACCATGCGCTCGAGATCGACGTTCGTCAGCACCTTGGCAGGAACGTAGGATCCGGTCCCAGTAATGCGTGCTTTCATGCCGTCGGTTCCTCTATCGATCGCTAGCGACTCAGGCTTTCCTCGATGTCGCGCTGAATCAACTCGTCGACACGGTTTTCTGCCAATCCCTTGGCACGACGGATGGCATTCTTGATCGCCTTGGCCGACGACCGGCCATGACAAATCATCGTGATTCCGTTGACACCGAGCAACGGCGCGCCGCCGAATTCTGCGTAATCAATCTTCCGCTTCAAATTCAACAGCGGCACGGCAATGAGCGGATAGGCCAACCGACCGAAGAACGAGCCAGAAATTTCCTTGAGCAAGAGTTTCTTGATGGTGTCGGCTACGCCTTCTGATATCTTGAGCGCCACATTTCCGATGAAGCCATCGCACACCACCACGTCTGCCTCACCGCTGTACACATCCCGGCCTTCCACGTTGCCGATGAAATTAAGCGGGCTCGACTTCAGAAGTTTGAATGCTTCTTTGGTGACTTCGTTGCCCTTGCTGTCCTCTTCGCCGATGCTCAAGAGTCCGACGCGGGGATTCGGTTTGCCGAACAGGTATTTCCCATATTCGTGGCCCATAATGGCGAACTGTTCGAGATGTTTGGCAGAGCAATCCACGTTGGCGCCAACATCCAACATGATGGCGGTGCCGGTCAGCGTGGGAAGACTCGTCGCGATAGCCGGGCGCTCTACGCCCTTCGTCAGCCCCAGCACGAAGAACGAGGCCACCATGCTCGCACCCGTGTTGCCTGGACTCACGACGGCTTGAGCATCCCCGCTCTTGACCAATTCTGTGGCGATCCAGATTGAAGAATCTCGTTTTTTCCGCGCGACCGCCGCAGGAGATTCGTGCATTTCGACCACTTGCGGGGCATGGCGAATCGTGAGACGGGCATCAGTGCAACCAAGACGACGACATTCACTGCTCAAGGCTGCTTCATCTCCGACGAGAATGATGTCGACGTCGAATTCTCTGGCCGCTTGCGCGGCACCTTCGATGGCGGGACCCGAGCCGTGGTCCCCGCCCATCGCGTCGAGGGCAATTTTCATACGGGATTGAGCGTTCACAAAGGATCGTGTGGACAATGGAGGTGTATGGATAACATTCGCGGCCTGGTCGCTTGGGCTGGAAGCTTACAGTAGAATATGCGGCGGCACAACAGGATGGTGAAAACAGGTTTCTGGGGACGCGAATCGCCCCTGGCTGCTCCTCTTACTCCCCATGGACGGGGTGGCTCAATAAGGTCCTCTTTACCATCCTCTTCATGTTTCTTCGACCTGGATAACCGCCTTGCCCTTGTAGGTCCCGCAATTGAAGCAGGCATAATGTGGCAGTTTCAATTCGTGGCATTGGGGGCATACCGACATACCGGGCGGTGTCATGCGCAACTTGGCCGTTCGTCGCTTATCGCGTCTGGCTCGTGAGTGTTTATGCTTCGGATTTGGCATGGCTGCTCCTTAGGACGGCTACCACGGTTGGTTAAGCGGCGCCGTGATCACCGGTCTGTTGTTTCGTGCTCCGGATCACTCGGAATGTTGATGCCGGTGGATCGCCTGCACAGAGACAGGGGCCCTCGTTCAAATCTTTTCCACATGAGGCACAAAGTCCCGCACAGTCCTCTGTGCACAACGGCTGCATCGGCGCTGCCAGGATCACGTGCTCCCGCACCATCGGCGCCAATTCAACATGATCACCCTGATAATGATATTGATCGTCCAATTCCTCTTCTGAATCCTCTCCCGACTCGACGGGAACTAATTGCGATTTTCTCACAGCCACCTGCTTGGGACGCCGCTGGGCGGCTTTGACCTCAGGCGCGTAGGCCGCTCGAATGGAAAATGCGAGCGGATCGTCATACTCTCTTAAGCATCGCACACACTGCCGAACGATCGTGCCTTCCACCACTCCTGTAACCGTGATGAGCCCATCGGCTTTGGCCAGATCCATCGTCACCGCAAGCGGAGCCTTAATGACGGCCTCGGCTTCACTCAATCCCAGCTCTTCGGCAGTCACCTCACCGGACAACGAGAGCCCCGCCGCAGCAATGTCAGCGATTTTCGGTGTGAGGAGGTCCATCGCATCACCTATGAGCATTTCCATCCCGAACATATCCCTTATCGTTCTTCCGCAAAGCTGATCAGGGCGATGTGACGCGCCCGTTTGATGGCCACCGTCAATTCGCGCTGATGGCCCAGGCAATTTCCGGAAATGCGCCGGGGAACAATCCGCCCGCGCTCCGTGAGAAAGTTCCGCAGCAATCCGACGTCTTTGAAATCAATCGACCCCTTATCGAGACAAAAACGGCACGGCCGACGGCGTTGAAAAAATCGTCCGCCTCCCCCACCGCCTTCTCGTCCGCTACCATCTCCCCCACGATCACGATCCATGACGACTCTCCTCAATTAGACATGTTCTTCAGATTCAAAGCCTACATCCTCCGGCATCGGTGGCTCACCACCGCTGGTCTCGCCGCGCTTCGGCATAAACGTGACCGTCTGCGCGACAACTTCGTGCTTACTCCGCTTTTGACCGTCTTCTGTTTCCCAGCGACGCTGCTGCAACCGGCCTTCGATGATCGCGCCGTTCCCCTTGCTCAAATATTGCCCGCAATGTTCGGCCTGCTTCCCGAACACGACGATGTCGACGAAGCAGACTTCTTCTTTCAACTCCTCGCCTTGCTTGAATCGACGGCTGGTGGCTAAGCCAAAGCTCGCTACCGGCGTGCCGCTCGGGGTATAGCGCAATTCCGGATTGCGCGTCAGATTCCCCATGAGGATGACTTTGTTAAATCCTGCCACCAGCGAACTCCTCTGACGGGGCTTCCATCGGCCGACGCGGCACCAACTCTTTCTCGAGATGCACGGTCAGAAATTTGATGATGTTGTCTTCCAAGCGATACGCACGCTCCAGTTCACCCACGGTATTGTTGGGCGCCTTGAAGTAAAAGTAAACGTACGTGCCCTTCCGCTCCCGACGGACTTCATAGGCAAGCTTCTTCCGACCCCAATTTTCGGCTTTGATGAACTGCGCGCCGGTTTTGTCGGCAACGCCCTTCATCTTCTCGATGAGCGTGTTCGTCTCCTCATCGGAGACGGATGGACGAATAATGAATAGAGACTCGTAGAGCTCCATGAAGCAATCCTCCTGGACAAAGGCCCTCAAACGCGTTGAGAGCGAGGTGTAGGGCGCCTCTGCGGCGCAACGAACGGTGGACGGTACCACGGGCCTTACAAAACTGTCAACACAGACTGGAGATCCCGTATTCTTACTCTCTCGCTATGTGGTGGTTGGCGACTGCTATACATTAAACCGGAAATAGACCACATCCCCTTCTTTGATCACGTATTCTCTTCCTTCGAGCCGAAACAACCCCTTCTCCTTCACCTTCGCCTCCGATCCGCAGGCTACAAGATCATCGTAGTGATACACCTCGGCCCGAATGAAGCCTCGCTCCATGTCGGAGTGGATTTTGCCCGCTGCCTGGGGAGCCGTGAGTCCTTTCCGTAACGGCCAGGCGCGTGACTCAGTTTCGCCGGCGGTGAAGAACGTAATCAGATTGAGCAACGCATAGGCTTCGCGCGTGAGGCGCACAAGACCCGATTCCGTGAGTCCCATGTCTTTCAGAAAGGCGCCCCGGTCCTCTTCCGGCAACGCCGAAAGCTCGGCCTCGATCTGGCCGCAGATCGTCACGACCCGCGCACTGCGCTTCTCGGCGAAGTCACGCACCGTCTTGACCATCGCCTCGTCGGCGTTAGCCCCATCCGAGATGTTCGCGACGAACAGGACCGGCTTGGCCGCGAGTAATTGGCACTCGTCCAAAATCACCCGCTCCTCGGGCGTGTAATGCAAGTTCCCCAACCACTCACCCTTGTTCAGCAATTCCGTCAACCGTTGGAGAAACGTCATCTCAAAGCCGGCTTTCTTATCGCCGGCCCTCACTTTTTTCTCCACACGCTGTTTGCGACGATCCAGCGTTTCCAAGTCGGCAAGCAAGAGTTCCGTTTCGATGGTGCCGATGTCGCGAATCGGATTGACACTGCCACTGACGTGGACCACGTCACCGCCTTGGAAACAACGGACGACGTGCATCAGCGCATCCACTTCTCTAATTTGTCCCAGAAACTGATTGCCCAATCCTTCGCCGGTGCTGGCTCCCTCAACCAATCCCGCGATGTCCCGCACCTCCAGCGTACTCGGCGTCTTCTTCTTCGATTTGAAGATCTCGACAAGCTTGTCGACCCGCGGGTCCGGGACCGTCGCGATACCGACGTTCGTCTCCACGGTCGAGAAGGGATAATTGGCGACGACCGCACCAGCGCCGACCAGCGCATTGAACACCGTCGTCTTCCCGACGTTCGGCAATCCGATCATGCCGCAACACAGTCCCATATCTATCGTGATGTGTGAAACGTGATGCGTGACGAGTTTCGCCTGCTCGTCACCGGTCACCTGTCACTCGTCACTCTTCTCCTTCTCCCGCACGTTAAACTCGCTCATTGCCGCCGCCACTCCTCGATGCACCAAATATTCCAGCGCGTCGACCGCACGATCGAGACAGGGGTTGAGAACTTCAACCTCGTCGTTTGTGAACGGTTCCAGCACATAGTCGGCCGGATTCTGATGTGGTGCGGGCCTCCCGATGCCGATCTTCAGCCGCACGAACTGCTGTGTATCCAGCGTTTCGATAACCGATTTGATTCCGTTGTGGCCGCCGTCACCACCGGTTTGCTTGATCCGCAGCCGACCTGGTTCCAGATCCAGATCGTCGTGAATGAGGACGAGATCGTCGATGGTTAGCTTGAGCTCGCGCAGGAGCCCTTTCAGCGGAGGACCTGTGACATTCATCCAGTCGAGGGTACCGGCAAGTTCGAGCAACTCGGACCCCAACCGCCCGGACCCGCGCTGGGCTGTACCGCGTGTGGTGAGACGGATCGACCACCGAGCGGCCGCTCGTTCGACGACCCGCGTGCCGACATTGTGGCGGGTTTTGGCGTAGGCGCTGCCGGGGTTGCCCAAACCAACAATCAGGCGCAACGTTACTTCTTCTTCTCGGGTTCCTTCTTCTCAGCTTTTGGTGCTGCCGCCGCGGCCGGTTCCTTTTTCTCGCCTGGCTTGGCTTCGGCACCAGCTGGGGCGGCCGCTCCAGGCGCTGCTGCTGCAGCCCCTTCCGCTGCTTCAGCCACCGCCTTCCCTTTGAGGGCGACTTCCGGTTCCTTCGCTCCTTCCGGTCCCACAGCTTGACTGGTCAAGAGCGCTTCGAGCTTCGCATCAGACATCGGCGCCGCCACGCTCACGACCATCTGGTCGGGATCGTCCAGATAACGCAGGCCGTCCTTCTTCGTCATCTCTTTCAAGTGGATTCCCTGGCCGATCTTAAGCGCTGAAGCATCCACTTCAATGAAATCGGGTAGCGCTGACGGCAAACATTCGATGTGCAACTCGCGCATATTATGGTGAAGGATGCCGCCTTCTTTCACACCCTCTGGCATGCCACCGATCACATGCAGAGGCACCTTCACGCGAATCGGCTTGTCCATGGAAATTTCGAAGAAGTCCGCGTGGAGTACGTGACCCTCGACCGGGTCGACTTGAAAGTCGCGGAGCAAGGCCGTTCGCTTGGGCTTAGCTTTCGCTCCGGTAATCGTGAGTGAAAGCAACGCCGTGCTTCCCGCATGCGAATTGAGAATCTTAGCCAACGCGTCTGGATTGATCGTAACCAGGAGACACTCCCCTTGACCGTAGAGTACGCCAGGGACTTGCCCCTCGCGCCGGAGTTGGCGCGCCGCCCCCTTACCGCTTTTCTCTCGAACCGTCACCGCTAAATCGAATTTCATGATACTCCTCCGTCCCTCTCTCGGTGGTCGTTATCTGTGTGGCTCCCGATCAGGCAAACAAGGAACTGACCGACTCATCCTCATGAATGCGCCGGATGGCCTCGCCCAACAGTGGGGCTACCGATAATTGATGCAGCTTCGGACAAGTCTGTTCCTTACCCCGCAAGGGGATGGTATTGGTGACGATCACCTGCTTCAAGCAGGATTTCTGTATTCGCTCCAAGGACGGCCCGGTGAGGACCGCGTGGGTACAAGCCGTCCACACTTCCCGCGCGCCCTTATCGGCGCAGGCTTGCGCCCCCTGAACGATGGTCCCGGCCGTATCGATCATGTCATCAAGCAACAACACGCTCTTGCCTTCGACGTCGCCGATAATGTTCATAATCTGTGTCTGGTTCGGCCCCTCGCGCCGTTTGTCGATGATCGCCAAGTTCGCTTGGAGCCGCTTGGCGAAGGCCCTGGCCCGTTCCACGCCACCGGCATCCGGCGAGACCACGACCAGGTCGTTGAACTTCTTTTTCGTAATGTAATCCAGCAACACCGGGAGCGCGTAGAGATGGTCCACGGGCACGTTGAAAAATCCCTGAATCTGTCCGGCATGGAGATCCATCGTCAACACACGGTCGGTGCCGGCTGTGCTGATGAGATCCGCCACCAGCTTTGCAGAAATGGGTACACGGGGTTGATCTTTTCTGTCCTGCCTCGCATAGCCAAAGTACGGTATCACTGCGGTAATACGATTCGCCGACGAGCGTTTCAGCGCATCGATGATAATGAGCAATTCCATGAGCGAGTCATTGACCGGTTGACAGCAGGACTGCACGACAAAGACATCGGCCCCACGGACGTTTTCCTCGATCTTGACTCGGATTTCTCCATCGCTAAACGATGACACCGTGGCTTCGCCAAGTTTCTGCCCCAGATAGGCGCAAATTTCTTGGGCGAGCGCCAAGTTTGCGTTGCCAGAGAAGATTTTCAATTCTCTGTTCATCGACCCCTCGGACGGTTCTCGGACACAGGTGCTAAGGTTCTGATTTCGTTCGTGGTTCGTCTCGACGGCGGGCGTCGGGGGGCGTGATCTCGAACCCGCCTACCGCTTTCGCTGCGCGCTGTTGAGGAAGCCAACCAAAGTCAGAAATGTATCGGAAACGACAGGAGGTTGTCAACGGATGAAGCAGGAGTGTGTCTGTTCATTCAGTGACACACCACGGGCCCGGAACAGGTTGACACAACAAAGACGTTCAACCTGTTGTCACGTAAGCAATGGGCCTCTGCCCCACGCGCTCGGGTCTCATCAGGAAACAGACCGAATACTGTCGCACCACTTCCTGAAAGAAGCGCGATGTCCGCCCCTCGGTCCAAGAGAGCCTGCTTGATTTCGCGGAGTCCCGCATGAGCGGCGAACACCGGAGCTTCAAAATCGTTTTCGGCTGCGGCGCAGAGATCACTCCATCTTATGCGCCGCTGGTGATCGATCTCCTGGTGGAGACGTGACAAGGGACGAACTCCTTTCCTCGTCGAGGCCAGTTCGCTATAGGCCCATTTCGTTTCGACGCCGAACCCCGGATTGACGAGAACTGCCCATCTGAAGCCTTCTATGGCCACAGGCTGAACCGTTTCCCCTCGACCCGATACAATCGCGGTGGGGCCGTACAGAAAGAACGGCACATCGCTCCCTAACGACTGCCCGACTTCTGCCATCTGTGTCAGAGACCAGTTCAGTTGCAGCAACTGGTTCAGTCCGACAATGGTCGCCGCGGCATCACTGCTCCCTCCGCCGAGGCCGGCTCCCATGGGAATGCGTTTCCGCAAGTCGATTTCGACTCCGATTGAGTGCCCTGCGCGCGCCAGCACCGCGGATGCCGCGCGATGGACCAGGTTGGTACGGTCGACCGCCAGCTCCGGGACGTCACACTGAAGCTGTATACCCTCATGACCGGGACGAAGTCGGATACGCACTTCGTCCTGCAGCGTCACGGTCTGCATAACCGACCAGAGGTTATGGTAGCCATCGGAACGGCGGTCGAGAATACGAAGGATGAGATTGACTTTTGCAGGAGCAAGAACGATGAGTTCGGAGGATGCTAACGGTACCTTAGTCACGACCTCCTTTAATAGCATACTTCTCTAACCGATAGCGAAACGACCGCGTGTTCAGCCTTAACAGTTGGGCCGCCTTCTTCTTGACCCACTTCGCACGCTCTAGCGCCTTCAGCAACAGATCCTTTTCGATGCCGTTGATCAGCGCCTCAAGATCCAAGCCGTCGTCCGGCAAATCCGTCGGCATCCCGGGCTGTTGTGGTGTCACAGACCGATGGAGCCAGCCGCGCACATCTGCATCGGTGACGGGGGCCCCAGACGAGAAGGCCACGACGCGCTCGATGAGGTTCTCCAATTCGCGCACATTGCCTCGCCATTCGTGCTCCAAGAGGACGTGCAAGGCCTCCGGCGTCAATATTGGGGCCGGCTTACCGCTGTCTTGCGAAAATTTCTCCAGGAAATGAGTGACCAGGAGCGGGATGTCGCCGGTCCGGAGGCGAAGAGGCGGGAGTCGGATCGGGATGACGTCCAGTCGATAGTACAAGTCTTCGCGAAACGCTCCCTCTGCCACCGCTTTCTCCAAATCGCGATTGGTCGCTGCGATCACACGGACGTCTACCTTCATATCTTGGTTACCGCCGACTCGGCGGAACTCCCGTTCCTGGATGACTCGCAATAACTTCACTTGGATCGTCGGCGTCGTGTCCCCGATCTCGTCCAGAAAGATAGTCCCGCCGTTGGCCACTTCAAAGAGACCGGCCTTATTGGAAATGGCGCCGGTGAAGGAGCCTTTCACATGGCCGAAGAGTTCGCTTTCCAACAACGTTTCCGGGACGGCGCTGCAGTTCACCGCCACAAACGGCATCGCACTCCGGGCGCTGTTGTAGTGAATCGCGCGCGCGACCAATTCCTTGCCAGTCCCGCTTTCCCCGCAGATGAGGATATTGCTCCTGGCGTCTGCAACCTTCTTGACTACGTCAAACACCTTCTGCATGGCCTCGCTCTGACCGACGATTTTTGCGAATGAGGACTGACTCGCCATTTCGCGCTTCAGCAGCATGTTCTCCGTGGAGAGCCGCCGCTTTTCCAGCGCATTGCGGATGATCAATTGCACTTCGTCGACTTGAAACGGTTTCGTCAGGTAATCGTACGCGCCTTGTTTCATCGCCTCGACCGCTGAATCGGACGTGGCGAAGGCCGTAATGACCAACACAACGGTATCGGGTGACGAGGACTTGACCGCTTTGAGGACATCCATTCCGTCCGCCTTCGGCATGCGGAGGTCGGTGATGACTAAATCGTAGATCTCTTTGTTGACGTGACCGATCGCTTCATCGCCGTCACAAGCCTCCGTGACGGTATATCCGGCTCGCTTGAGCATAATGCTCAAGACTTCCCGCAGGCTTTTCTCATCATCGACGACTAAGATTTTTTCCACGGCGTCCTACCCTCATGCCACAGCCGCATGCCTTCGCCACCGGAGCGCGGAAGACAGACGACAAATCGAGACCCTTGCTGTTCCTGACTCTCCACCTTAATCCAGCCTCCATGCAAATCGACAATCCGATGCACAGCCGCGAGACCCAACCCCGACCCTTGCTTCTTGGTCGTAAAGAACGGAAGGAAAATTTTATCCAGAAGTTGTTTGGGGATGCCGTCTCCTGTATCGTGAAAGGCGATCTCGATTACCTCGCACCTTTTCCCTCCCATATCAATCAGGCGGGACCCAGTCGAAATCGTCAATTGCCCACCCTCCGGCATGGCATCAAACGCATTCATGGACAGGTTCCAGAACACCTGCTTCAACTGATCCTGATCGACCTTCGCGGTCAGAGGTTCAGTCGTCAGCGAGGTGCTGATCTTGATGTGAGAACGTGTCCGAGCTTCATGTTGAACGAGATCCAGAGTCTCGGCAAGAATTTTGTGAAGATTGCACTCGACCAGATTGAGGGCCGGTGGGCGGGCGTATTGCAGAAACTCCGTGATAATGGTGTCGAGTCTCGTCGCTTCTCGGATCGCGATATCCATCAACCGGCGGTTCGTCTCGTCCCCGGTCGCGTCCTGGCGGAGCATCTGCATCGCGCCCGCCAAAGCCCCTAAGGGGTTTCGAATCTCGTGGGCCATCCCGGCGGACATTTCACCCAGACTGGCCAGCCATTCTTTTCGACGCATTTCCTCTTCGAGTTCTCGAATCTGCGTGAGATCCTTGAACACCCCTACCAAACCCGTCTGGTGTCCCTGCTCGTGAAGGGGGGCGAGCGTCATGCCGAGAATCAGCCGATTGCCATCAGCTCGTTTGCATTCCACGTCGAAGCGGACCATCGTCGGAAGTGTCACCGCAAGCCGTTCGTCGGATTGCTGGTTGGGATGCCAATTGAAGATCTCCCGCCACGGCCGTCCCAACACCTGGCTCAGCATATAGCCCGTCGCTTCCAGCGCGGCCGGGTTGAACGACGTGATGCCTCCAGACGCATCCGTTGTAAAGACGCCGCTACTGATACTTTGGACGATATTCTCATGAAAGGCCTGGAGCCGGGTGAGTCCCTGCTCCTTCTCACGCAATGATTGATCCGCTTGCTGCAACTGGTCGGCCAACGCACCGCTCAGGAAGCCCACCACGAGGAAGGCCAACCCATAGGCTCCGAAGGTTTGAAGGGTTTCCGGACCGGTCAGGCGACTTTTCGGAAGCCACCCCCAAGGCTCAAGTAGACCATAGAGTTGGACGTTCGTCACAATTCCAAACAGGATCATGCACGAACAGGCCGTGAGGACTCCGACGCGACGACGCGGAACGAGACTCGCGACCGCTACCGTGATGACATACAGCACGGCAAACGGGCTTTCGACCCCACCCGTCTTGGCTACCAACAACGTCTCGAGTGCGAAATCGATTCCTACCTGGGCCCAAAAGAACGTGGTGAGCGCGAACGGAGTTGAAACCGATCGAAGTAACAATGCGGAAGGGATTGTAAGGGCGTAGGTGGCAATGATGAGAGTGTAGAACGTTTCGACTCGCTCACCGTTCGATGCTTGGAAGGCAAGAGAGAACCCCAACAATAAGGTGACGACGGCCACTCGCAGGGCCATCAACCAATGCAATCGATTGCGCAAGTCTTTCATCGCACCTGACTCTTGCTACCAACCGTCGAATTCACCGGGAGTTGAAACGAACTTCTTTTGGCAGGGTAGCGGCACCTGCCTTTCCTCACTGACGAGCAGGTACCTGGATCGAAAAGCGACACGTCTCGGGCTTTCTTGGCGGGAAGCCTGACCGTCTCTGTATTAGCCGATCGCGTTCGCCATCTGGAAAATCGGGAGATACATGGCAATGACGATAAAGCCGATCACAACGCCCAACACGACCATCATGACCGGTTCAAGCAACGATGTCAGAGACGCCACGGCTTGATCGACTTCATCTTCATAGAAGTCAGCGATCTTTCCTAACATTGCATCGAGCGCGCCAGTGGACTCACCCACCGCGATCATGTGCGTCACCATCTTGGGGAATACTTCGCTTTTCGCCAACGGCTCGGCGATGGTCTTCCCACCGCTGATACTCACACGGGCATTGATCAGAACCTCCTCAATCACTTTGTTGCCGGAGGTTTTGGCGCAGATCAAGAGGCCTTCCAATAACGGGACGCCACTGGAAATCAACGTGCCGAGCGTGCGGGTCAATTTGGCTACCGAAGCTTTTCGAATTAAATCCCCGACGACGGGAATTTTGAGCAGCAGTCTGTCGATATTCATCCGGCCCTGGGGCGTCGCGCGATACTTTTTGATGGCGAAAACGGTCGCAACAATGACGCCAATCATCACATACCAATACGACTGGAAAATATTACTGACGTCGATGACAAGTTGCGTCGGGCCCGGCAGTCCCACTTTCCCGCCAGATAGCTCATTGAACATTTTTGCGAAAATCGGGATGACCCAGATCATGAGGACAGAAATTACCGTGACCGCAACTCCGATGATGGCGGACGGATAGACCATGGCGGATTTGATCTGACCCTTCAGCTTCATCGCTTTTTCAATGTGCTTGGCCAGCCGCGTCAAAATCGTGTCAAGCAGCCCGCCAACTTCTCCGGCGTGCACCATGTTGACATAAAGATCATCAAAGACTTTGGGAAATTTGCGAAGCGCATCTGAAAAGGTCGAGCCGGCCTCAACTTGAGTTTTGACCTCGCCGACGGTCTCGCGCAGCAATTTGTTTTCAGATTGTGTCGATAGGATTTCCAAGCATTGCACCAACGGCAATCCCGCATTGATCATCGTGCCGAACTGCCGGGTGAACACGACTAGATCTTTATCAGTCAATCCTGAACCGAGAAGGGAATTGACGTTGAAACCGCCGGCCTTTCCTGTTTTTTGTTCCAGGCTGGTGACGACCACATTTTGTCTACGCAGCTGATCGACCGCCTCATCGCGGGTCTTGGCCGACAATTCCCCTTTCTTGACGGCACCTGACCGATTTCTCCCGACGTATGCAAATGTACCCATAGGAGACTCTCGTCTTTCGATACGGCCGGGCCGCCGGCCTGTGTGAATCCGCGCGGAATACCTCTTGAGCGAGTCTACTGGTGACCTCAAAACCTGTCAAACAAATGCACAATCTGCGCGCACCATCGTCATTCCGGTCGTCGGCTCAACGAAGAAGAGCTACGCGCTTTGTGTATTGGAATGCCGATATCCGCGATAGAGGTAATGCAGCCCGGAGAGGAGCGTGAATGCGACCATCCCGGCCAGGAGAGGGTCGATGAGGGACAGATCGATCCGTCGAGAGCTCAAAAAAATGACGAGAAGCACGTACGTCAACTGAAGGAAGGTCGTCCCTTTGCCTAAAAAGGTCGGCGTAATATCGACGGGTGTCTCGGTAAACTGAGCCACAGCCGTGCCCAATAACAGCATCAGATCCCGACTCACGACAACAATGGTGACCCACAACGGAATAAGATGAGTCGCGGACAGCGCGAGAAATCCAGACGTCAACAACAACTTGTCGGCAAGGGGATCCAAGAACGAACCCAACCGCGTCCGTTGATTTGTCACCCGCGCAATGGTGCCGTCGAGCGCGTCTGTCACTCCGGCAAGAAGGAGGACAACGAGTGCCAGGTCATACTGCTCATACACCAACAACCCGATATAGACAGGGATCAGGAGAATGCGGAGGATGGTCAAGCTGTTAGGAATATTCATGCTCGTCCGACGCAAGTCGGCCACATTCCCCGAAGCGAGGTGGATGATAGAGAGGGGGTTGGAACCTTGTCAACGTGTTGCACTCCAACCGGACACACTCCTATAATCGGGCCAACTGAACTCAATGGTCTGATGTCGTAGGAGGTCGTGATGAGTTCGCTTCCGCTCATGCTGAAAAAAGAAGGTCTCGTTGAAAAACACCAACTCGAAGGAGTCGATCCGAGTGAGCGCTATTTTAATCGTGCTATCCTGGTCAATCGGACGCCGTCCGGCTATTCAGCCAAAGTGATGTATGAAGCTCTGACCGTCGAAGGGCGTACCCACCCGACGATTGGCGCGGCCGTAAAGGAACTGGTAGAGAAGCTGCAGGGATTAGGGTTCAGCCGAATGAGGACCCGTACCAACTTCAAAGGCACCAAGTACCTCGCCGAAAAAGAATCTTGGCTCGAGTATCAGGACCGCTCGTAAGTCCGATCTACCTTCCGGCAACATATTCCCGATATACCAGATCGTGAATCAGCGGACGAAACTCACGAATCTTCTCATTCTTCCTCGTGGGATAGACACGGTTGGATAAGAGCACGACTTCCAGCTCACAGGTTGGATCAATCCACAAGGATGTGCCTGTATAGCCGAGATGACCGAACGCCGTGGGTGAAAAGTACGACCCAGACGAGGACGGGATCGAAGGCGTATCCCATCCCAGCGCCCAGCTGGAATTTCGGATATGTGACGTTCGCGTGGTGAACCGAGTAACCAGGTGAGTCGCCAGGATTGATGGTCGCTGGTGGTAGGCCGCAAGCCAGGCTCCGGAAACTGCCAGAACAGCTTCGGCTGTTCCGAACAGACCCGCATGCCCGGCCACGCCCCCCAAAGCCGCTGCGTTTTCATCGTGTACTTCGCCCTGCAATTGCCTGTTGCGCCACGTGTCGAACTCCGTCGGAGCAATCTGTGCTCGAACGATCGTCTGGTTTGACAAACCCTCAGGCTTCCTGGTCAGAAGTGGGCAAAAGAGCAATGGTTCCGCTCCAAGAGGCTGAAAACACTGTTGCCAAGCAAACTGGTCGAGCATCGTGTGACTGATCCGCTCAACCATGAATCCCAACAACATGAATCCTAAGTCGCTATACAAACTTTTCTCGCCATTGGCATAGACGAGCGCCTCGTCGCGGATCAGTCGTACAACTCTTTCTTTCGTCCGTTCCGCTTGATCCGGCGAGAGAGCGGTAGCACCTTCTTGCTCCAGCTTCTCATAAATTGGTCTCCAACCCGGCAACCCGGAACTGTGGCTCAACAAATCCTGCACCAGCGCCTCCCCAATCGCCGATCCCTTCAATTCCGTCAAGACATGGCACACTTGATCACGAAGCCCAAGCCGTCCCTCTTGGATGAGAAGCAGAATCGCGGTCGTGGTGGCCAACGGCTTGGTGAGCGAGGCGAGATCGTATACCGTCGTGACCTCGACGGGAGCGTCCGACTCGCAGGAGGCCATTTGCCCTGCCGCAACCAGGCATTGCACCTCTCCGCGAAGGCGAACCGCTAAGACAGCGCCGGGGAAGACTCCGTCATCAACGGCCGACCGCAATGCCGCTTCAATGGCCCGATTGGTCTTCATCTGATGAGGGATGTGGAATCCGCTAACAACGCCTGAATCCCACAGCGCGTGAACGTGAATGAGAGACCGCCACCTCTCCGCCGGGGGAATGACGGACTGGGTCGTGCGCTGGTCACAACGCCGGGCTGGACTCTCCTTCGAGTTTGTCTTCCGAAGCCGTCGCCGCGTCCTGATACACCTCGTGTTCTTCGACTTCCAACATTCGTTCGAATGTGCGAAGCGTGGCACGCAGCCGTTCAACCATCAGCAATCGCTGTTTCTGAAGGGCGGAGAGATCCCGTTGCGTGTCGGTTAACTGAGCTCTGGCTTGACGGATCAACTCTCCCGCTTTCAGTTCCGCTTCCTTCATCACGAGGTCCGCTTCTCGGTGCGCAGTCCGTTTCACATCTTCCGCGAGCGACTGCGCCGAGACCAGGGTATTGGAGAGCGTCGCCTCGGTCCGCTTCAGTTCGGCCAATTGTTGTTCGAGAAACACAATCTTTTCCCGCGAGATTGCGTTGTCTCGGTTCAACTCCTCAACCGTTTGCGCCAACTCCTCGAGGAATCGATTGACTTCGTCTTTGTCATAACCACGGAAGCGGGATCTGAATACCATCTGCTGGATATCGAGCGGCGTGATCTTCATGACATCCCCCTTGATCGGTTCAGTTCAGGCGTACTGCCAAATCTTTGAGCGTTTGGACGACCACAATTTGGAGAAACCAGATCGCTAAGATTGCGACAATGGGTGAGAGATCGACGCCCATCCGCCAACCCAGCCATCGACGAATCGGCGAGAGCACCGGTTCCGTAACACGCTCGAGAAATTGTACGATCGGATTCCATGGATCCGGATTCACCCATGAAATCAACGCCCGCGCAATGATGATCCACATATAGAGCCACAGCACATAGTCTACAATGGTTGCTGCCGCCAGCAACATATTACCGAACACGAACATTAGCGCCCCAATTCCTGCGATCGCTTCGTGGCCGCTTCGACCGCCGCGATCAAGGTCGCACGTAACCCGCCCGACTCCAATTGGTGAAGTCCGGCGATCGTCGTTCCACCCGGCGAAGCAACTCGATCCTTCAACTTCGCAGGATGTTCTCCTGATTCAAGAACCAGGCGCGCCGCACCCAAAACCGTTTGGGCAGCCAACAGTTCCGCCGTTGCGCGGGGCAGTCCCATCTTCACGCCACCGTCGGCAAGCGCTTCGATCGCCTGAAATACGTAGGCCGGACCACTACCGCTCAACCCTGTCACAGCATCCATCAATCGCTCTTCGACCAGCACCACCCGCCCCACCGACTCGAAAATATCCCGTGTGATCCGCATCTCATCCTCGGACACACCAGGTCCCTTTGCAAGCGCAGTCATACCTTCCCGAACCACGACCGGTGTGTTCGGCATGGCGCGAATGACCTTGGCCGAAGCAGTTGTCTGCTCCACGATCGAACCGATGGTCGCGCCCGCCACGATCGAGATGACCACCTGTTTGCCAAGAGCCTTGCGTGTTTCCTTTAGAACGCCGGGCAAGGCCTGCGGTTTCACTACCAGCAGCGCGATATCGGCCCAGGTAACCGCCTCCCCGTTATCTGCACCGACTCGTATTGCAAACTGACTCTTCAATCGATCGCGTCGGTCCGGCAATGGATCGGTGGCCCAAATCAACTCTGGCACACAAACCTGCCCAGCTAGGAGCCCGCCGATGAGCGCCTCAGCCATTTGCCCGCCGCCGATAAACGCAATGTTCTTCTTCATCATCAGGTCAGTCGCGCCTGGTCCCGAAGATGGCGGTGCCGACCCGGACGAGCGTGGCCCCTTCTTCTACGGCCACGACATAGTCGTTCGACATGCCCATCGACAGTTCATCCATTGACAAGCCTGGTACGCCCTGCCCCAGCCTCCGCGCCATTTCCCTTAGCCGTCGAAAATACGGACGGGCTCCCTCGGCATCCATCGTTGGAGGAGGAATCGTCATCAACCCTTTCACTACCATATGAGACAACCGGCTCAGCTCCGGGAGAAGCGCGATGAGTTCGTCGGGCCGAAAACCGGCTTTCGTTGCCTCGTCCGCTATATTAACCTCAAGCAATACCGCTTGCCGATGACCGCTCTGCTCCGCACGCCGGTCGATTTCCTGGGCCAACTCGAGGCTATCGACAGAATGAATCAGGTCGAATAGGCCGACCACAGACCGGACTTTCCGCCGTTGGAGTCGACCGATGAAATGCCAGTGAACCGACTCTCCTCGTAGCGCTTCGATTTTCGGAAGTGCTTCTTGCAGCCGGCTCTCACCGAGGATGTTCAACCCCGCTGCGAGACCTTGTCGAATGGCCTCGACTGAGACGGACTTCGTGGCCGCCACCAGTCGAACGCTGTCGACTCGACGTCCAGCCCCAAGGGCTGCTCGATGAAGCCGTTCGCATACGTTCCGGACATTGTCGCCGATCGAACGGCTTGGCTCTGCATCCATCCCGTCCTAAATACAGACCATCCTTAACGGCACCTCGGTTCTTGTCAGCAAACATTGTACCCAAAGTGCCGGGGAATTGGCAGGTCGGTGACACTCCCTCATTATTATTCGCGTGACAGGAGTGCGATTCCACTGACCATGGTCCCAACCACTCGCCCTTCACGTCGATAGGAGTAAAACAGGTCGTCGTGGCAAATCGTACAGAGATTGACGGCCGACACATGTGTCGTGCTGACCCCATGCCGTTCTACTTGTCGGCGGATGAGGCCCCTCAAGTCGAGGCGTGCCCTGTCACCATCACATCCACGCACCACGCTGGGCCACTCCTCAAAGCCCGCCCGCAACTGATGCAACACGGGCCCATCAACCTCGTAGCAACAGGAGCCGGCCGACGGACCGATACTCACCCGCAGATCCCTCGCATGGGATCCAAACCGTGAGTGCATGAGCGCGAGCGTCTTGGGAACAATGTCGGCAACGGCACCGCGCCAACCCGCGTGGATAGCTGCCACCACTCGACGGCGCGGGTCATAGACGAGAACCGGCACACAATCGGCCGTGCGAACCGTCACCGTGATTCCCGGCTGATCTGTTACCAAGGCATCCCACTCACCCTCGAACCGGTCGGAATCGCGGATCGGTCGATCCACAACGAGGGCCTCGGTTCCGTGCACTTGCCTGACCGAGAGCATCCATCCTCGTCTTTTCGGATCATGTCCTCTGGCCGGCACGCCGATATCAAGGGCGAGCGTTCCGGCATGGAGACGTGTCCCGAAAAAGTGTTGGACACCGCTTCTCGACGTGGCAAACGCTGGAACCGTGATGACCGGTGCCTGCATATTTGGTCTCCTCAGTCTTTCGTCGTTCTGTCCTACAGAGGCGATCAGTCTGCTTGCTTGCGCAAGAATGTGGGAACATCCCACTCGTCTTCCTGCACAGTCGTGATACGGTCCATGGTCTCTCTCGTATCACTCGTTCGTCGCAGGAACGCGGGACGGTCGAGATCCTTATGCGACCGCTCGCCCATCGTGGCGCCGACCCCGGCGAGGACCTGTTGATTTGTCCTCGGGCTACGGGCTGCCGAGAGCCGATCCGCTGACGAGGCAACCGGTTGGTCGTCCCGCTCGAAGCCAGTCGCGATCACGGTGACCACCAGATCGTCACCCATGTCGGGGTTGATCACCTGACCGACGATAATATTGGCTTCGGGATCCGCCGTCTGCTGAATAATCGACGCGGCTTCTTCAATCTCATGCAACGACATGTTCGGACCACCGGTGATGTTCAGCAACACCCCGCGAGCGCCCTCCACACTTCCTTCCTCGAGCAATGGACTGCAGATGGCTTTCTGGGCCGCCTCGATCGCCCGGTTGGTCCCTCGCGAAACACCCATTCCCATTACAGCTCGGCCCGTGTGCGACATGACCGTCCTCACGTCTGCGAAGTCCACGTTCACGTGGCCGGTTGTGGTTATGACATCGGCGATCCCCTGAATAGCCTGTCGCAGCACGTCGTCCGCCACTTTGAAGGCTTCGAGCAGCGGCGTCGCCTTATCGACGATGCCCAGCAATCGTTGATTGGGAATGACGAGCAAGGTATCGACATGCCGCCGTAAATCGCGGATCCCCTCCTCCGCGTAGGCCGCACGGCGGTGCCCTTCGTATTGGAAGGGTTTCGTGACGACGCCGACCGTCAGAATGCCTAACTCGCGCGCAATGCTTGCCACGATCGGAGCCGCCCCGGTACCGGTCCCGCCACCCATTCCTGCCGTGACAAAGACCATGTCGGAACCCTCCAAGCACTCGCGAATGTGATCTTTGCTCTCGAGCGCAGAATCCTTTCCAACTTCAGGCTTGGCTCCGGCACCCAGTCCTCTCGTGCGCTCCGGCCCAAGCTGAACTTTATAGGCCGCCCGTGATCGATCCAAAGCCTGTACGTCGGTGTTGGCCGCGATGAAATCGACTCGCGCCAACCCCGCCCCGATCATGGTGTTGACTGCGTTGCATCCGGCACCGCCGACACCAATCACCTTGATTTTCACGGGCGACGCGAGATCTTCCTGAAATGAGAACATCGTGACACCTCCCTTACGTGGCTCGTGCGCGGCGCCCTGCCGCACACGAAGGTTAAAAGAATTCGAACATCCAGGACTTCATCCGATCAAACACCTTGGCAAACGGTCGTCCGTTGCGAAGACCGGCAGTCGCCAGTTCATCCATGTGACGCCACGCGTGAAGCAACAGTCCCACACCGGTTGCATGCATGGGATTGCTGACAATGTCGCGTAATCCGCCGACACCGGTCGGGACCCCTCGTCGAGCCGGCAAATTCAGCACATGTTCGGCGGCATCGGGCATTCCTTCCAAAAGGGAGGTACCGCCGGTAATGACGACGCCGGCTCCTAAAATGCCTTCATAGCCGGCACGGGCGATTTCTCTTCGAACGAGCTCGAACATTTCTTCGACGCGAGGTTCCAGAATTTCTGCGATATCCCGCCGCGAGAAAGTTCGGGGCGGGCGGTCGCCGACCGACGGCACCTCAACGCTCTGGTGGGCCTGCACGAGTTCCGTTCGCGCAACACCATGGTGAATCTTGATCTTCTCCGCCTCTGTTTGAGAGGTCAGCAACCCGATCGCCAGATCCTTCGTGAGATTCTGCCCTCCGATCGGCAGAACCGCGGAGTGACGGATGCTGCCCTCCAGGAAAATGGCCAGGTCCGTGGTTCCTCCGCCAAGATCGACCATCGCGACACCGAGGTCTCGTTCTTCTTGACCCAGAACCGCCTCGCTCGAGGCCAAGGGCTGCAGCACAATGTCGACGACATCGAGCCCGGCGCGATTGACGCTCTTGATGATGTTTTGCGCCGACGTGACGGCTCCGGTGATGACGTGAACGTTCACCTCGAGACGATTGCCCGAGAGCCCCAGCGGTTCACGTACACCTTCCTGCCCGTCCACCATGAACTCGCGCGGCAGGACGTGAAGGATGCGCCGCTCGTGCGGAACCACCGCGAGAGTCCGCGCACTCTCCACGGCACGCTGGATATCGTCACGCGTCACCTCGGATTTCTTGAGCGCAACGACTCCTTTACAGTTCTCCGCTGAGATATGGCTTCCGGCAATGCCGGTATAGACAGAATTGATCTGGACTGCCGCCATCAGCTCCGCTTCTTCGACCGCTTTCTTGATCGATTCCACGGTGCTTTCGATGTCCACCACCACTCCCTTGCGCAGACCGCGGGACGGACTCGACCCCACGCCGATGATGTTGAGGGCCCCGTCCTCGGTGACTTCGGACACGATCGCGAAGATTTTGGTCGTTCCGATGTCAAGACCGACGAGAATTTGGTCTCGTTTGGGCACAGCCCTCACCCCCTTTCGCGCACGATCACGCGGTTGTCGTATCGGAGATCCACTTCGCTCATGTCACGTTTCTTGCCATCGAGTGCTACGAGCTTGAGCGAGGATTTGACCTTGCGAAAGCGTTCCCACTGATCGCTTAACGCCTCACTGCCGAACTGAAAGCGGACTCCTTTTGTCGATGCAACGAGACCAGACGAATGAGTCGCGTCGATCTCAACACGTCCGTCGAACGCCATCGCAATCAGCTTCGCCAGATTCACGCCAGATTGAATCGCTTGCCGTACCCTTCCATCTCCTTGTCCCGACGCCTTTGTGTCGAACCCGATGAGCAAGGGGAATGACGGATCGTCCTGAACGCCCAACTGATTCAGCACGAAGCCCTCCGCATCGCAGAGGAAATGGCTGGAGCCGGTGCGAAGAACCGCTGCCGGTAGGCGTTCGAGCACAGTAATGGCCAGCGTGTGAGGTGGCAGCCGTTCGACCGTTGCATCCTTGATCCAAGGGTGAACACGAAGTCGTTCAATAAGAGAGGGCACGCCGATCTGATGAAGCGCAACGCCCTTACTCAATGCAAGGCGATCCAGTACATCCTGTTTTGCGATATGTCGTATTCCTGTCACCTGCACTTCCCGAATCTCCAAGCCTCGCTGGAGGATTGGGGCGATCTTCCCCGCTGCCACCATGATGCCCCATACGACCACGACACCTCCGGCCAACCATCCGCTGGCAAGCAGAACACAGCGCCAGCGTGCCCATCTTCTGGCTCGATGCGCTTGCTGCCGCTGATGAAGGGCCAGGGTCGCCCGCGGTCCCTTCCACCGATTCTGCCGGGGCCCCGGTGCACGTCGTGGTCTTTTGCGCAACCACAACATCATTGCATCACCCTCTCGACAGGACCGCTGCGCGGTCCTTTGCGCGTACCAATGCCGATTGCAGAATCCGTTCTGTCAACTCGTCATAGTCAATGCCGGCTTGAGCCGCCGCCATAGGCAACAAACTGGTTTCCGTCATGCCCGGCACCGTGTTGATTTCCAGAACATAGGGGCGCCCGCGCGGCGTGATCCGAAAATCGACCCTGATGGCCCCGTCGCACCCCATGACTTGATACGTCTTCAAGGCCAACGCACGAATCTCTTTGGTGATCGCTGCCGATAAGGGAGCGGGGCAGAGATATTGAGTTTTTCCCTTTTGATATTTGGCGGAAAAGTCGTAGAAGCCCTCCGGAGCCACGATTTCAACGGCGGGCAAGACCGTCGGCACTCCTTCTCCGCTTCCGATCAATGATACGGTGACCTCATGACCGGGAATGTAGGCTTCGACCATCGCCTCAGGATCGTATCGATGTGCCAGTTCCAGCGCCTCGGACCATTGCGACGGCTTCCGGACGATCGTCACGCCGATCGTCGACCCCTGCGACGCCGGTTTCACGACGACCGGCCAACGCAATTTTGCCGAGCGCAGGGCGGTCCCGCTCGAGACCTTTTCACCTCGTTTAATGACAGTCCCGGCTGGAACAGGAATCTTGTAGGCTGCCAAGATCATCTTGGTTGTCACCTTATCCATTCCGAGCGCGTTCGCCTGAAGACTAGAGCCCGTGTACGGAATACCCACCGTTTCTAGAAATCCTTGGACGACGCCGTCTTCTCCGCCGGGCCCGTGGAGGGACACAAACGCGATTTCGATTTTCTGCTCCTGCAGATCACGATAGAGCGTCGGACCGACATCGATCGCGACCGCGTCATAGCCTCGCCGAGACAACGACCGATGCACCGCGGTCCCCGTACGGAGCGAGACCTCCCGTTCGGGAGACTGTCCGCCCATGAGGACTCCGATCCGCGCGCGCGTGAGTAAGGGACGATCCGATGTCATGCGACCTACGCCTCTCCGACGATCTTGAGTTCTAGCTCCAACGACACTCCAGCTTGTCGCTTCACGGCGCGTTTGACTTTTCCAATGAGGTCGAGCACATCCCGAGCGCGCGCCTCTCCTCGATTGACCATGAAGTTCGCATGCTTGGTCGACACTTCGACGTCTCCAATACGCGCGCCTTTCAGACCGACGGACTCGATGAGCCGGCCGGCGGAATCCTTTGGAGGATTCTTGAACACACAGCCGGCGCTCGGCATCGCGAGCGGCTGCGTATCCCGTCTATAGTGGAGGTAATCCTTCACGACCCGCTCGATCTCTGCCCGCACACCTTGTTTCAATTGCAACCAGACCCCCACGACGATACCGCGTGGCAGCGTCGCTCGCCGGTAACTAAACGGAATCTTCGAGACGGGCAGATCGATGATCGTGCCTTTCGAATTCACCAGCCGCACCCCTTTGACTGAATCTTTCATTTCTCCCAATCTAGTTCCGGCATTCATCACCACACAGCCGGCCACAGTTCCCGGGATTCCGGCAGCCCATTCCAACCCTGCGAGAGACCGCCGAATCGCATGCCCGATCAGAGTCGGCATCCCGACGCCTCCTTCGGCATACAACACCGACTCCGGTTCCTCCTTGATCGCACGCAGCTCGGCCAAACTGACGACGATCCCGCGAATCCCTCCGTCCCGCACGAGGAGATTCGTCCCCCCGAGCACAAACCATGGAATGTTTCTCGCACTCGCCTGGCGAACCAGCCGGCAGACATCGTCGACGTCCACCGGCTCGACCAAGACGTCCGCCGGTCCGCCGATCTTGAACGACGTATAGTCGCGTAGCGACGCATGAAACGACACAGAGCCTTTGAGACCTGAAACGGCCGCTTGCAGATCCTTTTTCTCGATTTTCGATCCAACGGATTTCGATGCATGACGACGATCCTCTGCGTTCATTGCATCATGACGAAGGAGCCAACCGTGACAGCAGTCCTGTGCCCGCCTTCCAAATGTCTCCCGCTCCCAATGTGATCACGAGGTCTCCCGGCTTCAATTGCGGCAACACGTGATCGGGCAGGGTTTCCTTCTGCGCCACGAACGCCACGCCAGGATGACCGGCGGCGCGGACCGATTCGGCCAGCTTGGCTCCCGAGACGCCGGGAATGGGCTGTTCTCCCGCGGCATAAATCTCGGTCATGAAGAGCAGATCCGCCTGATCGAAGGCATGGGCGAATTCTTCGGCACAATCTCGCGAACGCGAATACCGGTGCGGCTGAAAGAGCACCACCAGCCGACGGTCCTCCCATCCCTGTTTCGCCGCAGCCAAGGTGGCTTTGATTTCCGTCGGATGGTGACCGTAGTCATCCACCACCATGATCCCTCCCGCTTCTCCCCGAAGATGGAATCGTCGCTCCACACCGGTGAATGCGGCCAAGGCCTTGCGGATCAGATCCACCGGCACGTCCAATTCCACGCCGATCGCGATGGCGGCAAGAGCGTTCGAGACGTTGTGGATTCCTGGTACAGATAGGCGAAACGGACCGAGGTTGCGCCCCCGGAAGTGAGCGCGGAACTCCGCACCCCATTGCTTCAAACTAATATCGGTCGCCTTGAAATCCGGTCCTCCTCCTTCGCGCTCCTGAAGTCCGTAGGTTTGGTAGCGCTTCACGATGCAGGGGAAGAGCCCGCGGAGCCGTTCATCGTCCGAGCAGACTACGGCCAATCCATAAAAGGGGACCTTGTTAATGAACTCGAGAAAACTTTCGTTGATCCGCTCCATGCTTCCATAGTGGTCGAGATGCTCGCGATCGAGATTCGTCACCGCAACGATCGTGGGAGACAGTCGAAGAAACGAGCCGTCGCTTTCGTCGGCTTCCGCGACCAGCACATCACCGCGACCGAGCCGGGCATGACTGCCGAGCGCGTTGACTTTCCCGCCGATGACCATGGTCGGGTCTAACCCGCCTTGAGCGAGTACATTGGCGGCCATCGAGGTCGTCGTCGTTTTGCCATGTGCACCGGCAATGGCCACACCAAACTTGAGCCGCATGAGTTCCGCCAACATCTCGGCCCGGGGGATGACCGGAATTTGTTTGGCCTTGGCAACCGTGACCTCCGGGTTCTGCGCAGACACGGCTGACGAGATCACAACGACCTGGGCTTCACCCACGTTTGATTCCTGATGACCGATGAAGACGCGGCCACCGAGCTCTTCGATCCGTCTGGTTGTATCGGATGCTTGGAGATCGGAACCGGTGACCTTGTAACCAAGGGTCAGCAACACTTCGGCAATGCCGCTCATGCCGGCTCCGCCAATCCCGACCAGGTGAATGTGCTGTGTCTTGCGAAACATCGACACTCGTTTTACCCCTCCCAAGACCGACGACGAACGTGACTCGGTCTCGCGCTGCCCAATCCCATTAGACGCTCGTTGCTCCAACAGACTGGTGGCCATCATGGTGGTCTCCTACGAGTGCGTAGCATTCACGGACGATTGCATCGGCCGCGTCAATTCGCCTCATGCCCCGACTACGATCGCTCATTGTTCGCAGTCGATCCGGATCATCGAGAATTTGTGTGACAGCGCCAGCCAACCGAACGCCGGTCAATTCCGCTTGAGGTAGGACGACAGCGGCACCGGCCGCCTCCATGACTTTCGCGTTGTGCATCTGGTGGTCATAGATCGCCTGGGGCAGCGGGATTAGCACGGCGGGCTTCCCACAAGCGGTCAGCTCTGCGACGGTCATGGCGCCGGCTCTCGCTACCACTAAATCAACCGATCGCAAAACCGACGGCATGTCGTACAGGAACGGGGTCACCTGCGCAGAGATTCCCGCGCGACGATAGGCGTCGGTGACGCGACCGTAATCGGCGTCACCGGTTTGGTGAATGACTGACAGCTGTGGGTGGCGTTTCATCAAATCTGGCAACCCTTCGACAACGGCGCTGTTGATTGCCCGTGCCCCTTGACTACCTCCGAAAATCAGCACCCGGCGCTGACCGGTCGCTGGAGCGACGGTATCTTTTTGCGACGACTGCTCCACAAATTCCTTGCGAATCGGCGTACCCACGACGCGAACTTTCCGTCGATCGAACGGCGCCGCCGCAGATTCGAACGAAAGAAATACCAACTGGGCGAAGGACCCGACCGCCTTGTTGGCCATGCCGGGATAGGCATTGGGTTCGAGAATCACCCGCGCAATGCCGGTGAGCGCCGCAGCGAGGACCATCATAGGACTGGTATAGCCCCCGACCCCGATCACAAGATCGGCGCGCCGCGTTTTCAGTATTTTCAGACACTGCCACAGGCTGGCCGGCAACGAGAGCAGACCCCGCACCGCCTCGAGCATGCCCTTCCCCATCACCGGCTTCGCGCTGATGGGCAGCAGCTCGAATCCTTCGTGCGCGAGCACCTTCGACTCCAACCCGCGTGCCGTGCCGACGAACACAATTCTGGTGGCTGCGTTCCTCTGCTGAAACGCGCGGGCCAGCGCAACCGCCGGATAGAGATGGCCGCCGGTTCCTCCCGCTGCAATGACGATCATCATCGGTGATCCGACTCACCACGTCCGCCTCGTTGCCCGCCTCCATGTCGATCGCGGGAAATACTGAGCAAGACTCCGACTCCGAGAAGACTGACCACCAACGACGATCCCCCGTAACTGACGAAGGGAAGGGTCAATCCTTTTGTCGGTAACAGCCCGGTCACCACCGCGGCATTGACCAGCGCTTGCATGCCGATCAAGAGTGTAATTCCCATGCCCAGATACCGCCCGAACGGCGCGCGCGCGCGCGCCGCAATCTGAAATCCGCGCCACACAAAAACGGCAAACAAGAGAATGACCGTCGCGGTCCCGGCCAACCCCAGCTCTTCGCCGATAAGGGCCAGCACAAAATCCGTGTGGGCCTCTGGCAAGAAGAAGAGTTTTTGTTTGCCCTCTCCCAGCCCCACACCGAACGGACCTCCGCTGCCGAAGGCTAAGAACGACTGGGTGATCTGAAATCCGGTATCCGAGGCATCCTTCCAAGGAGCCAGGAACGTCATGAGTCGCTGACGCCGATACCCAGATCCCAGAACGAGGACCAACACCACCGGGATGGCACAGAGTGCCAATCCGAGCAGATGCGAGATCTTGGCTCCGGCCAAAAAACACAGGCCCACGGTAACGAATCCGATCACGACGACAGTGCCCAGATCCGGTTCGAGGAGGATCAGTCCACTCAGCACCCCGATTACCATCAGTGCCGGCAGCAGTCCGCTTTGAAAGAATTTGATTTTCCCCTCTTTCTTCGTGAGATAGGCCGCGAGATAGATCACTCCGACCAGCTTTGCCAGTTCGGCAGGCTGAATCGAAATCAGTCCCGCTCGCAGCCAACGGCGGGCACCCTTTGCTGCGACGCCAAGTGACGGAACCAACACCATGACCAACAGAACCACCATGCAACCGAGGATTGGAACCGACAGTTTTTTCCATAGCGTGTAATCGATCCGTGAGGTCAGGTGCAGGAGCAGAAATCCGAACGCGAGCCATGCCACCTGCCGCTTGAGAAAAAAACCCGAATCGTGAAACCGATTCCCTGCAACAATCGCGCTTGCGCTGAACACCATGACCAGGCCGATCAACGCCAACGTGACGGTTACCATCAGCAGGGTATGGTCCATTGCCACTCGCTGCTTGGTAGGACGCTGGCTGGCCGTCGGCCACGGAAGTGACAACGTTCCCGCTGATCGCTGTGCCATGGCTCAGAACAATCCCTCCCATACGATCCGAGATCATGCGGCCAAGGCGTTCACACAGGCCTTAAATTGCCGACCTCGGTCTTGATAGTCCGCGAACATGTCGAAGCTGGCGCAGGCCGGCGACAGCAAGACGACTTCCCCGGGCGAGGCTTCCCGCGCCGCGAGCTCAACGGCTTCCCGTAATGTCGCGGCGTCGCGCATCTCAACGAGTCCGTTCCATGCCGTCCGCATCAGCGAGGCAGCCTCACCGATCAGAATGACGCGCTTCGCGTACCGTTTAAGAACCTGGGCGAGCCGCGAAAAATCTCCCCCCTTATCCCGTCCACCAGCGATCAACCAGATCGGTTGATCAATGCTTTCCAGAGCTTTCAACGTTGCATCGACATTCGTTCCTTTGGAGTCATTGACAAATCTGACGCCACGACGCTCCCGGACGACTTCCAACGCATGCTCAAGACCCGGGAAAGTTGCAAGCACGTCACGTATGGCCTGCAAGGAGCAGCCGCACAACACCGCATAGGTGACGGCTGCCATGACGTTTTCGATATTATGGTTGCCGATGAGGCGGATCTCTCCGCGCCGACAAATTTCTTGTCGCGTACCGGTCACCGTCGTCACGATTTGATCGCCATCGAGAAACGTGCCTCCGTCCCAACCCGAGCCGATGGATTGAGTCCGCGTGAACCCCAGCCGCTTGGCTTTGATGCTGCTTCCAAACGCCGCTACTCGGGCATCATCCAGATTCACCAGCGCATAGTCGCTCGCCGTCTGGTTTTCGAAGATACGTCGCTTCGCCGCGGCGTATTCGTCCAGCGAAGCATAGCGATCCTGATGGTCGACGGTGATATTGAGGCAGGCCGCGATCCAGGGATGGAACCGCTCGATCGTTTCGAGCTGAAAACTGGAGACTTCGACGACAAAATATTCATACGGGCTCGGCCGACCGGCTTGCGATGCCTGCAGTGCCGCTGCGGCCGCCTCACTCAGGGCCGTTCCCAAATTTCCGCCAACGAACGCCGATTTTCCGCTCTTAGCCAGGAAGTGACCGATCAGCGTCACCGTCGTGCTTTTGCCGTTCGTGCCGGTCACCGCAACAATCGGGTTCCGCAGAAATTGCGACGCCAACTCCAATTCGCTGATGACCTTCACGCCTCGTCGGCGCACGCGTTCGAGCGCGTCCATTCGATACGGCACCCCCGGGCTGATCACCACCAAATCCGCGTCATCGAGCGACGCTTCATACCCCGAACCGACTCTGATACCGACTCGGCCCGTGTCGATGCTCCCGAGAATGTTCGCAAGTTCGCCCCGTTCTTTCCGATCGGCCACCGTCACCCGAGCTCCGACGGTCTGGAGCAAGCGACAGGCCGCGACGCCGCTTCTCGCAAGGCCGACGACCGTGACATGAGCACCGGCAAGTTCCACCGTCTCAACTCCCATCATCCCATCACCGCAACTTCAACGTGCTGAGACTCAGCAACGCCAACAAGATGGCGATGATCCAGAGCCGCACCACCACTTTCGGCTCTTCCCATCCCTTCATCTCGAAATGGTGATGGATCGGCGCCATGAGAAAGATCCGCTTGCCTCTCGATTTGAACGACAACACTTGAAAGATCACCGATACCGCTTCGATGACGAACACACCCCCGACCATCAATAACAGCAATTCGTGCTTGCTGATAACCGCCGCGGTGCCGATTGCGGCGCCAAGCGGCAGAGATCCGACGTCGCCCATGAACACCGAGGCAGGATAGGCGTTGAACCAGAGAAATCCGAGACTGGCTCCGAGAATCGACGCTGTGAAGACCGCGATTTCGCCGGCGCCTTCAATATGTGGAATCAGGAGATAATCTGACATGAGACGATTGCCCACTACATAGGCGACGATCGTATAAGCCAGCGCCGCAATCATGACTGGCCCAACAGCCAATCCATCGAGCCCATCAGTCAGATTGACCGCGTTCGAGCTGCTGACGATGACGAGGATGGCGAAGACGATGTAGAACCGACCCAGGTCGGGCATGATGTTCTTAAAGAACGGCACGCTGAGTTTGGTCGTATAGCTCGGAAGAAAATAGAGCACCAACGCAATGACCGCGGCGACAGCGACTTGGGCGGAAAACTTCTGCGCGGCTGTCAACCCTTTCGACCGGGCCTTGACGAATTTGAGGTAATCGTCCGCAAACCCAATCGCCCCGAACCCCAAGGTCGCCAGAATGACCAACCATACATAGCTGTTCGTAAGGTCCGCCCATAAGAGCGTCGAGAGGACCACGGCAAAAATGATGAGAATCCCGCCCATGGTGGGCGTCCCGCTCTTGGCCAGATGCCGCTGGGGACCGTCATCACGCACCTGCTGCCCCAGCTTGATGTCTTGGAGCTTGCGGATCAGCCAAGGGGCGAGCACAAACGCGATCAAGAACGCCGTTACCGCCGCATAGATGATGCGGAAGCTCTGGTATCGAAAGACATTCAAGAACGAAAATTCAGTATGGAGCGGATACAACCAGTTAAAGAGCATTCAGTCTGTGCTTTCCCTACACGGGGTCCGTTCCAGCGATCTCAGCCCCTGCAGTGGAATCTTTGTTTGTTACGATGCCTGCTTCGCAATCGCCCTCATCCCCATGACGGTCTGAACCACCTGTTCCATCTTCATGCCACGCGAGGCCTTCACCAGCACAACATCGCCTTGTTGTACGATCGTCTTCAGAAGATCCGCCGCTGCGACAGCATCAACCGTTTCAGCAATCCTGGTCGAAGCCATCCCTCCTTGACGGGCGCCTTCGGCGATTTCGCGACCGAGCGATCCGGCCACGATGAGTCGTGAGATATTGTGCGTCGCAAGAAAGCGTCCCACATCCCGATGCAGCCGTTGTGTCTCCATCCCGAGCTCCAACATATCTCCCAAGACTGCGATGCGTTCGCGGGCCGGGCTCCACTGGGCCAGCAACTGAATGGCGGCCTGCATCGAGGCAGGGTTGGCGTTGTAGCAATCGTTGATAATGTGGACGCCCTGATGTGCCACCACCTGCGACCGCATTTCCGCAGGACGAAAACGCGCCAATCCCTGTGCGATCACCGCGCCGGGCAGGTTCAACACCACACCGACAGCCGCGGCAGCCAGAGCATTGGTGACGTTGTGTGTTCCGTGCACCTTCATCCGCACGATGATATGGCGCACTTTCCCGGGCAACAGGAGCCGGAACATGGTGCCGTGGCGCACATCCGTCTTCACGTGGACGGCACGAACGTCCGCCTTGCCGGCAAACCCAAAGGACACAACACGACAGCGGGCACGCGCAGCCAGATAGTCGAAATAGACGTCGTCCGCATTTAGAATGGCGGCGCCGTCTGCCGGAAGAAAATCCAGGAGCTCGGCCTTGGCCTGAGCGGATCCTTCCATGCTGCCGAAGAATTCGAGATGATCGGGGCCGATGTTGGTAATGAGGCCGATTGTCGGCCGTACGATCTCGCAGAGCCTGGTCGTCTGGCCCTTTTGGTCGACTCCCATCTCGATCACCGCTGCCTCGTGGCGGGAGGTGATCCGAAGAATCGTGGCAGGGACTCCGATCCGATTATTGAAGTTGCGCTCGGTCTTCAGGACGTTCCATCGCTGCGCCAACACGCTCGCGACCATGTCCTTGGTGGTCGTTTTGCCATTACTGCCGGTAACCGCAACGACCGGGATGTCGAACCGGCTTCGATGGTGAGTGGCCAATTGTTGATAGGCAAACAACGTGTCTCGCACGCCCAAAAGAAACGGGGTGGCACATCCCTGAGTGGCCTTGCCCCCGGCGACTCCTTCCGGCAGCCGATATTGGTCGTGCACGATCGCGCCGGCTGCTCCACCGGCCAATACGGCAGGAACGAACTGATGGCCATCGAATCGTTCGCCCTTGAGTGCGACGAAGAGATCCCCGGGACGAATTGCACGTGAATCCGTACTGATGTGATCGATCCGGCATTTGTCCTGAGTCACATCCAGGCCTGTCAGGACTTTCACGCTGATCACTTCGCGCAACTCTTCGAGCGTGAACAACGCCATGCCGCTACGTCCTTGTTCTACCGCAACCGCTAAAGAGGCGTTCACGCGCAGGGCCTCAGACGTTGAATGGCCTCTCGCGCGACCTCCCGATCGTCGAAATGAAACTTCTTCGTGCCGATAATCTGGTAATCTTCGTGCCCTTTGCCAGCAATGAGCACCATGTCGCCGGATCGGGCTTCGCTGATGGCCGAACCGATGGCCTCACGCCGGTCCGGGATCATGCGATAGGCTACCTGCGGCCGGCGCTGCAGCGCCTCACGGACACCGACTTCCACCTCGCGGAGAATGGCCATCGGGTCCTCCGTACGAGGGTTGTCAGATGTCAGCACGACGACATCGCTCTGTTCTACGGCAGCTCGGCCCATCTTGGGGCGTTTGCCGCGATCGCGATCCCCGCCGCAGCCGAAGACGGTGATGATGCGATGGGTCTTCACGGCCTGCGCGGCCGTCAGCAATCTGACCAACGCATCTGGAGTGTGCGCATAGTCCACAACGACGGTGAAGTCCTGGCCGGCAGTCACACGTTCAAATCGGCCGGGTACGTTTGTCACCCCGGCTGCAGCCTCCTGCACTTGTCCCGGTGTCGCGCCGGCATGCAGCGCCACACCAATGGCACCAAGCAAGTTGTAGACGTTGTGCTCGCCGACCAAACGACTCTCGACGAGGAACGATCCCGCCGGGGTTGCAGCCGTGAACGTTGTGCCGTTCGGCGACAGGCACACTCTTTCGGCTATCAAGTCCGCTTGACTGGAGAGAGCATAGCCCCACACCGGAACGGGACAGGCGGCGCGGACCCGTGCACCGTAAGGAGCATCGAGATTGATGATCGCCCGCTTTCCGGTCTTGCGTCCGCCGGCGAGCTCGATGAAGAGCTGTAGCTTTGCCTGGAAGTAGTCCTCCATATCAGAATGGAAATCGAGATGATCTTGCGTCAGGTTCGTGAACACCGCGACGTCGTATTCACAACCGACCGTCCGATCGAGCGCCAAGGCATGGGAGGACACTTCCATGACCGCCGCGTTGAGTCCACTCTCCACCATCTTCGCCAGCAATTGCTGGAGTTCCAGCGCACCCGGCGTCGTGTGGGAAGCCGGAATCGTTTCGCTCCCGATTTGATAGGCCACGGTTCCGATCAACCCCACACGTCGGCCGATCCCTTCCAACAGAGCTTTGCAGAGATAGGTGGTTGTCGTCTTGCCATTCGTGCCCGTGATACCCACCATTGTGAGCCCAGCGGACGGATCACCATGGAATCGGCTACCCAGCCATCCGAGCGCTTTCCGGGAGTCTGAGACTCGTATATACGGAAGCGGGCCGGTATCAACGGATCGCTGAGCCACCACGGCAGCGGCGCCGGCTTGTCTTGCGTTTTCTACAAAGTCATGCCCGTCCACCCGTTCACCTTTGACCGCCACAAAGAGACTTCCCTTCGACACCATCCGTGAATCGTCCGTCATGCTCGTCACGGTCAGATCGAGATTCCCTCGCTGCTCCAGCACCTCAACTTGCCCACGCACCAAAGCCAGCAGCTGAGCGACCGTCATCGTGTCTCTACCGCCCCTGCTCCGCCATGGCGACCTTGACCTGGTCGTTCGGGGACACGCCCAGATAATTCAGCACTTGCTCGCCGACCCGTCGAAAGACCGGTGCAGCGATTGTGCCGCCCCAAGCTTCTCCCTGCGGTTCGTCGATCACGATGATCATCGCCAATCGTGGCGCGTCCGCCGGGACATAGCCGACAAACGACCCGACAAATTGCGTGGCTGAATAGGTTCCCGACCTCGAATCGATCTTTTGGGCCGTGCCGGTTTTCCCCGCGACTCGATATCCAGGAATGGCCGCCTTCGCGCCAGTCCCGTTCGTCACGACTCCTTCCAGAATGGTGGTCATCGTCCGCGCCGTTTCAGGAGAGACAACCCGCCGTTTCACTTGGGGCAGAAATTCTTTCAGTAAATGGCCTTTTTGATCGCGCACCTCGGAAACCAGATACGGCTTCATCATGACGCCGCCGTTGGCGAGAGTAGCCGCCGCGGTTAGCATTTGAATGGGCGTGACGCCGATCTCCTGCCCCATTGAAATCGAGGCGAGTGAGCGCCGCCCCCATTCTTTGGGAGCCTTCAATAGTCCGCTGACCTCGCCTGGCAGATCGATGTCCGTCTTCTGACCGAATCCGAACCCCTGGAGGTAACGGTAGAGGCGGTGTTCTCCCAGGATCATGCCGGTTTTTGCCGCACCGATGTTGCTCGACTTCTGAATCATCTGCGCAAACGTCATCCAACCCAGTTTTTCATGGTCGTGAATCGTGGTATTCGCAACCAACATCCGACCGTTTTCACCGAAAACCATCGTCCCTGGAGTCATGAGGTGCTCTTCCAGCGCGGCTGCCGCGACAACTACTTTCATCGTCGATCCCGGCTCATACGTATCCGTCAGAGCTCGATTGCGCCAACGGTCGGGCGTCAACGCAGCAACCGCGTTCGGGTCGAACCGCGGACTGACGGCCATCGCCAGAATCGCTCCCGACTGGGGATCAAGTACAATAATGGTGCCAGCCTTGGCATGAGCATGGTTGACCGCCTCTTCCAATTCCTTCTCCGCTATATATTGAACCACTTCGTCGATGGTCAGTGTGAGGGCATGGCCAGGAGCGGGGGGTTGCTCCGCCAAACCCTTCGGGAAGACGGTTCGACCCAAGGCGTCACGTTGAAGGATTGTGATCCGCTTCTCGCCGTGGAGGTGCGGCTCATAGCGCCGCTCTAGTCCTTCGAGTCCCTCGCCGTCTATCCCAGCAAATCCAAGCACATGAGAGAGGAAGGGCCCCTTGGGGTAGAACCGCCGCCCTTCCATCACTACGCCGATCCCTTCCAGAGACATTTGCTCTAACTGGCGCCCCTGTTCCGGCAAGACCTTGCGCGCCACCCAGACGAAACTTCGATCCTGACGCAGTTTCTTCTCGATCTCGTCGCTTCGGATGTGGAGGACGGGGGCAAGATGGCGAGCAACGCGCAACGGATTCTCAAGAGCCGTGGGCACGCCAAAGATCGACGGCACTTCCATGTTCATAGCCAAAACTTTGCCATGCCGGTCCGTGATGGCACCTCTCGCACCCTCGAACGTCACACTCTTTTGGTGTTGTCGGTCGGCTTTCGCCGTCAGTTCCGCCGCCTGCAACACTTGCAACGTCACCAAACGAAACAGAATGAGGCCGAATCCACAAAGCAGCAGGATCAGCACTAGATAACGCCTCGGGCGAGAAGGGCCCATAATTACTCGCTTAACCTCTTCGGCGAATCGTTCTTTGCGACTCGGACCTCATTCGGTACAGGAGGAGGCACCGGTACTCCCTCTGGCCTGACACGCACCGTCACCACTTGTCCCTGTTGAGGCTGGACCATACCCAGACGTTCCATCGCCATCTTCGCGATTCGCTCAGGTGCCGTGAGTGAGGAAAACCGCACTTGGAGTTGATCACGTTCCCGCTCCAACAAAAGCTTCTGAGCCTTCGATCGTTCTATTTGATAACCGACGCGAACGGTATCAACTCGTTCCCAGACAAACACAAAGACCAGAATCAAGCCGGCAAGGATCGTCAACATTTTCATGAATGGCCCCCCCTCTCTCGGCGTTGAACGACACGCAACTTGGCACTGCGTGACCGAGGATGCTCACGAATCTCATCCTCCCGTGGGAGCTGCGGCTTCTTCGTGAGGATTGTGATCGGCGCATTGATGCCCAGGGACAGGGAACGGAACGTTTGCTTCACAATTCGGTCCTCGAGTGAATGGAACGAAATGACACACAGGCGACCGCCTGGAGCCAAGATCTCCACTGCGTCGCGCAGTGACGATTCGAGACATTCCAGCTCTTGATTAACGGCAATCCGAAGTGCTTGAAACGTTCGCGTAGCGCAATGGATACGACCATGGCGATAGTGCGCCGGGACGGCTCCTTCGATCACCGATGCCAATTCCTTCGTCGTTGTAAGCGGTCGAACTGTTCGAGCACGGACAATCGCACGTGCGATCCGACGAGCGAATCGTTCTTCGCCGAATTGAAAAATGATGTCCGCCAATTCAGACTCAGGCCGCTGGTTGACCAGATCGGCAGCCGTCAGTCCATGTGACTGATCCATGCGCATATCGAGCGGACCGTCCCATTGAAAACTGAATCCGCGCGCGGGTTCGTCGATCTGAGGCGACGACACACCAAGATCAAACAGAATCCCATCGACCTGTGAGAAGCCGCATTCCGCAACGTGGTGTTTCAGATCCATGAAGTGGCCGTGGCGGAGAATGGCGCGTTCGCCGAATTTTCTCAGCCGTTTCTTACTCGCCGCGATGGCACTGGAATCACGATCAAGGCCGATGAGGACTGAGTCCGAATGACTTGCCCCAAGAATTGTTTCAGCGTGCCCACTGTATCCCACCGTGCAATCCAGATAGATTCGAGTGTTCTCTTTAAGAAGCCAGGAGAGGATCTCCTGCTGCATAACAGGAAAATGATGCAGAGCCCCATCAGCACTATGAAATTCACTCTCGCCCACTTTCTCCCACTCACCGGGCGCAGTATACACTCACTTTAAGACTTGTCAATAGCAAATTCATGGGCTTATGAGATTTTCCCATGATTATATACTTGACAAACCCAGAAGGATTTTGTACTCTGTTTTCAGGCATACAACAGGGGGTGGAACATGAGTCAAAATCTACTGGCTGGCGACCATCTGACGGACGAAAAAAAGGCCTATGAATATCTGGCCAAGCTGCGTTGGCCGCATGGTCCGAAATGCGTGCATTGTAAATCCGAAAGAGTGTACACACTGAATGTTAAAACATCCAAACGAGTTGTTTTGAAATGCGGAAAGTGTCGTAAGCAATTCTCTGCGACTGTCGGAACAATCTTTGAAGACTCGCATATTCCGCTCACTAAGTGGATTCAAGCGATGCAGCTAGTTTGTTCCTCGAAGAAAGGAATCAGTGCCCATCAGCTTCATCGTATGTTGGGAATCACCTATAAGAGTGCATGGTTCATGGAGCATCGTATTCGGTATGCAATGGCCCATTCGCCATTCAGCGGCAAGCTTGGTGGGATTGTGGAAGCAGATGAAACCTACATTGGAGGGAAAGAGAAGCGCGGGAGAGGACCATCGAAAAAGAAAGCCGTCTTCGCGCTAGTCGAGCGGCAAGGCCGTGTCCGATCCTTCGCCCTACCAACAGTGACAAGTAAAAATCTTCGCGCAATCATCTGTGAAAACGTTTCGCCTGAGACACGCATGATGACGGATGAATTTAAAGGCTATCGCGGACTCAAGAAAGAATTTATCAGTCATGACACCATCAACCATTCTCGCGGTCATTATGTGCGCGGAGAAGTGACAACAAACACGATTGAAGGTTATTTCAGCCTCCTCAAGCGTGGTCTGACTGGAACGTATCACCATGTGTCGAAGCATCATCTGCATCGGTACTTAGCCGAATTTGATTTTCGGTATAACGCTCGGAGAGAAGATGATGCCACAAGAACCTTACTTGCGTTTAGAGCCACTGAAGGGAAGCGGTTACAGTATAGGTCAGCTAGCTAGGCGTGCCGGCGCGAAGACTTCTTCGATGGCTTCTTGGAAGCGGATCGTTTCGGCGATTTTACGGAAACCATAACTTTGAGCGCTTGCTCAAGTGAGAGGGGATGCAGTGAGAGATTTTTGCTTTTCGCCATAGATTTGGTTAGACTCTCCAGACATTAAGGCCCAGACTCTATTGCCGTAGAGTCCGGGCCATAGTTCATTGTCTACATCTGGAAGAAACTTTCCCCTGGGCTATCATTGATCAGAATGATGGCCACAGTCTCCCACACTCTAACAGAAGGAGACTGTAATGGCAATCACCCAAAATCGGTTCACTGAAAATTATGCCGACGCCGAGAGGCCAACGTCTGAATTATGGCATCCTGAATGGCTAGTCGATGACGGGAATGAGGTCCAGATAGGGATTGTGATGGATGATGGATGCTATGTTGTACTAGCGCAAACGCATATCGGACACTGGCGACCCATAACTCATATCCCTGTTGAGGCGGCCAAAATGATTGGCCGCCTCGCAGGCTGTTAGCCATTACAGGTGGGATTCCACTTCTTGATCAGATCAGATTCCTCTTCGAGGCGCACTTTCTGATCTGAATTTGTATGGGCATGAATGTGCGTTGCACCGTTCCGAGTGAAACAGCTCCACTTATGATGATTATCGAACCGCTCACTCAGATCGGCGGTTTCACCGAAGTAGAGAGGGCGAAAACGGCCAGGCTCTACTTCTTTAGCAACGCAATAGCTTCCAGGTGTCGCATTGAAGGAAACGCTAATCGGGTAGATCCAATATGTATAGGTCTTACCCGATGCGCCTTGCCAGTTGATTGTATCTGCCATAAGGTACTCCTTTGTTCATGGCTTGATTGTTTGCCGTCTGTTGCTGATACGGCGATATGCATGCTAGGCTGCAAAGCGTAAGGGGCGGGTTTCCCCGCCCCCATGGCCCTTCTTAGGGGCGGTGGACTGACATTTGTGCCACCTCCTCGGTAATGGCGGCGCTGGTCTTCCGGGCAAGGACGAATCCGGCGCTGCCGTTGTTCTGTATTTTCCCCTTGACATAATTTTCCACATTCTCTATAAACAGCACGTCGCCGCCACGAATAGTGGTGGGATCCATCTGCAATAAACCCCGTTGGCGCGGGGCGTGGATTTTGAGAAAGCCGTCTGGTCAACACGATCAGGCGGCTTTCTTTTTTAATCCAGCGAGTAGCTACATATAGCTATTGAAATTAATTGTCAACACTAAATATTGTGGGTTCTCTGTGGAAAGAGAGGAAAAGCTGTGGATAACTCTAAGCCTGTAAACGACGCCATTTCCCACGAATTCTGGCTCGCCTATCCACAGACCGAAAACAGGGCTTTGGAGCGTTTTTTTTACAGATAGGTTTGGTGGGTGAAAGTGGCGCCTCCTATTTGGGTTTGTCAGCTATACAATCATCGATTTTCCCCTCTAGCAAACTTGATGGGCTTTTCAGAGTCGCAAGGCAGGAATGCAGAGGAGACTGGCAAACCATCCAGGAGGGTCCGTTTGACACTAGGGATACAACTTATAGAGCATTCTAGGGAACGGAATCGTTTCACGGACGTGTTCAAGTCCACAAATCCACGCCACAGCTCGCTCGATTCCCATGCCGAATCCCGCATGAGGAACGGAGCCGAGGCGGCGCAAATCCAAATACCACCGGAACGCTTCTTCCGGTAAATGTTGTTCGCGCAGACGCGCGCGAAGCAAGTCGTGATCGTGAATGCGTTGTCCACCACCGATGATTTCACCATAGCCTTCCGGCGCCAACACATCCATGCACAAGGCCAAATCGGGGCGCACAGGATCAGGCTGCATGTAAAACGCCTTCAACGTGGTCGGATAACGATGCACAATCACAGGACGATCAAACTCGCTCGAAAGAATAGTTTCTTCGTCTCCTCCGAAATCATCTCCTAGCTTGGTGGGATTGCCTTTCTTCTGCAGAATCGTAATAGCGTCTTCATACGTGATGCGGGGGAACGGCGCGACGACACGTTCGAGCCTCGCGATGTCTCGCTCCAGGGCACTGAGCTCATTGCGTTTCGTTTCAAGCACCCTCTGCACAATCGCAGAAAGAAATTGCTCGGCAAGATCCATCATATCGGCGAGCTCGGCAAACGCGACTTCCGGCTCCACCATCCAGAATTCCATGAGATGGCGACGGGTCTTGGATTTCTCCGCTCTAAACGTCGGTCCGAAACAATACACTTTGCCGAACGCCGCAGCGGTTGCTTCACTATAAAGCTGGCCGCTCTGCGTAAGATACGCCGTCTCATCGAAATACGGAGTCTGAAACAACGTGGTCGTGCCCTCACAAGCATTCGGCGTGAAGATCGGTGCATCTATGAGGACGAATCCGCGGTCGTCAAAAAAATCGCGCGAGGCCCGAATAATCTCATGCCTGATACGCAGAATGGCATGTTGGCGAGCGGACCGAAGCCAGAGATGGCGATGCTCCATGAGAAAACCGACCCCGTGCTCCTTCGGTTGAATCGGAAACGGCTCAGCAATCTGTACCGCCTGCAATTGCGCAACATCCATCTCGTACCCGCCGGGCGCGCGCGGGTCCGTATGCAGTTGACCCGTGATGATGAACGATGATTCCTGTGTCAAACTTGCTGAGACGGCGAATTGCTCATCCCCTACAGTTTTCTTACTCACAACCGCCTGGATATCTCCGGTGCCGTCTCGGACGGTCAGAAAATGGAGTTTCCCACTATCCCGGCGGCTTCGCAGCCAGCCTCGGATTGTGACAGTTTCCCCAACGTGTTGCCCTGCATCCTCAATGGAAATGATCGACATAACCTGGACTCCTCAGCGAATTCACCGCTCAACCAGCTCGATTATTAAACCCATCCCCCCCTGTATGGACGCGCAGTTCGCATGTTTCATTGACAATATTCTATCTTCGGGTTGAAATAAGCATATGGACAACCCTTACAGACCAACCCTGCTTCTGGCCACCCTCACCATTGTGGGTATGTCTGCCATATTTGACGGGGTAGGCGCCAAACCAGCGATGGCCGCGTCCCCGCTCTATTGGTGCCCTAACGAAAAAGCTGACAAACAGTATTCATCCAAACCCAGACCTGGCTGCGTACCATGGGTCGAGAAAAAAGAACCTGTGGAGCAACAGCAAGACGACTCCACTTTGCCGAAATCGGCGCCGCGAGAAATGAAAATTGAAAATCTTCAAATCGAAGTCTCCGACTTTTTACAAAAATACCGGCGCTTCCTCGAGTGCTGCAAGACCGACCCTGCCGAATTGCAGCGGGTTGAAACATTGGGCAACGAAGTCTCCGAGTTGCTGGAATTTGCGCAGGCGAATCTCTCGAATCATTCGATGGCATCGCGAGGCATCATGCTGCGCGAAATGATCGGCTCCGTGGCAAAGGCCCGCGCAGATCTCGAGACGCTTCACGCCAGACTCGAACGTATTGACACGTTGAGGGAACGACAAGACAGCCTCGACTTCGAAGACGCGGGACGAGACAGGCGCACCATTCAGGACACCGAAGACACCATCAACAGAGGAATCCGCGAGCCCCAGTTGTCCACCGGCCCCAAGACCGGCGCCGACATCGGCATCGCTCCGGCAGCTGGGCCGAACATCGGGAAAACCCCGACGACCGGGACCGCCATCGGAGGCCAAGGTGTAGTGGGCCAAGACGCTGGCGCATCTTCGAAAAACAGCCAGGAGATCGGCGCATCGGGACCAACCGGATTTAGCATCGGCGCCACCGGTCGCGCAGGAGCGTCCATCGGAGAATCAAACCTCAACAGCGAATCGTCTTCCGCAGTCGGATCGTCGCTGCAACGGTCCACAGTCGGATCCACTTTGCCCGATTCAAGCGTGGGATCAAGTTTTGGCTCGTCCAGTGTAGGTTCGAGCCTTCAGGATTCTACCGTGGGGTCATCGCTCGGATCTTCCTCGGTAGGCTCGACTCTTCAGGATCGCGGAACCGCGCCTCAACCGTAACGCACGACTCTCCTCGCGTACAATATCACGTTTAGTTCGGAAGCACTGTCGGAACCGACTCCCACGTCTCCCCCCGATTCCGACTCCGATACAATCCGCTACCGTTTGTGCCGGCATAGAACAATGAAGGATCGGTCTCGCTTTGCGCGATTGATCGCACATTCAGCGTCGCAAATCCATTGTTCATTGCTGCCCATGTCGCGCCTCCGTCCTCGCTTCGATGCACACCGCTCCGACCGACCAAATAAATTACACCGGCGCGCGACCGGTCCAATAGCATCCCGATCATCATCTGGTCTTGCAGCGACTGCGCGATTCGTACCCAGGATTTTGCGCCGTCCGTTGTTTTGTAAAGTCCGTCGAGTGCGGCCGCATACACCGTGTCCGGCGCAGAGGGATCGACTTGAATCGCGGTTACACCTAGCGCCCGCGACGATTTAATGATTTCCGGCGGCACCAGCCCATTGTTGACCTTCTCCCAATGGCCCGCACCATCGGTCGACTTATACACCCCCCCGCTGGTCCCGGCGTACAATACGGACCTCACCGTCGGGTCCATTCCCAGTGTCACCACCATCAACACTTCCTTCATGCCATCCATCCGTTTTGTCCAACTCTCGCCGGCATTTCTCGTTTCAAAGACACCCATCGTTGTCGCGGCGTACAGGTGAGTAGTATCGGCTGGATCGAAGACAAACTGATTGACCACGGACGAAATCGTTGCATCATCCAATCCCGCACGCTGCGACACCCACCGCTGGCCGCCGTCGTAACTCTTATAGACCGCATCGCCCTTCGTACCAGCATACACCGTGGCGGGATAAGCCGGATCGACCGCCATCGAGATCACGCGGGAGTGACTCATCCCTTTCGACAGATTAGCCCAGATCTGACCTCCGTCGCGCGTCTTATAGATGTAGTCGTTGGTTGCAACGTAGATGATGTCGGGATTCTTCGGATGGAGCTGAATGACGACGATGGGATCGCTGCGGTTGCAACCGGCGAGAAATGCAGAAACCAGAAGCGGGAGAAGCAGGAGCGTTTTCATTTCCCAAAGAGACCGACGGCTCACATTACCTGAAATTCACAAATTGGAGATCGATGCCGAAGTCTTTGCCCTTCAAAAACGCTATCGTCGCTTGCAGCTCATCCTTGCTCTTGCTCTGGACACGCAGCTGCTCGCCCTGGATCTGCGTCTGGACTTTAAGCTTGGAATCCCTGACGGTTTTTGAAATCTCCTTCGCTTTCTCCGAAGCGATGCCGCTCTGAATCTTAATCACTTGTCGCACGGTGCCGGCCAAGGCATCTTCGACCGAGCCGTAGGTCAGCGCCTTGAGCGACACATGCCGTTTCACGCATTTGGTTTTGATGATCTCGTTCACTGCATTGAGTTTGTACTCATCGTCCGAGACAACAACCAATTCCTTCTCCTTCTCTTTGAGCATGATCTCCGTCTTGGAGTCTTTGAAATCGAAGCGCTGCTTGATCTCTTTCGTCGCCTGATCCACGACGTTCTTCATCTCCTGCATGTCCACTTGCGAAACCACGTCGAATGAAAATTGATCAGCCATGTTCGCCTCCTACCCGTTCACCCACGCCTCTCCCAGTTGAGGAAAGAAAGGGAAGAGGAACTTCTCTCATAAACACGTCAGCAGCAACCGCCACAGTGCGGCAGGCGGAAACTCGTCTCTTCATGATTATTGGTAATCGCTGACTGCATTCGCCCGGGTGAGCCGCCACCCGCCATCACTACCACTTCGCTGCTCGTAAACGGACGCTTCAAAATCATATAGCCATACCACTGTTGCGCACTGTCACCGAGCACGATCAATCCGAGAACCGCCACCACTGCGACCAACACTGCGTCAAGATAGAGCGGAAGAGATTGGCTCGCCGCCAGCGTCGCCGCCTTGGCCAGAAACATGCCAAACATTTCATAACAGCCGGTCAGTGTAATCAAGCCCACGAAGACCATCGGCACTGCGGTCACCCAGAGATACGGCGACTTCCACATCTTAATCAGCACCGTGGTCCCGATGCAGAGCGCCAGCGTTCCCAGCAGCTGATTCGCCGCGCCGAACATCGGCCAGATCGTCGAGATGCTACCAGTGCTGATCAAATAACCCCACGCCCCCACCACCAGCCCACTGCTCGCCAACACACCGGGCCACCAATTGATCTGTTTCAAAGGAGCATAGACTCGTCCCCCCATTTCCTGGATCAGATACCGCGCCACGCGCGTCCCGGTATCGATCGTCGTGAGGATGAACAGCGCCTCGAACACGAGCGCGAATTGATACCAGTAGGCCATCAGCCCCGACATGCCGGGCAGTGCGGCAAAGATCGAGGCCATGCCGACTGCAAGCGACACCGCTCCGCCAGGTCGACCTACCACATCGACCTCGACCAGTTGCGATAGTTCCTGAATCCGCAAGACTGGAAAGCCTATCGCCATCAGTGCATCCGTCGAGAGCGTCGTATTGATCGCCAGATAATCGCCGGGGATCAGGACCGACGCCGCGATCAGCGCCATCACGCCAACAAAGCTTTCCAAAAGCATTGCTCCATACCCGACCGTGGCTTGTGATTCCTGCTCGATCATCTTCGGTGTCGTACCGGAGGACACCAGCGCATGGAAGCCCGAGACGGCTCCGCAGGCAATCGTAATAAAGAGGAAGGGGAAGAGGGTACCAGGAATAATCGGCCCGCCGCCGCTGGCGAACGTCGTCACCCGTGGCATCTCGATCGTCGGCGCCATAAGGATCACACCAAAGCCGAGCAGAAACACCACGCCGAGTTTCATAAAAGTCGAGAGATAACCCCGCGGCACGAGCAGCATCCAACCAGGCAGTACCGAGGCGAGGAATCCGTAGCCGGCGAGGAGCCACACCAATATCGGACGGTCGAACTCAAAAAACCAGGCATAAGATGACTGAGCGACGACACGACCATACAGCACAGCCGCAATCAGCAGCACGACCCCGAGCATCGAGACTTCGGCCACAGCGCCAGGCCGAAACTTCTGGAGATAGAAGCCCATGAGGAAACCGATGGGAATCGTCATCGCAATGGTGAAGGTGCCCCAGGCGTTGTAATAGAGCGCATTCACCACCGCGAAGCCGAGCCCAGCCAGCGCCACCACCACAATAAAAAGCACCGCCACCGCCGTCGCCGTGCCGGTGATCACACCCAACTCATCACGCGCGATCTCCGGCAACGAGCGCCCGTTCCGACGCATCGATGCGACGAGGATAACGAAGTCCTGTACCGCCCCAGCAAGCACCGCGCCGATAACGAGCCAGAGAAATCCCGGCAAAAATCCGAATTGCGCCGCAAGCACAGGCCCAAGTAATGGCCCCGCACCGGCGATCGCCGCGAAGTGATGGCCGAAGAGAACAACTTTATTGGTGGGGTGGAAATTCACGCCGTCATTCAAGCGCACCGCCGGAGTCACACGCTGGTTATTTAACTCGACAACTTGCTTGCCCAACCAGCGACCATAGAAGCGATAGGCCAGCACATAGATGCAGGCTGCTGCAACGACCATCCAGAGCCCATTCACTTTTTCGTCGGGATGAACGAGACCCGTCACAAATGCGAGCGCGACGGCGCCAATCATCGCAAGCAGCACCCAGAGCAGGCTAAAGGCCGCGTTCATGCGCGGCATCCTACCATAAAGGGGAAGTACAACAGCACCCGTCTTCGTTCTATGCTCACGGGGCACGCATGCAAGAATGATCACATTTTTAGATCAAGGGCGGTACTCGCTCCATGTGCGTAGTGGAACCAATCACGGGCACCGTTTTGGGTGGACGTTCAGTAAGCTTGGAGGGAGCATTTATATGTTTGGGCTCGGTGCCTTTGCGCAGTGGGAACCAGATCAGCGTGTCCCTTCTGAGAGGCGAAAACGAGTGAGCGTGGAAGGAATAATTGTATTCTTTCTTGGACGGCCCCAGGATTATTATACGCTGAGATCAGCCTAAGACCCGCGGTTTAGGAAAGCGCGATCACGACTCTGCTCAGGTCTACTGGAACTCCCTCGGGCCCACTGAGACCAAGGTTTTCGAAAAATTGGATCTTTGGCTGGAGTAGGCCGGAATGAGTTGGGGTGAGGCGGAGTTGAGCACGAAATGAGCACAATCAGCTATTGATTTTAGCGAGCAGGTAGGCTGAGACGAATAATGCAAAACTCCCCAGGCTCGTCCTCTGATTCAGCCCAGGGTCTGGACTTGTAGTATTGCAAGAACTGCGTTGCATGCTCTTGGCTATCGAACAAGACGTGCTGATTCAGAGACCGAAGCTGGCCTGCCACTTCCTGAAAGTCCTTGGGATCAGGCGGATGCCACCGAGGCATCACCGCACAATCGCATACCAATGAGAAGTGATCACCGAGAAGTGATCATCTCCCCAATAACCAATGTCGAACCCAAGCAAACTATTATCAGTAGAAATGGTTTCGTTCGAAAGATAAACCACCTCATATTGCTGTGGCGTGGCTAGAAGAGCAGAGATCCTTGTCGCCATTTCGAGGGTAGGTAACAGGTCTTCATCGAATCTCTCGCGCCAATTCTGGATGGTGCCTCTGGGCCCGATGATCTCTCGAAAAGCGAGTTGAGCCTCTTTATTCGGTTCAGATCGCTCATGAATAAATGTGCCTCCGGAAGGAAAAGGCTGCACTGGTTCCCGGGATATGCCTCGATACTGAGAGGGATTAACGAAAGGCAGAGCATTTCTTAAGTTTCTGATGCTCTCTGCATTGTCTTGTGCGAATTGGGAACACGAGTACTGATCAAGTAGTAGGCTTGGGTGTTTCAGTATGGCGTAACCCGACTGTTGCACTGGTGTTTTAGCTCGCCCCACTAGCAAAGAGCGCTGGACACGATCTCTCAGGTCAGAGACTGACATCAAGCTCTAAGAGTTTTCGCGCAATTGGTTGCAACGATGTCATAGACCCACCCGACACACCAATAGTGTCGCGTTCGATGTGAAGAAGAAGCTCGATAAGCTCCTGCCCGGAACGACTACCAACTAGGACCCGGTAAACTGGAGCGATGTAGCTATCATACTCGTATTCTGGTGCTGCACCAGAAACTCTGATCGAGTCCCACTCGTGATAAAGAATTTGTCGAATCGAATCCTGAATCGCGGCTGCTCTTTTCTGATCTTTCATGTGAGTCGCCACTCGTTTTAACTGACCTGCCCCCTGTAGTTGTACCACTTGCAATGTGACTCACGCGCACCGTGGCGCGATGGCTTCCGGTACCGGCGGACGATAGCCCAGGGCGCTTGTGGGGCCGAATCCGGTTGTAGGTCTGCCGCCAGCGCTCCACGAGCACCTTCACCTCCCAGAGTGTATCAAACAGTTCCCGATCCAACAGTTCATCCCGTAGTTTGTTCGGTGATGCTGAGC